>NPIE01001143.1_pt1 | contig 99343 bp, 80 predicted proteins | sample 8637661 | NCBI WGS metagenome assembly NPIE01 (sample SAMN07420842, study PRJNA396082) | bioreactor metagenome | isolation source: sample BA12 brine-fed electro-methanogenic bioreactor BA | place: Japan: Kochi | collected 2016-12-09
CCGAAAAACCGATTTTTCCGAGCAACTTCACGAATTCCTTGCCTTCCATTGCGGGGAGTTTAGGCATGTCCCGCGACCTCGAGTTCCCGGAAACCGATAAAACGGTTCAACTCCTCGGATGGCGTCTCTTCGAGGCACATCTGTATCACTTCCTCGATATTCGTCATCGCTTCCTCGACCGTTTCGCCATAAGTATGGCACCCTTTGAACATCGGGCAACTGATAATGTAAACACCGTCTTCGTCTTGCTCGATAACGATTGGCAAATGGATTTTTTTCATATTTCCTCCGAGATTATATTTCTCCATTCAATTATACTCATCCCATCGGCAGTTTCACGCCCTTCGCCTTCGCGACCTCGATTGCCTTTTCGTAGCCCGCGTCGGCGTGGCGGATTACGCCCATACCCGGGTCGTTGGTGAGAACGCGCGAGAGGCGGATGTCCATCTCCGGCGTGCCGTCGCAGACTATAACCTGCCCGGCGTGAAGCGAATAGCCAATACCGACGCCTCCGCCGTGATGGAACGACACCCAGCTCGCTCCGGAAACGGCGTTGAGGGCGAAATTCAAGAGCGGCCAGTCGGCTACGGCGTCGGTGCCGTCGCGCATAGCCTCGGTTTCGCGGTTCGGCGATGCCACGGATCCGCAGTCGAGATGGTCTCTTCCGATTACGATTGGCGCGCTCACTCTGCCCTCGCGGACGAGGCGGTTGAACATAAGCCCGGCCTTATCGCGTTCGCCGTAACCCAGCCAGCAGATTCGGCAGGGCAGTCCCTGGAACGCCACGCGTTCGCCGGCGAGTTTGAGCCATCGGTGAAGATAGGTCTTTTCGGGGAACAGCTTCATTAGCTCTTCGTCGATGGTGTATATATCTTGCGGATCCCCGGAGAGCGCGCACCAGCGGAAAGGTCCCTGTCCCTCGCAGAAAAGATCCCGAATATAAGCCGGCACGAAGCCGGGGTATTTCCATGTGCCGTCGGCGTTGCGGGCTTCCTCGTCGTCGATGTAGCCTCCGGCGACGGCGTTGCCGCGAAGGTTGTTGCCGTAATCGAAAGTCTCCGCGCCGAGATTCTGAAGCTGAATCATCAGGCGGACATGTTCGGCCATAGTCTCCACCGAACGGCGCTTGTATTCCGCCGGGTCATTTTTGCGAAGTTCCAGAGCCTCCTCGAAAGTGCCGCCTGTCGGAACATAGCCTTCGAGAGGATCGTGGGCGCTGGTTTGGTCGGTGAGGATATCCGGCACGATATTCCGCTCGATTAGTCGTTTGAGTAAATCGACCTGATTGCCCACCCAAACTATGCTTCTGGCGACTTTGCGCTCTTTGTAATCGATAGCCTTGTCGATAGCGGCGTCGAGATCGTATTCAATCTCGTCGAGATATTTGGTTTCGATACGCTTCTGGGCGCGAGCCTCCTCGACCTCTGCGGAGAGGTATGTCGCGTTGCACATCGTAGCCGCTAAAGGCTGAGCGCCGGACATCCCCCCGCAACCGCCCGAAACCACGAGCTTTCCCGCTAAATCGTCAGTGCCGAAGACCTTGCGCCCAGCCGCCGCGAAGCACTCGTAAGTCCCCTGCAAAATCCCCTGAGTGCCGATATATATCCAGCTTCCGGCGGTCATCTGGCCATACATTATTAGCCCGGCCTTTTCCAATTCGTGGAAATGCTCCCAGTTCGCCCATTTGCCGACGAGGTTCGAGTTCGCTATTAGCACACGGGGCGCGAATTTGTGCGTCTTGAAAACCCCCACCGGTTTGCCGGACTGCACCAGCATGGTCTCGTCGTCTTCGAGCTCGCGCAGGGTGCGGATAATCGCGTCGTAGCAGTCCCAGTTGCGCGCGGCTTTGCCGGTGCCGCCGTAAACGATTAGCTTGTCCGGATCCTCGGCGACATCGGGGTCGAGGTTGTTCATAAGCATCCGGAGCGCGGCCTCCTGATGCCAGCCTTTGCAGGTTATTTTGTCGCCTTTCGGCGCGTGAATGATGTGTTCTAACATGATACCTCCGTAACTAACTTTAGTTTTGCATTATCGAATATAATCTTTATACTATTATAATGCAAATCGTATTGATTGACTGTCATTTTTCGACAGGCCGATGGAAACACTTTTTTTAAGCGATGAACGTTAAAATATCACATAACCGCGAGGACGAATCCCCTCTGGCCAAGGCGAGATGGTTTCAGTCGCTGTCTTTGACCGAGCGGATGGATATGCTATGCTGGTTCACCGACCTTATGTTAGAGGTCAATCCTAAACTCAAGGGCGCGAAAGATGTTAAACCGGTTAAAGGACGTATTCAAATCATTTCAAAAGCATGAGGTCAAATACCTTGTGATAGGCGGTATCGCCGCGACTCTCTACGGGGTTCCCAGAGCTACTTTCGATATGGATATCCTTATCGAGGCGTCACAAAAAAATGTTAAGCTATTACTCTCAGCTTTGCTCGACGCGGGGTTTGGAACCGCCGGAATTGTCAGCGTGGACAGTATCCTCGAAAATGAAATCACGATATTCGACGACAGAATTCGCATCGATGTCCAGACGAGGACTCCTGGATTGGATTTCGCCAAGGCCTGGGAGAGGCGAGAAACAATGACATATCGAGGACAGGAATTCCAGATAGTATCGAAAGAGGATTTGATTGCATCTAAAAAAGCCGCCGGACGCGATATCGACATTGAGGATGTCAAGCAACTGGAAATAGATGAACAATATTGATTTGCACGTTGTAACCAGCGTGCCCGGCTTCTCTAAATAATAATCACTCCATTTCGAAAAGCACGATTTCCAAAAAGTTAAAATCTCCATCCCCCTCTCAAAATCCTCGCCCTGCCCTCCAAATCCCTTTTTTACAACATCTATTTCAAAAATTAACTTGCCATACGGCAAAATATTAATATATTAACAAGATTCCATTGTCCCAAAACTATAATCATTAAATCATTTTAACGAAAGAACTTCAGAATGAAAATAGTTGACATTCATTGCAAAAGAGATTTTCCCGCCGGCATGGACACAGACAGTTTCTGCCGATTCATGAACCAGCATCTCGGCGAGTTCGGCGACCCGGTCGAGGACATTCGCGCCGCGGTCGATTACGCCTTCTCCGAATCCGAGGGCAAGGGCGGATTTGTCATGCTGGCTTACATCAAAGACGATCCCGTGGGCGGCCTTGTAGTAAACGCCACCGGCATGACGAAATACATCCCAGAATACTACCTCGTCTATCTCGCCGCCCACGAAAAATGGCGCGCGGTAGGCGTAGGCCGATACCTCCTCGAAAGAGCCCTCCAACTTGCCGACGGCGACGTCGCCCTTCACGTCGAGGAGGACAACCCCGCAGTCCGTTTCTACGAGAAGATGGGCTTCGATTCCAAATACCTCGAGATGCGCTTGAAAAGGGATTGATATGGCTCAATTGATAATCGACACGAAAAAAATCATAGGCAACATAGAAAAACTCAACAAATTTCTGGGCGAAAGGGAAATCGAATGGTCCCTCGTGGTCAAAGTCCTCTCCGGCCACAAACCGACTCTGGAAAAAATTCTCACCCATCCGTCGATAAAGGGCGTTCATTCAATATGCGACACCCGCCTGTCGAACCTGCACGCCATAAAAGACATAAGCCCCGACATCGTAACGATGTATATCAAACCACCGGCCCACGAATACGTCCCGACAGTCGTAAAATACGCCGACATCTCCTTCAACACGGCATACGAGACTATCGAAAAGCTGAACGAAGAGGCAGGAAGGCTGGGCAAAAAGCATCGGGTTTTGATAATGATTGAAATGGGAGAGCTTCGCGAAGGCATTCTCCGCGAGAATCTTGTCGATTTTTACAGAAAGACCTTCGAACTCCCGAATATCCATGTCAACGGCATCGGCACCAATCTCGGATGTATGTATGGCGTCGAGCCGAATTACGACAAGCTAATCCAGCTTTCCTTATATAAAGAACTTCTCGAATGCAAGTTCGACCATGAAATGGAGCTCGTCTCCGGATGCAGTTCGATAACCCTGCCCCTCGTTTCGAAAGGGAAGATTCCCAAACTGACCAACCACTTCCGTATAGGCGAAGCGGCCTTTTTCGGGACATCCCCCCTCGACAACAAAAAGTTCCGCAACCTCTCGACCACAGCCTTCGAATACCGCGCTAACATTATCGAGCTTGAAAAGAAGGAAACTCGGCCGGAAGGAGTTATCTCCGAAGCGAGTGTCGGCCACACCGCGGCAATCGGAAACCACTCCGACGAGAGTTATAAGGCCATTCTCGATTTCGGCCTCCTCGATGTGGATGTCGATGAGATCGAGCCTATCAGCCCAAATGTGAAATTCATCGGCACGTCATCGGACATGACCGTATATGAAGTCAAGATGGACCCATCGAAAAAAACCGCCAGAAATCCTTTCCGAGTCGGCGGCCAGATTAGGTTCCGCCCCAGCTACATGGCGGTTGCGCGGCTGATAAACACAAAATACGTCCAGAAAAAAGTAATTTAGACCGAACCCCTTTTTTTTGAGAGTTTTTCGAGTTTCTTAAAAAGACTCTTGAGAAAAGGGCGAGACTAAGACTGCGCCACTGAGACTTAAGCATAATTTTGGACGTCCTGAAGCGAGAAAAAAATTGCAATAATCGAGCTAAATCGTATATTTCGGTTTGAATAGACACTTTGTCGGTTTTAAGGAGTTTTATGAAAGACATTGTTGCAGACCAAATCGAAATCGTTTTTTTTGTTGAGGAAGATGTCGAGGGCGGTTTCAACGCCAGAGCCCTTGGCCAGCCGATATTCACTCAGGCGGAGACAATCGAAGAATTGCGGGAAGTGGTCGCCGACGCAGTTCGTTGCCATTTCGACGATGACAAACGACGAATCGTCCGTCTTCATTATGTCCGCGACGAGGTAGTTTCCGTATGAGGTTGCCGCGCGACCTTTCCGGAGCCGACTTAGCTAAAGCGTTGACGAAATTCGGTTACGAACTTAATCATCAAACCGGAAGCCAAATGCGTTTAGAAACAAAATTCAACGGACCCCACACTGTAACCATCCCCGCCCATTCACCTTTGAAAATCGGGACTCTGAGCTCGATACTCAACGAAGTCTCGAGCCATCTGAAAATCAGCAAAGACGAGCTTGCCGAGAGACTATTTATAAAGTAACCCGCGCCACAGTCGCCATCGATTCCCCTGGCGAAACTTCATTATTATTCCGCCGCCCGCGGACAGAGTTTATCTCCGACTAACCCCAACGTTTAGGGTAATTTCCCGTGCAAAACGGTTGCCCCTTGCGTCGAACTCCGATTTCCCATCAAAATTTGCTAACCTTTTCCCCTTTTTTCCAAAAACCCGTTCCCTTTTTCAATTTTGAAGAAGGGATATTCAATTCTCAAAGCTTATGTTTTAAATAATTCAAGACAAACATTAATTTTTTTAAAAAAGTTCTTGACTTTTTCAATTTCAGGATTAAATTCTCTTTTAGAAACAAAAGGAGTTTTATTATGGAACTGAAAAAAATACCCGGTTGCCCCTCATGCAAAAAAGAAGTCGTCGTTACGGAATACACATGCCCCGATTGCGGTATCACCGTTCGAGGAAAATTCCGTGCGGGGCCTTTCGCGGCTCTAAATGACGAACAGGTCGGTATCGTCGCCGCGTTTTTGGCATCGGGAGGCAACATCCGCCAGATGGAAAGCCGGCTCGGGATGAGCTACCCGACCGTAAAAACAAGGCTCAAAGAAATCAACGTCGTCCTCGGACTCGAAACCGACGAACAGCCGGTCAACGACGAAAGGTCGAGCGTTCTCGAAAAACTCGAAAAGGGCGAAATCGACGTTCAGAAAGCCCTCGAAGAACTCGAAAAGGAGAAATCATGAGCGACGAGATTATGAAAGTTCTGAAACTGTTGGAAACCGGCAAAATCAACGCGGAAGAAGCCGAGAGGCTTATCTCCGCCGTTTCCGGCCAGAGCAAAAAGGGTGGGTTCTACGTGCCGCCGCCTCAGAAGCCGCCGAAGATGCCCAAGGAATTCGTCCGCAAGATAGAAATTATCCCGGACCAGATAGGTCAGGCCATTTCCGCCGCTTTCGGATCCATGGGCTCAAACGCAGGAAGGACAACCTTCCCGAATGCTAAAGAGTTCGCGGTTAAGGTTGTCAGCGGCAATTTGGAAATAGTCCCCGGCAAGGACGAAATCGCTTTCGACGGCGCGGCGTGGCCAATGAAAACCGCCATGGAAAACGACCGGCTCGTTATCAACTCGATAAACACAAATGCTACCCTCGAAATCCCGTCCGGAATAAACGGCACCGCCAGTGCGGTCAGCGCCGATGTCCGGGCCAGGGGAATCGAGGGCGAGATGAGAATCGAGCAGGTCAGCGGCGAGGTTAGCATCGAAGAATGCTCCGGCGACTGGAAAATCGTAACAGTCTCCGGAGATGTCCAAGTCGATAATTTCGAAGGAAAACTTCACGCAAGAAGCAGAAACGGCGACATCTCGATGAATATTACAGGGCCCGGCGAGTATATCATAGACACCATCACCGGCGACATCGAAGTCGGTTATCCCGATGGATACGCCGTCGAAGTGAACGCGAAATCCCGCGAAGGTGTGGTCGATCTCGCCGAAAACCGCGAATCGACCGAGATAACCAAAGAAGGCAAAATTTCGTTGATACTCAAAAGCGTCAACGGAAACATCACCATAACCGAATAAGGAGAATATCATGACGGACAAAAATCAAAACAAAACCGAAGAAACCAAAAGAGAAGTCCTCGAACCCACCTGGATAAGGGTCAAGAGGATGAGGCCGAGAATCATTATCTAAAATGGTTCCAGAAAAAAACAATTAAAGGAGGATAAAATGAACGAAGAAAAAATGAGAATTCTATCGATGCTGGAAAACGGGAGCATTTCCGCCGATGAGGCCGCGAAGCTTCTCGATGCTGTAACAGCGGTGGACGACAGCGTGTCCAACGGCAAACCCAACCGGTGGCTCCGAATCCGTGTGGCCGAAGACGGTATCGACAAGGTCAAGGTCAACCTGCCCCTAAAGCTGGTGAAACTCCTATCCAAGATGCAGGGCATTCTCCCCGAGGAGGCCCGCGGCCAGCTCGACGAACACAACATCGACCTCGAATACATAGTGCAGGCCATTCAGGAAGGCGCCGAGGGCGAAATCGTGTCGGTCGAAGACGGCGGGGACACCGTCAAAATATTCGTCGAATAGGGTTCCCCCGCTTCGAAACTCCTACCCCTCGCGGTTTTCGCGGGGGGTTTTGTTTTTTTAAAAACCCTACTAAACGGGAAATCGTGAGGAGAAGAAAATCCCTATAGCTAAGCGAAATTTCGAGGGGAAAGTTGGTGGGGAGACACCATTTCAGATATTACGGTAAGAGCATTGCCGTCCACTATGACAAACAGTGGGCATGGCGGGAGAGGCCGCAATAATGGCTATTTAAGAACTTTTTTGAGAGCATCGATTACATCTTCCGTCAGTATCGAGGGAAGTTTGGATAGATCGCTCACGTTTATCGCCTCGACAAGCCCCGACAGAGGGTCTTCGCAGGAGCGTTTGACTAAATCGCTTGCCAACCTTTTTGCAATTCGGTTCTGGCAGTTTTCGAGGGAGGCTTTTATATCTCTTTCGAGGGCGTCGAGTTCGCTCCAGTCGTATGCCTGGCCATACCGCAGACGGCATTTCGGGCAATAGGGCGCGAAACCGATTTTTTGCGAGGAGATGTCATCGCACATCGGCAGGCCGAGGTTTTTTTCCGCCTTCTCTGTCCAAAGGGGGCTATTTGCGGATTCGCCGTCGAGGAGGTCGTTCAGGATGTCGGCCGCTCGAGCCATTTCCGCCACTTTATTAATTCGCGGATCGTTTTTGCGGCGCTTTGTGTGCCAGGAGTTATGAAAAGCGATGTATGCCGTCTGATAGTCGTTGGCGAAATTTTCGCACCGGGCATCGAGGGAATAGGGGGAATGGGATTCTCCGAGGAGAAGTTCGGGAGAAAACCTCATGGTAAGGTCTTTCGCGATAAGACACAGCTTAGCGTCGGGGACGGCGTCGTCGCACTCGATAATGAGTTCACGGAAAGCGACCAGCCTGTCGCCGTATTCCGCAAGTTCGCCGGCGCGCTGAATCGTTTTGCTTATTGCGCTAAGTTCTTTCGCAGAAAGGGATTGGAACTCCTCTGGATTAGTGGATGGGTTGGCCATTCGTTTTGCCAGTTCGAGTTTGAGCCGGGCGTTCTCCGGTAGTTTTTCACCGATGGATTCGCAATAGCTTCTCACTTTGGCCGAGACATTTTCGACATCTACTTTTCGAATGTAGTCAATGGTTTGTTCCAGCATCTTTTTCTCCTACAGGTTTTCTAATGGCCATCTACTAACAGCTGTTATATCCGGCGCCGCCGTTTCACCGCGTGATAATCTGAATTCCCCCGCGGCGGCAATCATAATTCCGTTGTCGGTGCAAAACTGAATTGGCGGAAGGGCTATTTCCCAGCCGGTTTCGGAAGCTGTTTCCATGAGCTTGTCCCGAAAACGGCGGTTCGCGGAAACTCCGCCTACAACCGCGATTTTTCTATGTCCGGTCAAATCAGCCGCGGTGGCGAGTTTCCAGAGGAGGGCATCGACTATGGCCTCCTGATAGCTCGAAGAAATGTCAGCGATAAGTTCGCGGGTTTTGTCCTCGCCCAGCTTCTCGACTTCCAGAAGCAGGGCGGTTTTTAGGCCGCTGAAGGACATGTCGGTCTCGCCTGTGCGTTGCATCGCCCGAGGGAAATCGAAGGCGGTGGGGTCGCCCCCTTCCGAGGCGCGCTGAACGGAGGGTCCGCCCGGGTAAGGCAGGTTCATTAGCTTTGCGCCCTTATCGAATGCCTCGCCTGCGGCGTCGTCGCGGGTTTTGCCTATAAGGACATATTTCCCCGGCTCAGGAACCTCGTAAATATGCGAATGCCCGCCGCTGACAATCAGCGAGAGATAGGGCGGTTCGATATGCGCGCCTATCTGCGCGGCAAGAAGGTGGCCTTCGAGATGATGAACCCCGACGAAAGGCACTCCGAGGCCGTATGCGAGGGATTTGCCTACGCAAAGCCCTACGAGAAGAGAACCGAGAAGCCCCGGCCCCCTGCAAGCGGAGATTCCCTCGATGTCGGCAAGGGAGAGACCGGCGATATCGAGGGCTTCGCGAATTACCGGAATTATCGTGCGGACATGGTCCCGGCTGGCGAGTTCCGGAATCACGCCGCCCCATTTGGAATGGACCTGCTGAGTATGCACAACGTTGGCGAGAACCTTCCCGCCGTCGATAATTCCGACCGCCGAGTCGTCGCAAGAAGTTTCTATTCCTAATACTTTCATATCATTTCTTTCAACCTATAAAAATATAATTTTAGTTCGATATATCAATGATTATCTTAAATGATCTTACATTTTCTTTGACAATGGCAATTCGACGTTTATAATAAAAGGTTAGTTCTTATTAGAAGGAGAATAGTGACGAAGAAAATAACTATCATCGGAGGCGGCCCGGCCGGATATGTGGCGGCAATTCGAGCCGCCCAGTTAGGCGGAAAAGTTACCCTCATAGAAAAGGACGCCCTCGGCGGTGTCTGCACCAACCGAGGATGTATTCCCACCAAAACATACTACCACTATGCCGAAATCCTTCACGATCTCGAAGGGGCGATAAAGGACAAAATCTTCGCGGGCGAAATTTCCCACGACTGGATGCGTATGCTTCGTAAGAAGGACATGGTCGTAAAACGGCTGGTCAAGGGCATCGAGTATCTGATGAAGTCCAATGAAATTCGTGTGATGGACGGCATCGGGAAAATCACCGGAAAAAGCACTGTAGAGGTGGCCGGCAGTGGAGATTCGGAGACTATCGAGCACGACGAACTGCTCATTGCTACCGGAAGCGTCCCCAGAGAGCTTCCAATCGACGGCTGGAGCGGATCCGGAATATGGGACAGCACAGACGCCCTAAACGCCGAAAGCCTGCCTGAGAGCTTAATAATCATCGGCGGCGGAGTTATAGGGTGCGAATTCGCCCATATATTCGCCACTTTCGGATGCAAAGTTACCATCGTCGAGGTGATGGACTCCATCCTGCCCGGTTTCGATCCGGATGTTGTGGAGTTGGTTACTAAGATTCTCGCGAAGGAAAACATCGCAATCCGCACGGGAGTGGCAATCGAGAAAATCGAGCGGACATCCGAAGGAATCATCGCCCATGCAGGCGAGGAAAAATTTGAAGCCGCCGAGATAATGGGCGCGGTCGGCAGAACGCCCACCCCGCCCGAAGGCCTCGATGGCATAGGCGTAGAAACCGACCGGGGACATATTCTTATCGACGAGAGTCTTATCGCGGCGGAAAATATCTATGCCGCCGGAGATGTCTGCGGAGACCCATATCTGGCGCATTGGGCCAGCACTATGGGAGAAATCGCGGTCGAAAATATGTTCGACGCGGGAAAGAAGATTCAGCGACACGCAATTCCCGGGGCGACATTCACGGCGATAGAGGTGGGAACGGTAGGACTCACCGAACCGCAAGCGAAGGACAAACTCGGCGAAATTAAGGTCGGGATGTTTCCGTATGGGGCCAGCGGCAGGGCGAAGACAGCCTCTGCTCTAGATGGCTTTGCCAAGGTGATAGCAGACAAAGACGGAGTGGTCGTTGGCATACATATTGCGGGCAGAGGAGCTTCTGAGATGCTTGCAACAGCGGGTTTCGCGGTGAGTCATCGGAAGACATTAGACCACTGGCGCGAGACCATCGTAGCCCATCCCACTTTCGGAGAAATACTTCGAGAGTCCGCTTTGGACGCTCTCGGAGAGGCATTGCATAAATAACAATTACGCTAAGGAGATAGATCATGAAAAATTGGATGTTGCTGACACTTCTGCTCATTATAGCAGTATCGCCAATCGCGGCTCAGCCCCAGAAGGTGGATCCCGTTCAAACCGCTAACCCAAATCCAGTCGAGGGTGAAGCGGCGGAAGAAATCACCGGTCCTCAGCCTGTTATCGAAGTTCCCGAGCAGAAATTCGACTTCGGATATGCTCCGGAAGGCTATTATATGGCGCATTCTTTCGCAGTTCGGAACGTTGGCGAGGGTGAACTTCGTATTCAGCGTGTCAGAACGACATGCGGATGCACCAGCGCTCCGATGAAGAAGATGCAACTCGAACCCGGCGAAGAAACCGAAGTTACCGTGGTTTTTAACAGCACGAGATACCAGCATAAAACATCTAAAAGCGCTATTATCACAAGCAACGACCCCGTGAATAGGAGCGTCAGAATTACCTTCTCGGCAAACATGGACGAGTCAACTTTCCCTCTCGCCGTGGAGCCGAGGGCGTTGGATATCGCCAGAGGCGAAGATCCACCTGAAAAGATGGTTTTCGAGATTAAGAATCCGTCGGAATCGGATGTCGAGCTTGAAATTATCGACTACTCCGCCGATGTTTTCGCCAAACCGGATCTGAAATCCGAAAAAATCAAAGCCGGCAAATCGACCGAAATAGTCCTCGAGTTAGCCGACGAATTCGACGCGGCGGCAAATTATATCAAGGCTTCCGTAACTTTGCAAGCCAAGGGCATCGAGGGCGAACCGGTGATTTTCACTATTCCGGTCAAAGGCTCCGGCCCAAGTTAAATCAGGGATACTAACCGATTTAATGAGGAAACTCCTCTTTATACTGGCTCTAACAATCCTCTCTGCCGGTTGTGTTATTGCTTCCGGCAGAGTGGATGTGATAGTGTTCTATTCGAAGACCTGCGAACATTGCGTGGAGGTTATCGAGGAGTATTTCCCCCCAATTCTCAAGACATACCCCGGCCGTATTACTTTCCAAACCCACGAAATCGAGGACAATCTCGACAATTACGAGCGTCTTATCCGCATGGAGGAGGAATACGGCAACGAGAATAATGAAGTGCCGGTGGTTTTTGTTGGAGACAGCGTATTTGGCGGAGATGAGGTCGAAAAAAGATTCCTGCCCTATCTGGAAAGTCTGATGGGCAAGACGGAAACGGAAGAAACGCCTGTGCGGGAAATTATCGCCGAAGACACATCCGCCGTGCAAGCCGAAGATAGTGCAGAACAGACAACCCCCGTATTGCCGCAGAAAACAGTAACTATGGCTTTCTTCTGGGAACCCGGCTGTCAGCAGTGTTCGAGGGTAACTTATGACCTTCAGCTTCTGAAACGACACCACCCCTATCTCGAAATTCGCGATTACAACATCGAAGATAAAGAATCTAAACTCCTCGCCGAAGTTCTGGCATACCGATTCGATGTGCCGGAGAATCTCCACCTTGCAACACCGGCTATCTTCATGTCGGATACATATTTCGTGACCAGCCAGATAAGTTTCCGCGCCATCGAGGAGGCGGTCAACCGTATCGAGAAACAGCCTTATGTCGATACGGTCTGGAATGTTACAACAGAGGAGCTTGCGGAGGCAGACCGCAGAATTCGAAGCCGGTTCGAACAGTTCCATATACTACCTGTTCTCGGCGCCGGACTAATCGACGGCGTCAACCCATGCGCTTTCGGGGCGATAATTTTCTTCGTAACTTTCCTGACAGTGGTCAACCGCAAACGCAAAGAAATATTGATGGTGGGCATAGCTTTTACCCTTTCGGTTTTTCTGACCTACTTCTTAATCGGTGCGGGTTTTTTGAAGTTCATGCAGGCTCTGCCCTTCATTCAGGTGATAGCGAGATGGGTTTACATTGCCACCGGAATTCTCGCTTTGGCTCTCGGACTACTATCCATTTATGACTTTTTCCGAAGCAGAAAAGGGGAATTTGCCGAGATGACCCTCCAGCTTCCCGACCGCCTGAAAAAGCGTATCCATAAGGTTATCATCTCTGAAAACGAACCGCGCGCCAGAAGAAACATCGTCTTTGCGTCGGCTTCCACGGGATTTTTTGTCAGCATTTTGGAAATGGCGTGCACAGGCCAGGTTTATCTGCCGACGATAATCTACGTAATGGGCGCTCCGGGATTGAAGTCGAAAGCGCTTTTTTATCTCTTCCTATACAACTTCATGTTTATTGTCCCCCTTATAGGCGTTTTCGCCCTTGTATATTTCGGGACTACGAGCGAGCAGTTGACCAATTTTCTCAAGAAGAACACCCCGATTATTAAGCTTCTCACAGCCGTTGTATTTTTTGCTATTGCTTTCTTCCTTCTGAAAAGCATCATAGGCTGATAACCCGCATTGCAGTGCGGGGACGAGACAATCCTCTTTACAAATTACTGAGTTTTCGAGATTTCTTCGCGGATTCTTCCGGCGAGGGCGGTGTTGCGGTGGTCTTCGATGCTCCTGCGAACCGCCAATTCCAGAGCTTTCGGTTGGCCGACTATCACGCATAGCTCTTTTGCGCGGGTGATGGCGGTATATAAAAGCTTTCTGCGCAGAAGCATGAAATGTTCGGTGTAGAGTGGTATCACAACGCAGGGGATTTCGCTCCCCTGGGATTTGTGGACGGTTATGGCATAGGCCAATGTCAGCTGGTTCAGTTCGTCGAGGGCGTAGGAGGCGGAATGGTCGAATTCGACAATCATTTCCCCCTCTTCCCTGTCGATCGACTGGACGATTCCGATGTCGCCGTTGAAGACGCCGAGGTCGTAATTGTTCTTCAACTGCATCACTTTGTCGCCTATTCGATATGGAAAATCATTCTCCCCGCCCGCAGGATTCACTGCCTCGCGGATGCCCTTATTAAGTTCGTTCGCGCCGCAGATTCCTTTATACATGGGCACGATTACCTGAATATCGTGTTTGGCATCGAAACCGTATTTTGCCGGAAGTCTTTTTGAGACCAAGTCGATGGTTGTTCGAAGTCCATCTTCGCGCTCATCTTCGCGTAGGAAAAAGAAGTCCGCGTCGGGGTCGTTTCGCATGGATGGAATTTGCCCGCGGATGATGCTGTGGGATTCTGCGATTATTCGGCTTCGTTCCGCCTGCCTGTGGATTACCGACAGCCGGAAAAGCGGAAGGTAGCCGGATGCTATCAGGTCGCCGAGGATTCTCCCTGGACCGACACTGGGAAGCTGGTCGTCATCGCCCACGAGGAGGATTTTGCATCCGGGATTCACGGCTGAGAGGATGATGCTGAAAAGTTCCAGGTCGACCATGCTCATCTCGTCGATTACTATCAAATCCACGTTCAGTTTGCGCACCGCGACTTCGGAAATCTGGTCGGGGCGGAAATTCAGAAGACGGTGGACGGTGTATGCCGGCATTCCCACCGCCTCGGATAGCCGCTGAGCCGCTCTGCCGGTGGGGGCGCAGAGAGCGATGTCCCATCGGTTTATGTCCGCGATTTTCGCTACCGCGCTGATTATCGTGGTTTTGCCAGTGCCGGGCCCACCGGTGAGAATCTGAACCTGATTCGGCCCCAGAATACCCTCCACCGCCGCCCTCTGCTCGAATGTGAAAACGACATCGGAGCTGTGACCAATGGTGCGGAGTCCCTCGGCGATATCCTCTCTTTTCAGGCTTTTGCCGGGAGTGTTCAGGAACGCCTCTATTTCCCGGGCTACGGAAACCTCAAGGTCGAAAAGCCTCGCGATATATATCTTCCCAGAATCGTCAATAACGGTTTCCGATTCGACTAAGTTTTCGAATGCCTTCTCAATTTTATGCCCTTCAACGGCGAGAAGCTTGTTCGCGCCTTCTATCAGCTCGCTCTTTTCCAGATAACAGTTCCCCTCCGATGTCGCCTTTTCGAGGACATATACCAGCCCCGCTTTCAGCCTCGACGGCGAATCGGGGGCGACTTTCATCCGCGATGCTATCTTGTCGGCGGTGGTGAAAGCGAAGCCGTCGATTTCGTCGATAAGGCGGTATGGGTCGCGGTGGAGATAATCCAGGGCGGATTGGCCGTAGGCTTTATATATCTTGCGAATCTTAGCCGGGCCGATTCCGAAACCCATCAGGCGGGTGGAGAGTTCGCGAAGGGCGCGCTGGTCGCGGTCTTCGCTTAGAAGGGATTTGCGTATCTGGCTCGCCCGCTTTTTCCCGATACCCTCGACCTCCGTAAGGCGCCGGGGTTCTTCGCGGACTACCCGCAGTAAATCTTCGCCGAAATGCTCTACAAGACGACGCGCCATCTCCTGGCCGATGCCCTCGATGACATCGCTCGCAAGATACCGCCGCAGGGATTCGTCGTCCGGGGGTGCGCCTGTCGAGTAACTCTCCGCCTCAAACTGCCGTCCGTATTGCGGGTTGACTATCCATTTTCCGCGAGCTTTCAGATATTCCCCAGGTCTGCGCATGTCCAGGCGGCCTACAACCGTGGCTATCTGGCCGTTGGCAAGACGCAGGCGCAGGACGGAATAACCGTTTTCCTCGTTGAAATAGGTTATCCTCTCGACGATGCCGCTGATGTTTTGCAACTTTTCTTCCATCATCAATAACAATACTCGATTTTGTGCTGTCGGTCAAAAGAAATCTGAAATTTCGTTGGAAAAAAGTGGGTGGGGATTTGAAGTCGAAGAAAAGAGGTTCAAACCGCCTCAAATACTTTGAAAATGTGGATTTAGGGGGCATTTTCCCCTTGCTTTTTTCTATTACTATATTATATTGGATAAATTGATTTTTCCGAGTTTGAATTGCCCTCGAAAGACCTGGGCAAAAGATATCTGAAAGGCGAAAAAAATGTCTAAGACTCCCTACGGAGATATTCATCTGATCGATATCGAAGATGAAATGAAACGAAGCTACATGGACTACGCGATGAGCACCATCATAAGCCGTGCTCTTCCCGATGTCCGCGACGGAATGAAACCAGTGCACAGGCGTTGTATGTTCGCCATGTTCGACATGGGCCTGCTTCACAATAAGTCCTATGTTAAATCGGCGCGAGTCGTCGGTGATGTCATGGGTAAATACCATCCCCATTCCGACTCTTCCATTTACGATACCATCGTCCGGCTGGCGCAGGATTTCCGAATGCGGTATATGCTCGTCGATGGCCAGGGCAACTTCGGCTCCGTCGATGGCGACATGCCGGCGGCCATGCGTTACACTGAAGTCCGTATGCGCGAACTTGGAGTGGAACTTCTGGCCGACATCGACAAGAATACCGTCGATTTCGTCCCGAACTACGATAATTCTTTAACCGAACCGGAAGTTCTGCCCGCAAGGTTCCCGAATTTTCTGGTCAACGGCAATTCGGGAATCGCGGTGGGTATGGCGACTAATGTCCCGCCCCACAATCTCACCGAGGTTTGCGACGCCCTGATTCATCTCGTGGATAATCCCTCCGCGACAGTTGAAGATCTGATGGAATTCATCCCCGGCCCCGATTTCCCTACCGGCGGCTTGATTCTTGGAACATCTGGAATCAAAGAGGCATACAGAACGGGCAGAGGAACTTTGACCATGCACGCCCGCGCTTATGTTGAGCCATCTGCGAAACCGGGCAAAGACGCAATCATAATCAACGAACTGCCGTATCAGGTTAACAAAGCTACTCTGATACAGCAGATTGCCGATCTTGTCAAAGATAAAAGAATCGAGACCATAGCCGACCTTCGGGACGAGTCCGACCGTCAGGGAATGCGGATTTACATCGAACTGAAGCGTGGCGAGAACGCTCAGGTTACCCTCAATAAGCTTTTCAAACTCACCCGCATGTCCGAAAATTTCGGAATAATCATGCTTGGTCTCGTCGGCCAGAAGCCTATCGAAATGAAGCTCACTCAGGTGCTCTCGGAATACATCGAACACCGTCGGCAGGTCATCATCCGCCGGACGATATACGATTTGGAAAAGGCGCGGGAAAAAGCGCATATCCTGCAGGGCCTGAAGATAGCCATCGAGAATATCGACACCGTTGTCAGCATCATCCGCAAATCGAGAACCACGCAGGAGGCGTCGGAAAAGCTTCAGAAAACACTGTCATTGAGCGAACGTCAGGCCAAGGCTATTCTGGACATGCGTCTGGCGCGCCTTACCGGCCTCGAACGCGATAAGATAGTCTCCGATCTCGAAGATACCCTTCGCCTTATAACATACCTCGAAGGCATTCTCGCCGACGAGCGCAAGGTTATGGAGCTTATCAAAGAAGACCTGACTGAAATCAAGGAAAAATACGGCGACCCCCGCAGAACTCAGATTGTCCCGAATTACGAGGAGATGGACGAGGCGGATTTCTTCGTCGATGAAGAGGTTGTGGTCAGCGTTACACATCGGGGCTACATCAAACGGACGCCTACCAGTGTTTACCGCAGTCAGCGGAGGGGCGGGCGCGGAATTACGGCTATGTCCACTCGTGACGAGGATTTCGTCGAGAGCCTTTTCACCGCCACGAATCACGACATGATACTGATTTTCACGACTCAGGGGAAAGTCTATTCCCTGCGGGTTTTCGAAATACCGGAGTTCTCCCGAACCGCGAGGGGGCTGGCCATCGCAAATCTTATAAATATAGCTTCCGACGACTGCATCGCCTCCTGTTGCAGAATTCGAGAGTTCGACGAGAACAAGGATGTCTTCTTCTGCACCAAACAGGGTAGGGTCAAGCGCACAAACCTCGCGGATTTCGTTAATTCTCGCAAGATAGGCATTATCGCCATAGGAATCAACGAGGGCGACGAGCTTATGGGCGTGAAACTAATCGAGCGCGAGGATGAGAATATGATCCTCGTTACTCGAGGAGGGAAATCCATTCGTTTCGAGGTTTCCGAGGTTCGTTCCATGGGACGCACCGCCGCCGGAGTCAACGGAATAAGCCTTCAGCGCGACGATGAAGTCGTTGCACTGCTCAATGTGGGCGACGAAAAGTTGGAGATGCTCACAATTACCGAAAACGGTTACGGCAAGAAGACTGAAATCTCCGAATACCGCCCGCAACATCGCGCAGGAATGGGCATCATAGGCCACAAAGTTTCTAAGAAGACCGGCGAAGTAGTCGGTGCTCTGATAATCGAACCGGGGGACGAGATAATCGTCATCGCCTCCGATGGAATTCTCATCCGCACCCGCGCAGATGAGATAAGCTCTTATGGAAGATCGACTCAGGGTGTGCGGATTATGCGCGTGAAAGGGGACAACAAGGTTTCCGGAATCGCCAGGGTAGTGGAAAGCGACGATTCGCAGTCCGAAGGGGACGACACGGAAACTGTTCTGGATATTTAGATGGCTTGGAACTTAGAGTCAAGCTCCACCAGTCGGGGGCGGTATTGATCCGCCGCCACAATCTGGGGGGTTCTGTTGCGGTTCTCGAATACAGTTTGAGCTGTAGCCCTCGCAACGGTGGGAACATTATTGGTTCGCGACATATGGGCGAGGATAAGGGCTTCGAGATTAGGCAGTTCGAGAGAGGAAAGGAATTTTGCGGCGCTTTCGTTTGAGAGATGCCCTTTGTTGCCTGCGATTCGCTCTTTTAAAAATATAGGATACGGCCCTTTGACGAGCATTTCGAGGTCGTGGTTGAAGTCCATCAGGATAATTCTTGCGGAATTGAAGATTTCTCCGAGGCCATTCTCGGCAACACCCAAATCGGTGGCGTGGACAATTTCGCCCTCGTCGGAGTGAATTCGAAAGCCGACCGGATCAGCTGTGTCGTGGGAAATCGGGAAGAACTGAATGTCCGTGTTCACGAAGGGCATAATGTCCCCCGTGCAAAAATGCCGAACTTCAGAACCGTTTGATTTGTGGTTCGACCCGGCATAGGCCCCGAGATTTATGTAGATAGGCACCCGGGCTTTTTTCGAAAAAGCGAAGGCGCCGTCGATGTGATCGTGATGTTCATGGCTTATAAAAAGGCCGTCGATGGTCGCCGGATCGATAGAGTTCTTTTCCAGCTCACGAATGGCCGCCGCCGCTGATATTCCGCAGTCTATCATAAGCCGCGTGCCGTCGGTTTCGATGAAGGTGCAGTTGCCGGAAGATCCGCTTGAAATGGGTATTACTCTCATTCAAATTGCCTTTCTAATTCAAAAACTAGAGATAGATTATATCGATTTTGAACTTCATTTCAAGGCATGGGATTTGTTTTATGAGTTTCTATAAAGAGGGTTTAAAATTCAAATGCGTGTTCTGCGGCGAATGTTGCAGAATCAAGGAGGGCTATGTCTGGCTCTCCCGTTTGGACTACGAAAGACTCGTGGACGAGATAGGCCTGCCCGAGGAGGAATTCCGCAGGCTCTACACCGAGACATTGGATAAATTTATCGTCCTCAAAAGCTTTCCTAACGGGGACTGCATATTTTTCGATGAGGAAATAGGATGCAAGGTGCATTCCGCAAGACCTCTTCAGTGCAGGACTTTCCCCTTCTGGCCGGATAATCTCACCGACGAAGATGCGTGGCGCAAAACAGCCTCCTTCTGCCCGGGGATAGGCTCCGGGGAGCTTTTCAGCGAGACCGACATCGAAGCGCGCCTGTCGGCTATGCGCGGAGATATTTACCTCGAGGAAGAAGATGAGAATTGAAAAAGCACGAGAGATAATTGTCGATTTCATTGCGGAATATATCGATAGCGCCGGTTCCGATGGCGCGGTAATAGGTCTTTCCGGCGGGCTGGATTCCGCAGTTTCAGCGGCTTTGGCCGTAGAGGCAATAGGCTCGGACAGGGTCTTCGCGGTGGCTCTGCCATATAGAATCAGCGATCCGCGAAGTCTCGAAGATGCCCAAAAAATAGCGGATCATCTTGGCCTCGATCTCGAAACGGTGGATATTTCCCCTGCCGTCGATGCCGTCGCTCAAAGCCGCTCGAATTTATCCAAGCTCCGCCTGGGGAATATCTGCGCGCGTATGCGTATGATTTATCTATACGATATTTCCGCCGAGAGAAACCTCCTTGTGGTCGGCACAGGCAACCGGACGGAGAGGATTTTGGGTTACTCGACCCTCTGGGGTGATTCGGCGTGCGCGTTTTCGCCTATCGGGGATTTGCTGAAAACACAGGAGCGCGAATTGGCCCGGTTTATCGGTCTTCCCGAGTGGGTAATCGAAAAAACCCCCACCGCCGACCTCTGGCAGGGGCAAACCGACGAGGGGGAGATGGGAATCACATACGCCGAAGCCGACCAAATAATCTTCGCCCGCTTCGACCAGGGCAAAAGTCCCGAACAGCTTGCCGATGCGGGTTTCGATAAAAGCAAAGTCGAACTTGTCCTTCGCAAATACGAATGGAGCGAATTCAAACGTAAACCGCCGGCATTTCCCGAACTGCCGGGATTGGAATTCAAATCATGAAAAATGAAATCACCAATCTGCTTAGATTCGAATCCGAGGCTATCAGTGCGCTCATCGGGAGGATTGAAGAGCCGGTTATCCGCGCCGCCGATATCTGCCTTAACTGCAACGGCAGGGTTATCGTTATCGGCCTGGGCAAGAGCGGGATTATCGGGCGGAAAATATCTGCTACTCTGGCCTCGACCGGAACATCCAGTTTCTTCGTGCACGCCGCCGAGGCTCTTCACGGCGACCTCGGCACAATCACCCGCCACGACTGCGCCCTTATGATATCCAAAAGCGGCAATACTCCGGAAGTCCTTGGCCTCGTCCCACCGCTGAAAAGACTCGGCATCAAAATAGTTACAATTACCAACAACCCCCATTCCGAACTTGGCGCGGAATCCGATGTCGTGCTGGCGACGGAAGTGGACGAAAGCAGGGAGCCTTTCGGCAAAGTTCCCACCACCTCCGCCGTAGCCACCCTGGCGGTCGGCGACGCTCTCGCGGTAGCCCTGATGATGAAACGCGGATTCACTCAGGAGGATTTCGCGGTCTTTCATCCCGGAGGGAATATCGGCCATCAACTGCGACGGGTTTCCGAGGTAATGCATTCCGGCAAAGCACTGCCGGTAGTTAGTTCGAGTGCTTCGATTCTCGACGGAGTGGTTGCTATGAGCACGGGCAGGCTGGGGCATGTGATTATAACAGAAGGAAGAACACTACGCGGAATATTCTCTGACGGCGATTTGCGCAGGCTTTTGCAGGCCCATCCCCACGAGGACATCGTCAACCTCAAGCTAATCGATTTCGCAACTGCATCGCCATTGACAATCGGCCCGAAAGCCATAGTCGAAGAGGCTGTCCGCCTTATGGAGGAGAAAAAAATCACCGCCCTGCCGGTAATCGACGAGGGTGAACTTATCGGTATGGTTCATCTTCACGATTTACTGGCGAGCAAGGTTGTCTGACAAGCCTGTAGTCTTTCAGAAACAGCACAGGACGCGTAACGGCATGAATAATAAGAATATAAATCAGATATAATGGCGATGTCTCTGAAAAAACAAATTGTGAAGGATGCCTTTTTTTACGGTGTAGGCGATATTTTGACCAAACTCATCGCCTTCCTGCTCATTCCCCTTTACACGACCGTCCTTCTTCCTGCGGAATACGGTGTTTATCAGCTTCTCGTCCTTTTCATCACGACAACCATGATTTTCGGGATGACGGGCATGAACGTCGCCCTTTTCAAACATTTCGTTACGATTCGCGAGGAGGAGCCGCGCAAACAGCTTTTCACGGCGGCTCTGGCCTGGGTCTTTTTCACTTCGATCATTCTTATAGGAGTTGCGTATCTTCTTGCTAACCCTTTGTCGAAAATGCTCACTGGAGTAGCCGGCAGAAGGGATTTGATAGGTCTTTCTGCCGTCAACGCCAGCCTCGAAACGATAATTTTGGTGTCCCTCCTAATTTTCCGCATGGAGAAACGTCCTGTCAGCTATGTCGGATATACGATTGTGAAGGTCATCATCGTGGTCGCGGGAAATTTTGTCCTGCTGAAATATTTCGAAATGGGAGTCTCGGGCATCCTATTGGCCGGCATTTTGGCGGACGTCATAATTCTCGCGCCTCTGCTATGGCGAATCGGACATTATTTGACATGGCCGATTCCGGCAAAACTTGTTTCCTCGATGCTCTTCTGGGGGATTCCCTTCGTTCCGGCCTCGCTGGCGACAGTGATACTTACCCTCTCCGACAGGCTACTCCTGCGCTACATGGCGGATTTCGACGCCGCGGGAATTTATTCGGTAGGATACAAAATTGCGGGGGTGGTGTTTTTGCTTTTCACTGCTTTCCGATTCGCTTGGGGGCCTTATATGTTCGAGCTTGCCGCCACGGATGAGCTTGCGAACCGAACTTACCCCAAAGTCCTCACGCCTTTGATAGGAATGCTGAGTCTTTCCGCTGTGGGAATTGTGGGCATTTCGCCGGAACTTTTCGACTGGTTCGTGGGGGAGGCTTTTCATTCCGGCCGGATTGTTCTGATTCCAGTAGCAAGCGCGGCTGTTTTCGATGCCATGACCCTTTTTTTCGGCGCGGGAATGCAGACGCGGGACAGGACGATTTACATCCCCTTCGTTACAGGATTTGCGGCTATTATCAACGTCCTGCTGAACATCTGGATGATACCCCGGTTCGGTTTCGTCGGGGCGGCATGGGCGACGTTAATCTCTTACGGCGCGATGGCTTTCATGAGCTGGCGTCTTGGCAATCCTCTGATGCCGGTAGTTTATCCGTGGGCGAGGATTTGCGCTATTCTCCTCGTCCTTGCAGGAGGCATTGCGGGGGTATGGTTCTTAGACCCTCTCCTCTCGCGAATAGGTGTTATTATAGCCAGCGGTGCTATTTTCGCCGTGCTTTCGGGGCTTAAATCCTTCGATGGGATATTTTCGGCGGCGAAAACGGAAGAGCTGAACAAAGAACAAGGCGAGGGACATCCAATTAGCGGAGACAGATACTAAATTGACGGAAAAAAATAACATAAGCCAATTTCCTCAAGGCCTTACTAACAAAGTAGTTTCCGGCGGATTCTGGACCTTTTCACTTCGAATAGCGAACCGCCTTTTAACCCTTATCCGGACGCTGATTCTCGCGCGTCTGCTTTCTCCGAACGATTTCGGGCTTTTTGGTATAGCTATGCTCGCACTCTCCGCGATGGAAAATGTCTCGGCTACCGGTTTCGATCAAGCTTTAATTCAGAAAAGCGGCGAGATCAAGCATCATCTCAACACCGCTTGGGTCGTGCAGATAGCCAGAGGCTTTCTTTTGGGGCTAATTCTATATATTGGCGCGCCTTATATCGCGAAATTCTTCGACGAACCGAGCGCTTTCATGCTTATGCGAGTTCTCGGCACAGGGGTTTTCGTGGCCGGTTTCCGCAACATCGGCGTGGTCTATTTCCGTAAGGAATTGGATTTCCGCAGGGATTTCATATACGAATTCAGCACCACAATAGCGGATTTCGGGACTGCAATAACAGCGGCTCTCATCCTTCGCAATGCATGGGCTTTGGTTTTCGGGTTCTTGGCTCGTTCTGTCGTGCAAGTAGTGGTTTCATATATCATTCACAATTACAAGCCGAATTTCGAGCTATGCAAAGAGAGTTTCCGCGCGCTTTTTTTCTTCGGGATATGGGTATGGGTTTCCAGCATCATCGTTTTCTTTGTAACTCAGGGCGACGATGTAGTCGTGGGTAAAGTCCTTGGTGTAACTGCACTGGGGTTTTACCAGATGGCATTCAAAATCTCGAACATGTCCGTAACGGAAATGGTCCAGACTATTTCAAAAGTCGCATTCCCGACATACAGCAAGATAAAAGGCGATATTGACAGACTTAAAAGCGGTTTTTTAAGAACACTGCGCCTGATGATGATTTTGTCCGTTCCGGTAACACTTCTTGTTATCGGGCTGATAGATGATTTTGTCGCCGCCTTTATCGGCGATAAATGGCAACCCATCGTCCTGCCTGCGAAAATTCTGGCAATAAGCGGGCTTTTGCGTTCGATTGTTTCTTCTTGCGGACCTCTTTTCATCGCACTCGGGAAACCAAAATACGACTCGGCACTAAATTTCATGCGTTTTGCGGTCATGGCGATAACGGTTTATCCTCTGACAGTATCCCACGGTATTATGGGAGCGGCGATTTCCGCGTTGCTCGGCCTTGTCGCGACCCTTCCCTATTATTTTTTAAGAATATCCAAAGATGTAAAAGTTACTTTGAAAGAGTTCCTTTTTGTAAGCGGACCATCGCTGGTATCTGGAATCGGGGCTATAGTGGCGTTCATTTTCCTAAGGGCATATCTTCCCGGCGGAACTATTGCCGGAGTTGTTTTCAATGGCGTTTTCATCGTTGCGTTATTTGTTCTCGCACTTTTTGCTATCGACAAGTTGTTTCATCTGGATTATTTTAGAGAAGTGAAGACAATCATTGGCGGATTCAGAGGACGAAATGGAAAATAACAAACTTTACGGACATATATACGACTCAAAAGAGAGATTCGTCTCCTATTGGCATCAGATTAACGAGATAATTCAGACCCAACCGAGGAATGTCCTCGATGTAGGCGTTGGCAATAAATTTGTTGCAGAATATCTCAGAAAACACGGTGGCGATATTAAAACGTTCGATTTCGACGAGTCGCTCGAACCGGATATTGTGGGTGATGTCCGCGAAATTCCACTTGCCAACGATTCTTATGATACTGTCTGCGCTTTTCAGGTTCTCGAACATCTGCCTTTTGAGTATTTTCCAAAATGTGTTTCCGAGTTAAGACGTGTCGCGAAAAACTATGTGCTGATTTCGCTTCCGCACGGACGAATTTACTCCCGTTTTCGCTTACCTAAGTTTGGGGATGTGCTTTTGCCTAAACCCTTTGGTCGATGGCGGCCAGTCCCGCCGGAACATGAGTGGGAAATGGATAATCCCGGATTCGAACTTAAGAAAATTATGGAAACAATCGAGAGTGCTGGAACTCGAATCGAGAAAACCTACAGGATTTTTGAAAACCCATATCATAGAATGTTCATCGCAAAAGTCGTTAAATGAGTTCTTCAATGGAAAATAACCGAGGGAGCGCTGAGAGCAAAATACGAATTGGAATGGTTTTGTTGGAGCCGTTTCCGGAGGATATTCGCATCGAAAAAGAGGCAGTAGCTTTAGATGCCGCGTCCTATTCGGTTCATCTTCTGTGTCTTGGCCGTTCCGGCGAGCCATATGAGGAAACAGTGGGCTGTATTATAGTCCGAAGGGTTTTTCCGCCTTCAGTTTTCGCACGCAAAATCGATTCGGCAAACTTCTCCCTTACGATGTTTCGCCCATTTTGGCGTAAATGTATCGAAAAATTCGTGAGAGATTACTCGCTCAAATCCCTTCATGTTCACGATTTGCCGCTATGCAAAACCGCGCTCAAGGTCTCCTCGGATAAAAGAATCCCCCTGATTGCCGACTTGCACGAGCATTATCCCTATGCCCTTCAGATGTGGAAAGAGCGGACTCCCCTTTTGGATGTTTTAAAAAGCCCATTTAAGGGGCTAAAGCGCTGGCTCCGATATGAAAAATCAATTTCTGAACATGCCGACGCTGTTATTGTCAGCTGTGATGAGTTCAAGGCTCGCGTCATTCGGGACGGCTCTTCGGGGGATAATATTAATGTCGTCCGTAACACCATCGACCTCGATGGATTCGAAGCCCCCGATTCGGCATTCGCAGAGAAATATAAAAATCGATTTGTGATTATCTATCTTGGAGTTCTTTCGCTCGACAAAGGAATTTCTATAGTTATCGATGCTCTTCCGGAGATTGTCCACGAGGTGCCCCCTGCGCTTTTTCTAGTTGTTGGCGCTGGTTTCGAGAGGGATATTCGAGCCATCGAAGACTCTGCGAAAAAACTCGGGGTGGCGGATAATATCGAGATATGCGGAAGAGTGCCGCACGCAAGTATTTTCGGCGTTCTTTCGGCAGGCCATGTCGCCGTGCTTCACCTTCGAGCAGACAATATAAACTATAACGCTTCCAGCCCGCATAAGCTTTTTGAGTATATGGCGGCGGGGCTTCCGGTAATCGTAAGTCCCTCGGAATCCACCGCAAATATAGTTAAACAGACAGGTTGCGGAGTTGTAGTCGGTTTCGATCCTTCGGATTTCGCTATGGCGGTAATCGAGCTCGCAAAAAATCCCGAAAAGCGTATCACCATGGGCGAAAAGGGCAAAAAAGCTGTCGCGGATGATTTCAATTGGGCAACTGACGCAGAGAGGCTCGTTGCTCTTTACGATAAGCTTCACAAAAGGGGACAATCTGTTTCAGGGCAATAAAATAAGCCTAATCATTCCCGCCGGAAGACCAGAGCGCAGGAAACAGCTCGACGCTTTGGTCGAAAAGCTTATGAGGGGGAGTGTCTCGCCGGATGAAGTTGTGATTATCGAGAATATCTCCCCTGCTTCGCGCGCAAGGAATCTTGGAGCAAAAAAAACAGTCGGAGACATATTAATCCTCGCCGACGACGACATTATTATCGAGCAGAATGACCTTTTGGAGCGAGTAGTTAGTGCACTGCTGAGTTCCGACAGCATTGGCATTTGCGGGACCTCGCAGGACATCCCCCCGGATGCCGACGGCTTCCAGCGCGCATACAGAAGGCAGTTCGATCGGGTTTACTCGCCTATTTTCGTGGAAGCAACAGACAGCGATATGGCTACAACGGTTTTCTGCGCGATACATAAAACGGATTTCATAGAAGTCGGCGGATTCGACGAATCCATTACCGCCGGCGAGGATAATTTTTTGAGGCACAAGATACGAGAACTCGGAAAGAGGGTGGTCGTCGCCCCGGGAACAATGGTTTATCATCCCGCGCCAAAGAATATGGCTGAACTGAGGAACCGCGAGAGATGGTATGGCTCTGCTCGTGCGATTCTCGCAAATCGCGGCGATGTCCCGCTCGGCGGAATAGCTATCACTACGAAACCGAAGGCATTTTTTTATCTTATCGCGCAGACTCTAATTTTCCCCTTTCGCTTTTTCTATGGCGGACCGAGCGGAAAATCTTTCGGATGGTGGCCTTTGAGGGCTATCGCGCATTTTCTCAATTCTTTTTATTATGCACGCTCGGTTTTGAAAGGTGAAGCATGAGAATCGCTATCGACTGCTCGCCGCTTGCGAAGAAAATCACCGGAATAGGCACATATACATACCATCTGGTGAAGGCTCTTTGCGAGATAGACGCGGAGAACGCCTATTTCCTGCTTGTGCATCGTCGGCTCGAGATGGATTTCGCTCTTCCGAGCAATTTCGAGATAGTCCCCCCAAAGCGAGAATATGGCAAATCCACCCCCTTTCTGCTTTTCGAAGCACCGAGGATTATCCGCGAGAGGGGCATCGAGCTTTTCCACGGCACAAATTTTCTTATTCCGCCGCGAATAGCCTGCAAATCTATCTCAACAGTGCACGACCTTTCGAGCATCGTGCTTTCAAAACAGCATAGCCTTTTGCACAGAATCTCGCACTGCCTTTTTCTGGAGAGTTCCCTTCGTCGTGCAGACAAATTAATTGCTGTCAGCGAGTTTACAGAGGGCGAAATTTTGCGTCTTTTCCCGCAATATTCTCGCAAAATCGCCGTGATTCACGAGGCCACCTCGCCAGAATTTAGAAGAATCGACGATTCGGGCGTGATTTCCGAGCTTCGGCAAAAATTCGACCTGCCGGATAGATTCGCTCTTTTCGTAGGCACCCTCGAACCGCGAAAAAACGTGGGGCACCTTATCGAGGCGTTCGGCAAGGCCTCAAATATAGAGGATTTGAAACTTGTTATCGCCGGCGGCAAAGGCTGGTTATATGACGAGATTTTCGAGTCGGTTAAAAAGCTCGGTCTCGAAGACAGGGTGATTTTCCCGGGATATATTCCCTCGGAAGACCTGCCCGCGCTCTATTCGTCGGCGGAGTTTTTCTGCTACCCAAGCATCTACGAGGGGTTCGGCCTGCCGGTGCTGGAATCCATGGCGTGCGGGACACCGGTGCTGACATCGTTTAACTCCAGCATGTCCGAAGTCGCCGGAGAGGCGGCTTTGCTGGCCGACCCTATGGACATCGACTCCATCAGCGAGGGGATTTCTAAACTGGCTTCAGAGGAAGAATTGCGAAAAAATCTCGTCGAAAGAGGCTTATCGAGGGCAAAAAAATTCTCGTGGAAATCATGTGCTACGAAAACCCTTGATATATATCGCGAGATAACGTAAATTTGAGTTAATGAAAGATAACCGAAAAATAGCAATAGTTCAGGATTTACTTATTCAGTCCGGCGGTGCGGAGGAGGTTCTTCGGGAAATCAAGCGGCTTTATCCGGAAGCACCGGTATATACCCTGGTTTACGACAAGAACTTCGTGCCAGAGGATTTCCGCGACTGGGACATCCGCCCGGTGGGGTGGTCGCAGAGGCTTCCGCGAATTCATCGGTGGTATAAATATTACATGCCCCTCTATCCCACGATGATAGAACAGATGGATCTTCGTGAATTCGACATGGTGATTTCCAGCAGTTATCTCGTGGCAAAGGGAATCCTGACTCGAAGCGAAACTCTGCATTTATCATATTGTCATACACCTATGCGTCAGGCGTGGGAGCTGTATTTCGATTACAAACACGGTTACACCGAATCGGGCTTCTTCCTCAAGCGGGATCTGTTCAAGTTCTTCTACCCCATCATCTTAAACTATGTTCGAATGTGGGACAGACTCGCCGCGGACAGGGTCGATTATTTCGCCAGTAATTCCAGAGCGACTCAGAAAAGAATCTCGAAATTCTACCGTCGAGACTCGGAAATTATATACCCGCCGGTGGACGTGGACAGATTCACGCCGGTGGATTCGAGCATGGTCGGAGATTTTTATCTCTGCCTTTCGCGAATGGTTCCATACAAGCGGATAGACCTCGCAATCAGCGCGTTTAAGAAGATGGACATCCCCTTATATGTCGCCGGCGACGGCCCCCACCTGCCCCAGCTGATGAAGGACGCCGGACCGAATATTAAGTTCTTCGGCAGAATCGACGACCAGACCAAGCGGGAACTTCTTTCGACATGCAAAGCGCTGGTTTTCCCGGGGCGGGAGGATTTCGGAATCGTGCCGGTAGAGACTCAGGCTTCGGGAAGGCCTGTTATCGCTTATGGCGTCGCCGGCGCGCGGGAAAGCGTGATCGACGGCAAAACGGGGGTGTTTTTCCACGAACAGAACGTCGATTCATTAATCGATGCCGTGAATAGATTCGAGAAGACGAATTTCGATAAGAACGATATCCTCCAGTCAGCGCGCAGGTTCGACAGGCCGGTTTTTCAGCAAAAGATGCGCGAATGGGTGGACGAGAAATGGAGAGAGTTCGATAATCAAATAAAGGGGTAGAGATGTTGAGAAAGATTTTTGTTTGTTCGATTATTTTCGCAGGCCTGCTTATCGGGCTGGAATGGGACAGCCCATGGCTTACGGAAACCCGCGCGATAACTTCCGCGATGGAGCTTCCGCCCGACCCGACCTTTTACAGAACCATGTTCATCGATAACTGGATTCCCTCCGGCGGCGCGCAGTTATTGATTATTCAGCCTGCGAGGCCGCTTAATACTCCGGTGGACAGCACATGGACAGGCGCGGTGGCTCCCCATTTCATGACAAGTTCGAGTTACGGCATAGACACGGTTTTCTGCGAGGGTATGTCGGGAGCATATATGTCCGAAATTCCCGTTACCCACGAGATGGGCATGGCCATTCTTCGCGCCGAGGGAGACGGATATTTCGCCATGCGGGCTGTCGATGCGGTAGGCGATATGAAACCCTCTATTCCGGTTCTTTTCGAAGTGGTGCCGTCGGGAACTATCGCCTCGAAATGGCAAATCTTCGGCGAGAATATCGTAATTCAGAACAACAGCTTCGATTTGCACTGGGCATGCGCGGTCGATACCGACGGCCTCGTGGTGCCTTCCCATATGCCGGGCATTCACATGGACTACGCCACAGCCGAGATAGTCTATGAATCCACACCCAACGGCAGTGCAGGCGTGACCAGTCCCTTCACTATGATGCCTGCGCCGTCGGCCACATTGCCCATAATTTACGGCATGTGTCCGTTCTACATATACAATACGGAAAGCGAGACTGTGGGCGTCGTCGCCTATTCCTCCGCGGGGACTCTTATGGTCAGCGATACCTTTATGGTCTATGTCGCAGGAACGGACGAAGCGCCATTTCTGTTGACCAACCGTTTCGAGGGGATGCGCATCGCTCAGCAGAAGCCTTCTTCCATTTATGCGATGGCTTTCAACGGTTCGTCGCCCGATAATTCCAACAACAGCACGAAGGTGCGGCTCGATGTTATCGACCTTCAGGGCACCGAGAGCGCGACTATCGAACCGGACGGCTGGCGGCGTCTGACAGGAGGTTTCGCCGGTTTCACTCTTGCCGACAGCGAAGCGGACACTCTATGCATTTTCATCTCAGCCGAGACGGATTCCGTGCCGGAGCTGGTGGTGCCATTTTATACGCCAATTCAGGTGGTTCCGCCGGATGTAGCGCTTAAATTCGCCTTCCGAAGCCCGAATATCGCGATTGTCGGCGATACGATGAAGCTGGAAATTCAGGGTATCAACGGCTGGGGCGAAATCGACACAGCTCTGGAAGCCTGGTTCACCGTGGTTTTCAACGACGACGACACATCGCTGACCATTATAGATTCAGCCTCCGGGGATTCCTGGAATTCGACTTTGGCCGCCGAAACGCCACTGCAAATGACCGACGGCAGATATGTCCTTTACGCTGTAAATACCGAGCCGGAGACACTGGAATTTCAGGCTCTCGACGCCGAACTGGTCGGCCTTTTCGATCAGGGCCTAATCGGTTTTCTGTATGAATACGAGATTGTTTTCGAGACCGCCGATTCGAGCGGAGCCCTTCAGTATAGATTCCAGCCGGGCGAGGCGGGAATTTACCCGGCGCGGGAGAATATCGAACTTACTATAACCGCGCGTAATGGCGCGGGCGCAATCGACGCCAGCTATTCGGGGACGGCATCGGTTTCCACCGACGATGATGCCGTTCTCGATCCGCCGTCGGGAATAGTTAATTTCGAGGGCGGAATAGCGACAATCTCCGTGAGCAAAGATTCCGCGGGACGGGTCGATTTGGAGATAAGCGGCCCTCTTCTGCCGGATTTTACCTCCCTGATGTTCTTGGACCCCGTGAGCGGCGGAGTGCTTTTCCCACTGGAATACGACAGATGGCAACCCGTTGCGGAGACCAACACCGTGGTCTTCGGCGTGATGAACCTTGACGGCATCGACGTGACATATGACGGCTACGCGAATATCACAATAATAGACCCGAACGACAACGGCAGTATTTCCGCGCCGGATTCCGTCGAGATAGTCGGCGGTCTCGGAAGTTTCGAGGTTTCCAACGGCGACGCAGAAGCCTTTACAATAATCGTGGATTCCGAGGACGACATGGTCGGACTGTTCGAGCTTCAAATCGAGGCACGTGCGGAGATGGAATACGTTTTCCCCTTTAGTCCTGAAGTCGGCGCTCTGCTGGATTCAATAACCTTCCATATTTTCGATACGACAGGGAGTTACTTCTCATATTCCTGCACCCTCGAAATCGAGATAATCGAGGGCAATCCGAATTCCAGCGCGAGTTATAACCGCAGTGCATACATCACCGACGGCTACGGCGTTTCCGTCCTCGAGAATACCGAAGCGGAGACTTTGGATGTCTATCTCACTATACCGGCCGGCCAGTATGTTTTCGTCGATGCCCCTCTGGTTGGGGATTGGGAGTATCATCTCGGCCAGATAGTTTATGTCGGATGCAACATCGACGAGGAGCGCCTGCCCAAGAAGTTCGAAGTCGGAAATGTCGTTCCGAACCCCTTCAATTCGGCTTTTGCGATAGATGTATCCCTTCCGGAGCAGTCCGATATTGAAATCGACATCTACGCCATCGACGGCAGGAAGGTTATGCAGAGAAAAATCGAAAAAGCGCCAGCCGGAAATCATAATATAGCCATCGAAATGGACGACCAGCCCTCGGGAATTTACATGATTAAAGCGGTCGCCGGGGAGAAATCCATCATAAGAAAGGCCGTGCTTATAAAATGATCGAAAAGGTAAGACTTGCGATAAGCCTCGGCGATCCGGCGGGAATTGGATTTGAAATTACGGCCAAAGCTATATTGGCGTTGAAATCCGCGCCCATTCGTTTTATTCTGGCCTGCAACGAAAGCCATTTCGGCCGCTACGGAAGTAGATTTGAATGGGGCGCTGAGATATTGGAACTGGCCAAAACCGGCAAATCCGGTTCCGGTGCGGAAATCGAGTTTCTCGAAGAGCCGGAACTTCGCGCTCCCGTTGCCTTCGGAACCCCGACTGCAGTAAGCGGCGATTTTGCATATGAATCATTGATTTCAGCGGCAGAACACTGCATCGAAAACTGCGCGGACGCTCTGGTAACCGCCCCCTTATCGAAAACCGCCCTGAAAATGGCCGGGCACGATTTCCCCGGACACACTGAAATTCTTCAGAGCCTGGCCGGTGTTCCTCGAGTGGTGATGGCCTTTATCGCAGGGGATAACCGAGTTGTGCCGGCGACACGGCATATCGCCCTGAGAGATGTCCCGAACGCCCTGTCGCCCGAACTTATCGACGAGACAATAGGTATAACCTCTGACTGGTTAAGAAGATATGAGAAAATCGACGAACCGCGTGTGGGAGTCCTCGCTCTCAATCCTCACGCCGGAGAGGGGGGAATGATGGGCGGCGAGGAGTCGATAATAATCGAGGGAATGACACGGGCAACAGGGCGCGGATACAACGTCTCCGGCCCGATTGTCCCGGACACCGCTTTCCTGTGGCAAATTCGATCCGCCTACGATGTCCTGATAGGAATGTTCCACGACCAGGTGTTAATACCTTTCAAGATGATGGCGTTTGAGGAGGGTGTCAACGCGACTCTGGGACTGCCCTTCATCCGCACAAGCCCCGACCACGGCACGGCTTTCGCAATAGCCGGAAAAGGCATCGCCAATCATGGCAGTATGAAATCCGCTATCGAACTGGCCGAACGTTGGGCGAGAGCTACCTCAGAAGGATAACCCGCGCCGTTTCCCCGCCGGAAGTCCTTATCAGATAAATCCCCGATGGCACTTCTGTTCCCCTTTCGTCAATTCCGCTCCAAATGGCGGAGCGGCGGTCAGCAGAGCCTTCATTCGCGGTGTTTTCCATAATCAGCCTTCCGGAAGTATCGTAGATGCGAAAATCCTCGGATGTTTCGATTCTGCATCCAGCATTGAAAGGATTAGGCGAAATATGAAGCTCATTAGTTTCGGGGAGTTCCCGGTCGGCAATCCCAGTCCTCGCCACGTAGAAAAACCACTCGTCCTCGAGAACATTCGGTTCGCCAATGTCCACCGAGTCCTCTATATAGATGTTCACCTGAATCGTGTCCCCCTCTTCCAGAGTAAGGCCGGCGAAAGCGAGGTCGATAAGCACCGTATCGGCGTCGAAAAGGAAGGATGTGCAACTCGAATAAACGGTTACAGAGTTGAAATGGGAAACATAGGAGGGCAGATTCAGGCCGCACCCGCCGTCGATGACGTGCATTTTGAATAGTATTGGTTCTGTGCCGACAGTGTCGTCGGGAATGGGGTTGACGTAAGTTGCTGTGGGCGGGGTTCTGTCGATGGTAAACGACCAGTTGTATGGCAGAACTGCCGAGGGATTTCCCAGAGCGTCATCGGCGGAAACCAGCTCGACTTCGACCGTCTCGCCGTCCTCGAAATAGCCGGTAAAGACAAGCATCGTATCGAGAAATGCGAGTTCGGGGTCGGCTGTCGTGTATGATGTGCCGTTCACTTCCAGCTCGATTGATGATACTTCCACACCGTCTGGATCCTGAACCTTGATTGTGATATCGAAAGTGTCCAGGGAGACCCATTTACCGTTGGGCGGCCACGCTCCGGAAATCATCGGCCCTGACGAGAAAGGGCTGGTATCGATGAACATCACGCCATTGCGAGCCGTGCCGATATAAATACGATATCCTCCGCCCCCGCCGAGGGGGATTATGTCCATATCGATGACCTCATATTCCACGGAATCGCCGACAAGTTCCCATGAATCGCCGCCGTCCGCGGATTTATAAACTCCATATGCCCCTCCGAAAATAATCTCTTCGGGGTTTAGCTCCGATACCCAGATACAGTTCGAGGGCTGGGCGGGCATGCGGATATGCTCCCATGTCTCCCCGTAGTCATGGCTTCGGGAGATTCCGTCCCAGTTCGCCATGTAAACATAAGATGTGTCGATAGCTGATACCGCAACGTCGATAGGGGCGGAGCCTTCGTGGAAAGTGTGCATGGCAGGCCAGGTTTCGCCTCTGTCCGGGGAATGAATGAGCAGTCCGGAGTCTGTCCATCCCCAGTAGTGGTTTTGCGCGAAAGGATCCGCAAAAGCGCCGTAATACATCATCGGAATTGTCGGGAAAGATGGCCTGCCCCATGTCCCGCCGCCGTCAGTGGTGTAAATCAATCCCTGTCCCCAGCAGAATATATTCCTCGGATTGTCAGGATTGTAATTTGCTCCGCTGGCAAGATAAAAAGTATAGAATGGGGAAGGATCGAAACTCTCGCCCAAATCCTCGCTCTTGTAGATGCCGTCGGAAAAGGAGCCTATTCCGAAAGTCGCAAGCAAAGTTTCCGGCGACGACGGATGAAGAGCGAAACCGTTGTATTCGCCGAGGGTGTCCCATCGTTCGCCGCCGTCGAGGCTTCGAATCAGGAAATGGGAAGGCTCGGAAAATCCCTCGTGCACCGCAAAAATCGTATCGGGACGATTCGGATCTGCCGCCACCTGAACAATCCTGCCCGACTCGGGGCCTATGGATTCCCAGCTTTGGGCGAGCCCGAGGCTCGAAATCATCATCAACACTAATAAAATCAGATTGAATTGTCTCATGTAAATCCTCCTCTATTCATTCAAACTTTCCAGACGCGAAATTGCGGCAGGATTGTTCTCCATTATTGTCTGGTGAAGTTTTTTTGATAGTTTTTCAAAAGGTTTCTGCATATTGCTTTCTCGATAAAATCTCAGCAAAGCCATTCCCGTCTCTATCTGCCCCTCCCAGTCGCCGATTGTCTCGCTTATGTTCAAAGCCGACTCCGCCCTTCTGATAGCGGATTTGACATCTCCTTCCGCATGGGAATCCAGCGCCAGTCCGAGCTGGGCATCGACTATCCGCATCTTGTCGCTAAGTTCGGTGGCCAGCTTGAGAGCTTTGCGATGGAGGGATTTTGCGGCCTCGATTTCCCCCTTTTCCCTCGCGGTGTCCCCGAGATTCGATAGGCATAAAGCTTCCCCGCGCCGGTCACCGATTTTCGAGAAAATATCGAGGGCGCGGTTGTAGGCTTCGATTTCAAGATTAATTTTGCCCCTGGCACGATGTATCTGCGCGAGGTTCACCATGTTGATCGCCTGTCCGCGAAGATTCCCCATTTCCTGGTCTATCTCTCCCGCCCGCTGAAGATATTCAGCCGCAGATTCGAGGTTTTCCATTTGCCCTTCGAGCCATCCGAGATTTCCGAGAAGATTTGCCGCGCCGGCGGAGGCTTTACTAATATCCACAATCTCCAATCCTTGTAGATATAGCTTCCGGGCTTCGTCGAGTCTGCCGAGGTCAGAAAGTAGAGTGCCGTAGTTAACCATCGCCTGCAGACGACGTTCTACCTGGTTTTCCTCCCTGTCGAGGATTGTTAAAAGCTGTCCGTATAATTTGCCGGCCTCTTCAAAAGCCCCTAACTCCTGCTTCGCGAGGGCGATGCGGTTTATCGCGTCGGTGAAAAGGGGCGTTGCGCCCTGACGTTCAGCTATTTTTTTTGCCCGCATATTTAGTTCGATGACTCCGTTTAAATCGCCCGAATACCAGAGCAGTTTACCCGCGGCTTCCAGCGCGCCGAGAAGCTCCTGCCACAAGCCCTTTTGTATAGCGGTGTCGTCATCGATTGCAAGGGCAGATTCATAATAATACAATGCTTCCCTATTCGCGAAACGCCTTTCCTGCTTGAGTCCTGATAGGTAGCGGTAATGGAAGGCTTTCCCCTCCCTTTCGCCGAGGCTGTAATGGCGTGCGAGTTCCTCGTAATGGTCCTCGATACTCTCGCCGTAGATGCTCTCGATAACCTGGCCAGCAGATTCGTGCATCCTCTTGCGAACGGTCTGAAACAGCGAATGATAGGCCGCCTTCATAAATGGAGCCGACTGGAACCGATATCTGCCGTCGATAGCTCTCAGAATTCCGTTCGAAAGCAAAAAATCCCTGCCGTTTTCAAAAATTGAGTCGTCAATCAGATGTTCCGGAATGTCCCGCGGAAAATCCTGGCCAAGGACGGAAAGCACGCGAAGGGTCTCTCGGGCATCGGCGGGAAACTCGTCGATTCGAGCGGTGTAGATGCCGTCGATGGTTCGCGGAAGCTGTCCTTCGATCGACGCCGAAAGCCTGTGAACCCCCCTGTCCACGACAATACCGCCTCGGTCGGACAAAAGGGAAACCAGTTCCACGATGTAGCCCGGATTTCCGCCAGTTTCCGAATGAACGGCGTCGCGCAAATCTTTTCCTATCCGTTTCGCGCCAAGAATCTCGCGAACCAGCCTGCCGGTCTTGTCTTTCCCGAAGGTATCCAGGCGAATCTTTACCCCCGGCGTTGTTGCCAACGCGTTTAAATCCCTTCCGGAGATGATTATTGAAAGTTGTTTGCGCGAAACGATGCCGTTTATCAAATCGGCGGTCGAGGGGTCGAGGTTCTCGGTGTTGTCGCAAACTATAAGCGTCGGCGAAGTGCCCGCGGATGCAGTTAGAAGCTCGGTTAGAATTTCACGCAGGGCAGTTCGTTTTTCGTCGGGCGAAAGATATTCCGTCCGGTAATTCGGTTCGATGTCCATTCTCAGCAGACCCGACAACAGTGGGAAGAATTCAGCACGAGCAGGAAGAATTCTCTCGAATATTTCAGCGGGATTTTCTCCAAGAAGTTCTCGAATGAAGTGCTGAACGGGGGCATATGGAATATTTTCCGCCCATGTGATTGCGGAAATATCGAGTATTCTATAGCCCAGGCTTAGAGCTGAATCGGCGACTTGTGCCAACAGTGCGGTTTTGCCTGTTCCGGCCTGGCCTTCTATTGCGAGAGAACCAGTGTCGGATTCGAGGAACTTGACTGCCCGTCGAAACTCCAGTTCTCTGCCAGTCAACGGCAGATTAATATGATTCGATATGGTTGACTCGATTTTTTCGAGGGGATAGGCTTCGATTTCCTCTGTTTTTCCCTTCAGGGAGAGCCTTCTTTTTTTTCCGAACACGAATCCGGCTCCAGCCATTCGAACCGTCTCGCTTCCTACGAGGATTTCGCCGGCGCCCGCTGAGCTCTGAAGCCTCGATGCCGTATTCACTGCGTCGCCGATGACCGTGTATTCCCTATGGCTATCGTTTCCGACGATTCCCGCCACTACTTCCCCTGTGTTTATTCCTATAGAAACATCGAGACTCTCGAACTCTTTTACCCGCCCCAATATTTCGATAGAGGAGGCCAGTGCCCGCTGGGGATCGTCCTCGTGGGCTACGGGCGCGCCAAATATTATAATTGCGGCGTCCCCCATGAATTTATCGACCTCGCCGGAATACTTATTCACCGGTTCGAGGATAGCAGAAAAAAGCCGATTGAGAAGGAGCATAACCTCTTCGGCGTCCCGGTTCTCGCAGTATGGAGTGAAACCTGCGATATCGACGAACATGGCCGTAACGGTGCGCCTCTCGCCAACCCTGTCCAGTTTTTCGGGGTTTCTGACAACTCTGGAAAGCACGAGCGATGGAATAAACGAGGCGATAGCTTTGGCGACCTTCTCGTCTTTAAACTTTTCTATATCGCCCTTCGAGGTCATGTAAAATTAGTTTTTCTTAACGTCGTCAACGAGATTATACGCATTTCCATTGTGATCGATTACCCATACATCTTTGTATGAATCATTATCGATATTGCCCTCGGCCCTTATTGAAAAGGTTTTTATCGTGGCTTCTTTTATCTCCATTTGATAATATGTTCCCCTGTCTTGAATCTTCAAGTCGTCAAATTTTCGGGTGTATCGACCATGGAGAGCATGATAGGATTCCTGCTTCTGATACGCCAGCCGCAGTAGCTGTCGAGCTTCGTTCTGACGTGCTCTTAAGCCCGCTTCGGAGAGACTTTCGGTAGCCTCATAGACCTCCCGCTGTGGTTCGGCAATATAATGGTTGTATAACAAATACAATCCGCCCACGATGATGATCAGAATGATGATTTTCTTCATGTGCCTTCTCCTTATTTCCGGACGTTGAACATCACATCGTTATATATTAACTTATGTGAAGTTATAAATCAACTGCAAAGCGAAAATAAAGGCATAAGGTTAAAAACGTCCACAAATTAAATCTCCTCCGCTGTATCTCGCCGAGGAAATTGTCAGTAATGGAAGGGGCGGGAACGGCAGGTGGTTCGGCTTTTAAATTCAGTATCAGACGAACGCCGCAAACGAACTACTTTCCTTCTCCATGCCAATCTCGAAGCTAAAACCCGCATACATTTGTAAGAATTTACCACCATCGATGATTGAGTTTTCAAGTCCCCTCAAAAATAAAATCCAGTTAAGTTGCACTCGCTGACTTAATCGCCCTTGACATACTATACTATAGGATATAAATTATAAGCTTGTAATTAGAACCCAGAGTTAGGGGCAAAAAATGAATAAGCCGTTTTACATCACGACACCTCTTTACTACGTGAACGACAACCCGCACATCGGCCACGCATATACCACCGTCAATGCCGATGTTCTGGCACGGTTTCACCGTATGGCCGGAAGGGACGTCTTCTTCCTCACCGGCACGGACGAGCACGGCCAGAAGGTCGCCGAAGCCGCCAGGGCAAAAAACATGTCCCCCAAGGAGCACTGCGACCTCTATGTCCGCAATTTCAAAAAATTCTGGGATGACCTCGGTATCAAATATGACCACTTCATCCGCACCACGGATAAGAGCCACGAAAAAGCGGTAAGACATGCCCTGCAACTCCTCTGGGAAGAGGGCGAGATATATGCCGACGAATACTCCGGATGGTATTGCACTCCATGCGAGAGATTCTGGACTGAAAAGGACCTTGCCGACGGCAAATGCCCCGACTGCGGCAGGCCGGTGGAACATCTTACCGAGAAAAACTATTTCTTCCGGATGAGCAAATATCAGGACTGGCTGATAAATCACATCGAGCAGAACCCCGAATTTATACAGCCGGAGAGCCGGCGCAACGAAATCCTCGGATTTCTGCGTAGGGAACTGACCGACCTTTGCATATCCCGACCGAAAGAGCGTCTGTCGTGGGGAATCGAGCTTCCCTTCGATAAGGACTACGTCTGCTACGTTTGGTTCGATGCCCTTCTCAACTATGTTACCGGCCCCGGCTGGCCCCACGACATGCCCACTTTCGAACATACATGGCCGGCTGATTATCATCTAATCGGCAAAGACATCGCCACTACTCACACCGTTTATTGGCCGACGATGCTCAAAGCCCTGGGCCTCGAGCCGCCCCGGACGGTCTTCTCCCACGGCTGGTGGATGGTGGAGACGGCGAAAATGGGAAAATCCCTCGGCAACGCGGTGCCAATTCCGAAACTCATCGAGATGTTCGGCAGGGACGCTTTCAGATATTTCCTGGTGCGCGAAAAGGTCTTCGCCCTCGATTCCCAATTTTCCTTCGAGGGACTTATAAACCGCATCAATACTGATCTTGCCAACGACTTGGGCAATCTCACAAGCCGAATTCTAAAGCTGATAAAGCAGAATTTCCGCGGGATTATTCCTGAAGCCGGAGTCGCCACCGAAGACGAGATTCTCCTTCGCAACACCGCTCTGAAATCGGCGGAGACATATCGGGATGAAATGATGAGCATGCGCCCCTCGAAAGCCGTCGAAGCCGCTAACGAGCTGGTTCGCGAGACCAATCGTTACCTCGAACGCACCGCCCCGTGGATTCTCGCCAAGGAGGAAAAATGGGAGCGTCTCGAAACGGTCTTATATAATGCCGCCGAAGCCCTTCGTGTGGCATCGATTCTGTATTGGCCGGTTATGCCGGACGCTTGCGACGAGATTCGATATCGCCTCGCTCTTCAGAAAGTGCCGGTGGAACTGGACATGGCCTTCGAATGGGGCGAATTGAAATCCGAAGTTTACATCGAACTGGGCGAATCCCTCTTCCCGCGTATCGACGAGGCGAAAGCGCTGAAAAAACTTACGGCCAAAGACGAACCGCCTCCGGAGGAACTTCTGGACATCTCCGAGTTCGCGAAGCTGAAGATCCGCGTCGGGGAGATTATCGAATGTGTCCCGGCACCGAATGCCGACAAATTGCTCCTTCTCAAAGTCGATATCGGCGGCGAAACGCGGCAGTTGGTGGCCGGAATAGCTCAGGCGTATTCCCCCGAGGAGCTTATCGGCAAAAAAGTGGTCGTCCTCACTAACCTGAAGCCGGCGAAAATCCGCGGATACGAATCCCACGGCATGATCCTCGCGGCGGAAGGGGGAGGCCTAATTAAAGTTCTCACAGTGGACGGTGATTTGCCGTCAGGCTCAAAAGTTAGATAGCCGAATACAAAAGTGTGAAATAGAATACAATCGAACACAAACAAATACAAAAGTATCAATTTGAATAAAAAAGGAGAACTAATGGGAGCAGAAAAAGCTGGCTTGATTAAAAAAATCGAGGATCGTTCCGCGCGGATATGCGTTATCGGAATGGGTTATGTCGGTTTGCCCCTGGCCGTCGAGGCCTGCAAAGCGGGTTATATCGTCGATGGCTACGATGTTTCGAAGAAAAAGGTGGATATCCTCAATTCCGGCGGTTCGGATGTCGATGATATTCCCGCCGAAGTTGTTGCGGAGCTGGTGAATTCCGGCAAAATGAAGTGCACTACAGATCCGTCCATCATCAAAGATGCGGATATAATCCCGATTTGCGTGCCGACTCCCCTCAACAAAACAAAGGATCCGGATGTTTCCTACATTCTGGACGCCTGCGGCAAAATTGCGGAGTTCATGTCTCCGGGCACATTTGCGGTTCTGGAATCGACTACTTACCCGGGAACCACCGAAGAGCTAATCCTGCCGAAGCTGGAAGAGAGCGGCCTCAAGGTCGGTGAAGATTTCTTCCTCGCCTTCTCGCCGGAAAGGGTCGATCCGGGGAACCCCGTGTATCAGACTCACAACACGCCCAAAGTGGTCGGCGGGGTTACCGACGCATGCAACGAAGTCGCGCACGCCTTCTATGAAACAACCATCGAGCATGTAGTGATGGTTTCGTCCACCAAGGCCGCCGAGATGGTGAAACTTCTCGAGAACACCTTCAGAAGCGTCAACATCGGTTTGGTGAACGAAGTCGCTCTCATGTGTGACCGTCTCGGAATCGACGCCTGGGAGATTATCGATGCCGCGGCGACCAAGCCTTTCGGGTTCATGCCCTTCTACCCCGGTCCCGGTCTTGGCGGGCATTGTATTCCCATCGACCCCCACTATCTGTCGTGGAAACTCAAGAGCCTGAATTATTACGCCCGTTTTATCGAACTGGCAGGCGAAATCAACGGCAGTATGCCCTCCTACGTTGTGGCGCAGGCCGGCGATGTTCTGAATGAATACGGCAAACCCATCAAAGGAAGCAAAATCGTCCTTCTGGGAATGGCTTACAAACGCGACATTTCCGATGTCCGCGAATCCCCTGCCCTCGACCTTCTCCAGCTGTTCCAGGAAAAGGGCGCGGAAGTTCAGTTCAACGATCCCTATGTGGAAACCATTATGTGGGGCGACGGCACGGTCGAGTCCGTTCCGGTTACAAAAGAACTTCTCGAATCGGCGGATTTGGTTGTAATCGCAACTGACCACAAGGTTTACGACCTCGATTTCATCGTCGAAAACTCCAAACTCATCCTCGACACGCGCAACTCCCTCAAAAAATACGGCGACGAGAAGATATATAAACTCGGCGGCGGACGTTTTCCGGCCAGTGTCGGAATGATGGTTCATTAATCAAATCATTGGGGGGCGGGATTTTCCCCGCTCCCCATTCTCGAATCGCATCGGTCATTCAAACTTTTTCTACTGGAAACAACTTGAGCGAATTAAAACATTATTGCGGGATATTCGGCATCTTCGGCTGTCCCGACGCCGCTTTCAGAGCCTATATGGGGCTCTACGCCCTTCAACATAGGGGTCAGGAATCCGCCGGTATAGCTGTTTCCGACGGCAAGCGGCTTGTAGAGAGCAAGGGGCTCGGCCTTGTGAGTTCGGTTTTCGGCTCTCCCGAAGGCCTGCGCGAACTCACCGGGAACGCCTCGATTGGCCATGTCCGCTATTCGACCACCGGCCAGACCACCTACGCCAACGCCCAGCCTTTCACCATCGATTACAAACGCGGCCAGATAGCCGGCGCCCACAACGGCAACCTCGTGAACGCCGAACAGCTAAGGCGGCGGATGGAAAAGGAAGGCTCGATTTTCCGAACGACCACCGACACCGAGGTTATCCTGCATCTTCTTGCGAGAAGCGAAAAGGAATCCACGCCGGACGGCATCGCAGACGCCCTCTCTCAGGTGCACGGAGCTTTCAGCATCGTCTTCCTTACGCCGGATTATCTTATCGCAGTGCGCGACCCCAATGGCGTCCGCCCCCTCGAAATGACGGAATTTCCGGGCGGAGTGGCATTTGCGAGCGAATCCTGCGCCTTCGATCTGCTGGATTTGCCTATGGGCAGAAGCCTGGAGCCTGGGGAGATGGTCATCGTAAATAGGAAAGGCGAAATAGAAAGCCGGTTCCCCTTTTCAAAGGGCAAATCCGCCGCCTGTATTTTTGAGTTTATCTACTTCTCACGGCCCGATAGCCGAATTTTCAACACAAACGTCGATAGAATACGGCGCGGTATGGGCAAGCAATTGGCCATCGAACAGCCCGCCGACGCCGATATCGTGATTTCCGTTCCGGACAGCTCGAACACCGCCGCGCTGGGTTATTCCCGCCAGAGCGGAATCCCCTTCGAGCTGGGGCTTATTCGAAATCACTACATCGGCAGAACATTCATTCAGCCGAGGCAGGCGATACGCGACTTCGGAACGCGAATCAAATACAACCCAGTCCGCGGAATTCTGAAAGGCAAACGGGTCGCGGTGATTGACGATTCAATCGTTCGCGGCACGACATCGCGAGCGCTAATCGAGATGATACGTCAGGCGGGGGCGAAGGAAGTGCATCTGAGAATCGCCAGCCCGCCGATAAAGCATCCGTGCTACTACGGAATCGACACGCCCACATATGATCAGCTAATAGCCAGTTCGTCGTCGGTGGTGGAGACTGCGAGATTCATCGGCTCGGATACTCTTGGATATTTATCCCTCGAGGGGATGCTTAAAATAGAGGGCCTGCCGGATATAGGCTTCTGCGATGCCTGTTTCAGCGGGAATTACCCAATTGTAGTCGAAGAAAACTGCGACAAATGCAGAATGGACAAATGCGGATAAAATATTCCGCAATATAATCGAATTTAAGAAATAAAACAATAGGAGGAAAAAATGGCAGAAAACTACGTATATTTCTTCAGCAAAGGCGATTCCGACGGGGACGCCGGCATGAAGGAAATCCTCGGCGGCAAAGGCGCGAACCTCGCCGAGATGTGCAAAATCGGAATTCCCGTTCCCCCGGGCTTTACGATAGCCACCAAAGTATGCGATTATTATTACAAACACGATGAAACCTACCCCCCGGAACTGTGGAAACAGGTCGAAGAAAAACTCGCCAAACTTGAAAAGGCGATGGGCAAAAAACTGGGCGACCCCAATGATCCTCTGCTGGTCTCCGTGCGCTCAGGCGCGGCGGTTTCCATGCCCGGCATGATGGATACGGTGCTCAACCTCGGCCTTAATGAGGTATCTGTCAAAGGACTCATCGAAAAGTCCGGCAATGAAAGGTTTGCATGGGACGCTTTCCGGCGTTTTATCAATATGTTCGGCGATGTCGTGATGGGAGTTCCCCATGAGAAATTCGAGGAAGCGATACAGCAAAAAAAGGACGAGGCCGGTGTCAAGACGGACAATGAGCTCTCCGCAGAAGACCTAAAAGACCTCGTTTCGAGATACAAACAGATTTACGAGAGCCACACGGGCGAAGATTTCCCTTCAGACCCCATGGACCAGCTTCGCAAATCTATCGACGCCGTTTTCGGAAGCTGGAATACGCCTCGTGCGGTGAAATACCGCGAACTCAATGACATCAAGGGTTTGCTGGGCACTGCTGTCAATGTTCAGGCAATGGTTTTCGGCAACATGGGAGACAACTGCGGCACGGGCGTGGCTTTCACACGTAACCCCTCAAACGGCGAGAATAAATTCTACGGCGAATATCTGATGAACGCCCAGGGCGAAGACGTCGTGGCCGGAATCCGCACACCGCATCCCATAAGCGACCTCGAAAAAGAGATGCCGGAAATTTTCGCCCAGCTTATGGATATTCGCGAAACCCTCGAAAAGCATTACAAGGACATGCAGGATGTCGAGTTCACGATTCAGGACGGCAAGCTGTGGATGCTTCAGACGCGCACGGGCAAACGCACTATTTTTGGTGCTCTGCGTATGGCCGTCGAGATGGAGGAAGAGGGGCTTATCGACCGCGAAACCGCTATAATGCGGGTTCCGGCAGACCAGCTTAACCAGCTTTTCGCTCCAATCCTCGACCACAACGACGTGGCCAAAGCGGAAACCGAGGGCGAGGACATCGCCGAGGGACTTCCCGCTTCTCCGGGCGGAGCTACGGGCAAACTGATTTTCAACTCCGAACGCGCCGAGGAGGTTGTAACGAAGGCGAAAGAGGAGGCCGAAAAACTCCCGAAGCATGACCGCGCTGATTACATCGCCAAAAACGGCAGAGTTATCCTTTGCCGCATCGAGACCACGCCGGAAGACATAGGCGGAATGGCTGTTGCCGAGGGTATCCTCACAGCGCGCGGCGGAATGACTTCCCACGCCGCGGTGGTTGCCCGCGGAATGGGTGTGCCATGTGTGGCCGGAGCGGGTGCTCTTAACATCGATTACAAAGAGAAGACTTTGTCCGTAGGGGATAGAAATTTCACAGAAGGGGATATGATTTCCATCGACGGATTCACCGGAAAGGTCTATGGCAGGCCGATTACAGTCAAGCCATCGGAGATTCTGCAGGTTCTGAACGACGAAATGGCCGCAGGAGATTCCTTGCTCTTCGGCCAATACCAGAAGTTCATGGGCTGGGCCGACGCTATCCGCGTGATGGGAGTCCGCACAAACGCCGACACCCCGAAAGACACCACTGTAGCAGTGAATTTCGGTGCTCAGGGAATCGGGCTTTGCAGAACGGAGCATATGTTCTTCGAGGGCGACCGCATCGTTGCTTTCCGCAAGATGATCCTCGCCAAGGACGAAGACGCCCGCCGAGAGGCGCTTTCGAAAATCCTTCCCCTTCAGCGGGACGATTTCGAGGGGATTTTCCGCGCCCTTAACGGCAGACCGGCGACCATCCGCTTCCTTGATCCGCCCCTTCACGAGTTCCTGCCCCACGATATCGAGGGGCAGAAACAGGTCGCGGAACAGCTTGGAGTCGAGCCGTCGGTTATTCGCGACAAGGTTCACTCCCTCGCCGAAAGCAACCCTATGCTGGGACATCGCGGTTGCCGTCTGGGAATAAGCTACCCGGAAATCTCCGAGATGCAGACCCGCGCGGTTATCGAAGCGGCGGTCATCGTTCGGAAAGATGGAATCGAGGTTCATCCGGAGATAATGATCCCCCTCGTCGGCAACGTTACCGAGCTTTCCCTTCAGAAAAAGCTGGTCATCAACACTGCGGAGCTGGTTCTCACCGAGGCGGGAATGACGAAGGACGAGATTCCATATCTCATCGGCACGATGATAGAAATCCCCCGCGCGGCGGTTACCGCGGACGATATTGCGGAAGAGGCGGAGTTCTTCAGCTTCGGCACCAACGACCTGACACAGATGGGATGCGGTTTCTCCCGCGACGACGCCGGAAGATTCCTGCCGGAGTATGTCCGACTTGGCATCTACGACAAAGATCCCTTCCAGGTTCTCGACCAGCGGGGCGTGGGCAAACTCGTCGAGATGGCATGCGAGCTGGGAAGAAAAACGAATCCCGGCCTGAAACTTGGAATCTGCGGCGAACACGGCGGCGAACCGGCATCGGTAAAATTCTGCCATCGCACAGGATTGAACTACGTAAGCTGTAGTCCATATCGAGTTCCCGTAGCCAGACTCGCGTCAGCTCAGGCGCAGATAGAAACACCTCGGTAATCGGGGAATAATCGCGATCGACAAAAACCGGAGGATTTATTTCTCCGGTTTTTGTTTTTTTTGAAAAAACGACCGCGCGGTCATATTTATGTTGCACCTATCCCGATTTTTGTTTAATATGATATTAATAAAAACAAATAACCCTAATCGGAAGGCAATGATTATGGCAAAGAAAATGGACGCACGCGACAAATTCCTGAAGGAGATTACGGATCTCTTCGGGCCGAGCGGATTCGAGGAGGAAGTCGGCGTATTCGTCGAGAAACAGCTTTCGCCGCTGGGCAAAATCACGCGGGATGGCCTCGGGAGCACATTCGGAATCAAGAAGGGGACTACGGACACGCCGAAAATCCTCATCGCCGGTCATATGGACGAAGTAGGATTCATGGTAGCCGGCATTACGAAAAGCGGTTTTATCAAAATCAATCCCCTCGGCGGATGGTGGCCTCATGTGCTTTTGAGCCAGAAGGTGGTAATCCGCACACGCAAGGGCGATCTCGTTACCGGCCTCATCGGATCCAAAGCCCCCCACGGCATGAAGGCCGAAGAGCGCAAAAAGGTGATGGACATCGATGACCTCTATGTCGATATCGGTGCTTCCGAAGATAACGAAGCCGCCGAAAAAATGGGCGTCCGCGTCGGCGACCCTGTGGTCCCTTACGCCGAATTCGAAAAACTAGGCCCAGACGGCAAATTCCTCATGGCAAAGGCATGGGACAACAGAATTGGCGTCGCGGTGGCAATCGAGGTCGCGAAGGCTCTCGAAAATAAAAAGCACCCGAACACCCTCTACGCCGGCGGCACGGTCATGGAAGAAGTCGGCCTTCGCGGAGCGGGCACCAGCGCGTATCACGTGAACCCCGACCTCGCAATCGCCATCGACGTTACCCTGGCTTCGGATCTTCCCGGTTCCCCTAACGCCGAATGGGGCGAAAAAATCGGCAAAGGCCCGTCGATAAGCGTTATGGACGGCAGTCTTCTTCCCAATCCGAAACTACTCGATTTAGTTATCGATACGGCCAAAGAAAAGGATATTCCCTACCAGATGGGTAGCCTGCGTTTCGGCGGCACCGACGGCGGCGCATTCGCCAGAGCCAGAAGCGGTATCCCCAGTCTGACATGCAGTATCGCGACTCGCTACATTCACAGCCATTACGGCATTCTCCACCGCGACGACGTCGATAACCTCATCAAACTTCTCGCCGAAGTGGTGATGAAGCTCGACAAGAAAACCCTCGATAAAATTAGATACCAGTAGGTTTTCGCGGAAATACATTGAAAGGGCGGCTCTCGGGCCGCCCTTTTTTTGTGGATTTGTAATCTTTCCAAGATTAATACGGACAACCGAAGTGTTATCTGTTCTTGACTTGCGATGGTTTTTACTTTATGTTAATGGAATATTAGGATAAGAGCATAATGTTGAAGCATCTAAAAATATCAAATCTTGCGGTGATAGAATCGGCGGAGTTCGATTTCGGCAGTGGTTTCTGTGTCCTGACGGGCGAAACCGGCGCGGGGAAATCCCTCGTTGTCCATGCTATCGAACTGCTTCTCGGCGGCAGGGCGGACTCTGGCAAAGTGCGCACCGGCGAGAAAGAGTCGGTCGTCGAGGGGACCTTCAGCGCCGGCGGCCGGGATGTTTCCATTCGGCGGAAGATAAGCGAAAGCGGCAGAAGCTCTGCGTGGATAGACGATTCGCCGGTCAACATGACAGAATTGAAGGATGCCACGGCCAAGTTCGCAGATCTTCTCGGTCAGCACGAGCATCAAATCCTCCTCGACCCGGAGACTCATATCCATTTTCTGGATATCTATGGAGGCCATAGAACATTAGCCGAGGCATATCGCGAGGACTTCCGTATGCTCGATACCCTCAGGGCGAAACTCAAGCGCATGCATTCGAAAATCGAAGAGGCTGAAAACCGCGCACGCCTGAGAGAATATGAACTCAAAGAACTCGAAGCCGCGAATCTCGATTTGGACGAATGGGAAGAATTGAATATGACTATGCGCAGAATCGAGTCTGCCGAAACGATACTGGAAAATGCTTCCGGTGCCCATGAAGCCCTTTCCGAGGGGGAATGCAACGCTATCACGAACGTGGTTTCCGCTCAGAAAATGGTCGAGGACATCGCCGATGTCGTGCCGGAGTGCGCTGATATAGCCGAGATGCTCGAAACTGCCGTGGTTGCTCTTCAGGAGGCCGCGCGCGAACTAAGCGGAATTGCGGAAACGGTGGACATCGACCCGGAAGAGGCCGAACAGATGCGCCGCCGCCAGATGGCGTTACAGAGGCTTTGCAGAAAATACAGCCGTGAAATGGCTCCCCTTATCGAGTATTTGGATGAGCTTCAAAGCCAGTCCGACGAAGTGGAAAAGCTTAGAGCGGAGGCCGTGGCTATCGAAGATGCCATTGAAATAGAAGCGAAAAAACTCGCCAAAACCGCTGAGGAACTATCTATGCTTCGCCAATCCGCCGCGCCCGATATAGCAGGGGAGATCGTTAGAGTTCTCGCGCCTCTGAGTATGGACTGCGTGCGGTTCGAGGTCAAGTTCACCAGGAAGACTTCCCTGCAAGGCCCGGCGCAACTTTTCGGCGAGCGATACGATTTATTGCCAACCGGAATCGAGACCGCGGAGTTTTACATCTCGACCAATCCGGGAGAAAGCCTTCGTCCGCTGGCGGCGATAGTGAGCGGCGGGGAGCTTTCGCGAATTATGCTGGCGTTGAAAACTTTGTTCATCGATCAGGAAGAAAGCGGTTTATTGGTCTTCGACGAAGTAGATACGGGAATCGGCGGGGATATTGGGAGACATGTGGGCAGAGCATTGGTGAACCTCGCAAAATCCAAACAGCTCCTTGTTATTACTCACTTGCCGCAGATAGCCCGTCTATCGGACAGGCATTATATAATTGAAAAGTTCGAAAGCGGGGGGCGAACGAGAGTCCGCGCCCAGGAGATTACCGGTAGCCGCCGGGAAGAAGAACTGGAGAGGATGCACGGCTGGGAGACCAGGCCGTCGATTCAAAATGGATGAAGTGAAAGACAAGTCCGAATATCTGCATAAAAAGTATCACAATCGATACGAAAAATCTGTCTATGTCGATAAAATATGGACGCTTCCGAATATCCTGACCTTTTCGCGGCTCGTCGCATTGCCATTTTTGGTTTACACCCTTTTTCACCTGGAGAGACTCGGCCCTGTTCCGACAATCGCAATCGGCGGGTATATGTTCCTGAGCGACCTTCTGGACGGGGTTCTGGCAAAAGCGATGGGGCAAATTTCAATCGTGGGAGCCATCGCGGATCCGGTAATCGACAAGGTCGTTATCGACACAATTGCAATAACCTTCGCGGTAATCGGATGGCTTCCGGTATGGGCGGTCAGCCTAATTATTCTGCGGGATATGGGAATTGTAGCTTTTGGGATAAAAATTTATCTTCGCTACGGCACTCTGGTTACCCCAGTTTTCCTCGGTAGAATAACGCCCCTGGCATGGGGTGCGGTTTTCATCACCGCGTTTGCATATATGGATGTTCTAAAATGGATTTTCCTATCCACAGCAATGGTATTGACTGTAGTTTCAGGTTACTTATATTATAGCCGCTACAGCGAGCTTATCGCAAAGAAAGAAAGAGGTGATGAATGAGCCAATTTGCCGTTATCGGACTTGGAAATTTCGGATCCACGGTTGCATCGGAACTCGCAAAAAAAGGCCTTCCGGTAGTTGCGGTTGATCTTAATCCCTCAAGAGTGGACGATCTTAGAAATAAGGTGTCCCATGCCGTTGTTGGCGATGTTACCGAGAAACAGTTCATCGCCAGTAGCGGAATCGGCGAGGTCGATGTTGCGATTGTTGCACTCGGCGACGATATCGAGACCAGCGTTCTCGCCACCCTGAATCTTGCGGAAAGCGGTGTCGAAAATATTATCGTAAAAGGAATATCGGAGGAACACGCAACAATAGTAACCGCAGTAGGAGCCACCGAGGTGATTTTTCCGGAGAAGGAGATGGCGCAGAAAATTGCCGCCTCCATAGCCGCTCCGAATATCATCGACCACATCCCCCTGACGGAGGGCTACAGCATAATCGAGATGGTTTCTCCCAAAGCTTTCGAAGGTAAGACATTGTTGGATTTGAACTTGCGCAGGGAATACGGAGTCGAGCTTTTGGCTATTAAGAGGGCCGACCCGAAGGACGACCCGCCTGTAATAGTCGTTCCCGGCGCTGGTGCTATGGTTAAGACAAACGATAAGCTGATTATCCTCGGTTCCGAAGAGGACGTCCAGACGATTCAGGAGCTTTAATTTGCCCAATCGCCTTCTGAAATACTTACTTTTTGCCGCTGTGTTCGCAGTGGTAATCGCGATTTCCTGCGGCGGAGGGCCTGTCGGCGGTTTTAAGGCATCGGTTAATGTTAATGATAGCCTGGCACAATTTACCGAGGCGAGGATTTACGTAGATAAGATAAATCTGTTTACCCGCGAAGATAACACGACCGGTTACGAAACTCTGCCCGGCGACGCGCAAGATTTCGAACATTTGCTGTTCACCTTAGTGGGCGGCGAAAAGGGTGCGGATCCTATGTTCAGCCTCAGCTGGATAATGGCGGCTAAAACCGTGGAGGAGATAGTTGGAAGAAATGTAGCCGCCTATTCTGTCAAGATGTTTCCCGATATAACAGAGTATCGTAAGATTGCCAAAACCACTGATTATATAGCGTCTTACAACGACAAGACGTGCTATATTCTGCTGACCATTACAAATGTCAACGCAGAAAGCAAATGGATTAACGGCATATTTAACGGCGTTTATATCGAAAAAGTAGGGGATAGATGGCGTAGGATGGAGTTGCGGGAAGGACGTTTCGGCGCGAACTACATCATGTCCCCTTCAGCGAACCAAACAGGAGAGCAGTTATGAGAACGCTTTTGTTTACTTGTCTTTTGTTAGCATTAACCCTTGTTGCGGTCGATGATGTTCCGGAGGAGATAACATCGCTCATTGAATCATATAAAACCGCCCTCGACGACAAAAGCATGGGGCCTATCGAGGGAAAACTCGCGGAGGGTTTCGATTTCAGCGGTGCAGGTCCGCAGTTTTCGCCAATTGTGCTTGAACAGATTGTAACTACAGGTGTTTACAGCATTAAGGAGATTTCCGAAATCGAGCTGGAGGAACACCAGGGTTTCACGAGGGTCTATGTTCACGGAGAAATATTGGCCATGGGACAGATGTCGGAGGGGACGGACATTATGGATATTGTCGAGGAAAATGGAGAGTGGAAAATTCTCGCTCTCGGGTCGGGGGTTGCCCAGCCGATGGTGATTCAAGACCCCACCACCGATCTCCATTTTGGTCTCGAAGGCCCGGATTTTGTGAGCATCCCATTCCTGCCGGAAACGGAGCATATTATAGTTCAGGCGAAGCTCAGAGACGGCACCGATGTGAATTTTGTGGTCGATAATGGAACACCCATTTCAATAATCGATGCAGGATCGGCTAACATTTTCGGTTCGGGCACCCCTATGGCGGCCGCTACTCAAGCCCTCGGCGCGGGAGGCGAAATCGAGAATACGGGCGCGGTTATGATAGATTATCTTCGAGTCGGCGAACTGGAAGTCGAGAATCTGACTTCCATAACAATGGACATCTCCCACCTTTCGGAGGCTCTCGAAATCGACATCACAGGCTTGCTGGGCACGGATTTCCTCAGCAAATTCGCGTGGACTCTGGACTATTCCGGCAGGCGGCTTCTGCTTCACCGTCTCGATTCGGAGGGAAATGCCGTGTCCTACGGTCCGGAAGACCCGGTTCTTTCCCGAGAACCGGCTCATGTTATCGCCTTCGATAGGACTATGCATCTTCTCACAACGGTCGCCCAATTTTCGCCAACAGTTACCGCCGATGTCGTTCTCGACTGCGGTGCGGGAGCCGGGGTTATCGTTCCCGAGCTTTTCGGTCGAATACAGGAAGCCGCTTATGAGATGGGCGACAAGGACACTCTGATGGGCGCGGATAAAATCAAGAAGGATGTTCAAACGATTATTCTGAAAGACCTGACCATCGGCCCGGAAAGCCGCGGGGATTATCCCACCGCAGTTTCCGACCTGTCCCATCTCAATGTGGAGGGCTTGGGAATGAGAATCGATGCCATAATCGGATACAATTTCTTTTCGGACTGGCTGATAACCACATGGTATAATAAAAATATTATTGAATTGCGCCCCATTCCGAAGTAAATTAGAAGGTTGAAAAAGCAAATTTAAAAAAGAAATACTGGAAGGAGCACCATGAAAAAGTATGTCCTGTTAATCGCGCTGGCAATTCTCTGCACTCAGGCATTCGCCCAACTGGAGATGATGCAGAACATCTTCGCGAACACAGATTTCGAGCCGACTTACAAAGAAGGTTCGTGGGCGGAATATTCCATCGCGGACAAAGAGGGTCAGTCGAGCACCCTTAAGTTTTCGGTTCTCAAGGGCAATCCCGACAAGGACGAACCCTTTGTTTTCGAAATGAAGATGACCGACGAAGAGGATAACTGGACCATCACCCAGTTTGCAGGCGACGATCCCCTCGATAGAGGCACCTACGCCTACATGATTACCCAGACCAAAGGCGAACAAGCCCGTAAGATTCCTCTCGGCGAACTCTCCGGCCTAATGAAAGGCGCGGAAGAAGAAGCGGATGACGACGAGATGGAAGAAATCCCTGACGATTTAGATATCCAAATAGAAGAGGATATTTTAGTTCAGGTTCCGGCGGGTGAGTTTGAAACCATCAAAGTAACGTTCACGGACGAAGAGCAGGTTTCCAATATCTGGTTTTCAGACAAAGTCGGTCCCTTTGGAATGGTGAAGGCCGAACAAAACGGCGAAGGCGCCGCGGAGCTTACCGCATACGGCGACAAGGCCGAGAGCGAGATAACCGGCAAGGTTCAGGAAATCGAGATGCCCAATCTCAAAAACTTAATGAGAATGGCTATTCCTCAGGATAACTAAGCTGTCAGAAATTCGGTTTTTCAAACCCCCGTTGCTCGCGGGGGTTTTTTATTTGGAAAAATTAGAGGGCAAGCATGTCGAAAGAAACTTCGACGCCGAAACGGACGGTTACGTGGGTGAAACGCATTCTGTGTTCCCGGGGGATTACGTAGATTTCCTGAGGCGGGCGCGGGTTGCCGAATTTGTCCTCCGGTTGAACCATGTTGTTGATTTCGCCAAGGGAAACATTTTTGTTGGGCATGAAAACACCGCTGGCATCGAGGTGAAAACCGAGGTTGTCGGTTATTCTTACGCGAGCGCCCATAAGTAGCTCTAACCCGGATATGGAAATCTGGGATTTGCTCTCGATGGAGCTAGAGAAACCCCCGCCGAGGTCGTCGTAATAGGTCCCCGAAATTCGGTAAATTTCGGTAACATCGAAAATGTCTGCTGTGAGTCCGACGCCGATATACGGTTCGAGGCCATAGGGCAAAGCCGCGGATAGACGGAGTTTCGGCGTGATTTCGGTAACTTCGACGTTAAGGCTGTCTGTTCGGTATGTAATCAGGGAGTCGACGGACTGCGGCTCGGTGTAAGTAGCTATCAGACCGACGCTCGTTTTTGCGAAAGTAGTCAGAACTTCGATCCTTTCGCCGTTTGGAAGACGCAGGAATCCCCCGGCTTCGAGACCCCACAGATATTCCTGTTCTTCGCGGAAGTTTTGTGTGCTGTAGAGGGACAACTGCTGTTGTTCGATGAAGGAGCCTATAACATCCAATCCGAAGGGGCCGGTTCCGATAATCGCCGATGCAGTAACTCCAAGGTGAAAGCCCGATGGATCGCTGGATCTCTCAGAATAACAGTCCGGACAATCTCCGAGGGGATAATACTGCCCGAAACACAGGGTGGCCGCGATTAAGACCAACCCCAGCCATTTCGAAACTCGAATCAATATCCGCTCCTTCCGCAGTCGATGCAGAAGCTGATTGGGAACTCGAAGGCCACGGTAACCTGGCTGTAACCCGGGTGAACGCCGATAGTGTTGCTGGTCGTTCCCACATTCTTTCCGAGGTCTGAATAGGCGAAGTTTACGGGTTTCATCGGGGATGTCTCGTATTCGAAGTAGAAGGCGTATTTACTGCAGAGTCGAACCCGCATTCCTGCGCCGAGATTGAAACCGTGGCCGACACCGTTGGCATCGCCCAGAGAGAGGAGATTCACGCCGTAGCCCATATGCACATATGGTTGCCAGCGGTCTTCCAACTCCACAGACCATCGTATTCTGCCGACGATTCCAATGCCGTTAAGAGTCCAGGATTCAAAGCTATTGGTGGTTACACCGACTGCGTCAGTTTCGTCGAGACCGAAATGAAAATCATTTGAGAAGAAATCTCCCTGAGCTTCGAGGTCGAACCGATGCCTTCGGTTGTAATTGTCCGGTCTGTAGAAAATCCCCAACTTGCCGCCGAAAGAGGGGCCGCGGGTAGCTTCCGTCATCAGCGGATTGACAAATACAGTGGTCGAAACTGAAGTCCTGTTTATAGAACTCGGCATGTTCGTTGCCGCAACTCCAAAGTGTCCGGAACCAAGCATGGGAGCGATATAGACGCCAAACCCTGGATCTTCTGGGCCTGCGTAAAGGGTCAACGATAGAACTGCAATAAGTGCTAAACAGAGGGTGTTCTTTTTCATCACCTCTCCTTTTGTTATGTCCAAGTTTAATATATCTTAAGTAATATTGGATGTTATGTCAAGTATAAAATTAAGCAGGCGGGACAATTGCATATATATCAATCTATTACGGAACAATTTCCGGGAAGAAAATAACTTGAAATTGGAAACTAACTGCGCTTATCTCTCTTTTCGGCCATTTCCCGAAGAATTCGCAGGCGGTTTTTCAGAAGCTCATTGTCGAGAATAAGCTCGGCGAGTTTTTTGTGGGGGGATGTTTCGAAGCTGTCGAAAATGTCGCGTTTCAGTTCACGTTCGGCGCGTTCGAGGCGGTCGAAAAGGCTCTCCACCGGCATCGATTCTGGCTCTTCGACGGCTGGGAAGGGTTCCGGCGCTTCATTCTGTTCCGCTGAAATCATCTCGGATGAGTGTTCCGGTTTTTCTGAAATAGGTTCGGGCGAAGGTTCGCTCGGAATTTCAGGTTCGATCTCCTCAGCAGGGCTTTCCGGTTCGTCCGGTTCCACGGAACCTTTGTCATCATGGGTTTCATTGTCGATATCTCTTGTAAAATCCCATGCCGAAAGGGGATTCTCCGTGCGGGATTCCTCCTCCGGCGGACTAATCTCATCGGAAGGCTCATCGTTTGCAGAATCCTCATCCGATAGAAAGACGTCCTCATCCTTCTCGCGGCTGTCACTATCCGTTGGCGGGAAAACCTGTTCGCGCCGCACTTTTCGAACGCTCAAAAGGGAATAGACAACAAGAACTATCAAAATCAGGTTAATTCCAATCAGGATGGCGAGGAGTATGGAATTGAAACCGCCTTTTATTTCCGGCCAGCGAATACGCAGAGTCCGCCGGGCTCTGGGGGGCGGTTCGGCGGAGACTGTTTCCACGGTCGCCTCGACTATTTCCTCTTCAAGCTCCGCTTCGGCCTCTATCTCCTCGATCATTTTCTCGATAACTTCGTCTGAGGGCGCCCAATCGCCGGTTTCGTCCTGAAGGTAGGTTTTGGCGTCGAAATTATAAACTCCGTAGCGCTGGCCGACAAAGGCGAACCACATCTCCTCGGCGGAGTTTTCTCGAACCGAGGGAAGTTCCACGATGATACGGCTGTTTTTCGAGTCTTTTTGAGCATATCGGGCGTGGGATATGCCGCTTCTGCCTTTCCAGTCCTCGTCACGGAGGGGGCGGACGCCGTCGGGATACTCTATCTCGACTCGGACATTTTCGAGGGGAAAATCGAGGCGATTTATCAGCTCGATTTCGAACCACCGGACATCGGTGCGAAACATCTCGATATCGTCGTTCTTTTCGACGACGAAAAGCCCCTCGGCAGTCGAAAAAGAGGCCGCCAGAAGAAATAGACAGAGTAGAGATTTAAGATATTTTGTTGACATCGTCGAGTTGTTGGGCGACTTCGGAGATTTTTTCCCGCAGTCCGATGTTCTCATTCTCAAAATGTTCGATTAGGGCGTTGATATCCGCCGTTTCCCGGGTTTTCGCGGGATTCCTCTTCCGGGCGACGGTTATTCCGGCGAGGAGACCGATTATCAGCGTGACCATTGGCAACGCCCACATGATTATTCGCGGCATAGCCTTATCACGCATAGTCTGCGGCGGCGCAGGGGGAATCTCAGATACTTCGACGCCATCGGGGATGATTATTTCCTGAGCCTCTTTAGTAACCCGTCTTCGCAAACCCTCCGCGTCGGTCCATTCGATGGAGTAATCGAACTCGAAATTGCCGTAAACGTCGGCCTCGAAGTAAGAGAAAAACTCATTGTAGTCCCGTTTGAGACCGGATCCGAGTTCGAAACGTATCAGATGCCGTTTCTCATCGACGAAATGCCCAGGCCATGGGGCTTTGGTGAGTTGCCGCTGGTAAAGTCTATCTGGATAGGGATGGACGCCGTCAGGATAATAGATTATTCCGATAGCGTCGCGGAGGGAATCTTGCGCAAGGTTGGTGTAGCTGACAACCACGCGGAAAACATCTCCCTTAATATGGTCTTCGTTGGCGCCGTAGAGGGATTTCTCCATAGGCCAACGCTCGATTTCAGAACCGAAGACCGGCCCGCATATAAGCAGGCCGGTCATGGTTAGGATTAGAATGGCAGAGAATTTACTGGACACGAACCCGCTTCTGCTGTGCAACCACAGGTCTTTCGGTGTTTCCGGTCGAGTAAACGTAATACCAGATCCAGTCGCCGCGCTCGATTAGGACATTGTCCTTGGCGGTCATGCCGTAGCCTTCGTAAATAGTGATGACATTGGCGTTTCCTTCGGCGTCAGCTCCGGGAATCATATGAGCGATGGCGCGTTTTTTGCCGTTGGGCTTCTCGAGGAAGACCTCATACACAGGCGCCGAGCCGTGGTTCGTAAGCTGAACTTCCTGAACCGTGCCCTTGGTGCCCATATACTGGACTTCGAGTCCGGCGATTCCGATATCGTCGCCCGGGTTGAATTCCAGGGTGATGGACTCGTCGGAGATATGGTTCCAGCGGTTCATACAACGGAAGGTGTCGCATTCGACGTAGCGCAGGCTGACATCGACAGCCTTCTGCTGGGCGCGCCAGTAATTGACCTCGCCCCAATGTTTGTTCACGCCGCCATTATAATGGAAGGGGGACTGGTGAACCTTGAATATGGAATGAGCCGAGTGAGTGAAGGTGTTGCCGGACTCGGTTACGTATCTCGTGTAGTTTGTGATGACTGGTTCCGCCGGCGGTATCGCTTTCTGGTGCTTGCATTCATAAATCAGGCGGTTCATGTGGAAGATCGCCGGATCGGGAACGCCTGCCGGGTCGAGGAAGAGGGCGTAGCAGTCCTTCCAATTCTTCGCGCTGTCCCACTGAATCGGGTCTCTGCGGAAGCGGAGGTCGTAGTTAACCGCGTAATGGATCGGGACTATGCCTTCGTCTTTCGGGTTCAGGTAGTAGTCCGTTTCGTCCACGATGGTGATTTTCCAGTCGATTTTCTTATCGACCTGTGTGTTGAAGACATAGGGATCCGGCTGTTCCGGCTGATTTTCGGTGATGTTCACGCGAAGGTCGAAATCGGGATGCAGGGGCGGAATCGGGTCGATCCAGCGGACCGCGTATTCCATGCCCGGGAAGGTGTAGTTCTTCGGATGCACGATTGTTACGAAAACCTTGCTGATACCCGGCTCGAAACCGCGGACGAGCACCCATGACTGGTTCGGGGCGATTTCGATTTTATCTACCGGCGCGCCGGATTTCGGGCCGAGATGATCGACCGTCTGAGGCAACTGAGCATATACCGGGCCGTGGCCGAACTCGGTGATAATCTGGTCGCGGGAAAGCTGAGCGGCGTTTTCCGGAACGCCAGCGCCTTTGAGGATGTCCATCGAGACTGCTCTTTCCCTGCCGTAGCTGTAGCGAGCGCCCTTGGGATCCATGAAGGTCCAGCGGACTTTCGCGCCTTTGACCGGAATATTGTGGTCGAGAGTTACTACGAGAAGCATCTCCCTTTCGACCGGGAATTCGGCGATTGCGACATGAAGAGTATCGCAGAAAATGGTGGTGTCGCAAACATAGAAGGAATCGCACTCGATAATGGTGTCGCCCTTATGCCCGACATAACGCTCTTTCGGCATAGCTGGTTTTTCCGATTCCTGACGCCATTCGAAAGGATTCGTGAAATGCATCTTGTCGAAGCTCGTGGTGTAAACCTTTGGGTCATTCTGGGGGCAGTGAATTTCGCGACGGTTGATAGCAGGGCCGCTGTGGATATAGCGCCGACTGCAGACATTGTAACCCAGATTGATGTCTTCGCCGGTGGGCTTGACAGTCTGGTTGTTGTGTCCGGGAACGACCTTGAGATTCTGAAGCTTGCCGCACTTTTCCCAGCAGGGATACTCATAGGCGGACACTATGATTTTCCCGTAATCGTAGAAATCATAGGTGTTGTTTGGAATAATCCAGGGCCATTTGCCTATTACGGCAACGCCACCCGGGGCGGGTTTCTCTTTAGAAACCTCTTGCTGTTCTTTTTTGCCTTCTTCTTTCGGCTCGGCTTTTTCGGCCTGTTGTCCCTTTTCCGCCTTAGGCGTTTCGGGTTTGCTCTGCTGGACTTCTGCGCCCGTGTTCTGTCCCGCGGACATATTCTGCCCCTGCGGAACCATCTCACATCCGACAAACAGAAGACCGGACATAACAACGGCGAGGATAGCAATTGCTACCCACGGATTGAAGGATTTTCTAAACGACATATCCCCTCCGTTCTAAAGTTAGGAGTTGTAAATATTTTTTGCGACCCAAAGTATAAACATGTGTAATATAAAGCGTCAGTTTACGGTATGTCAAGCTATTTTTATAAGGTTGTTTTCTTTATTAGGTAGTTTTTTTTGCCTCGATCTTGACTTTGGCAGAAAAAGGCATATATTTTGGCCGTTGGCAGGTTTATTGCTTTATTTTAGCACTGCAATACTTGAATTAAAATCATATGAAATAATCTCAAAAGGAGAAAGACGATGCGCAAATTTTCCATCGTAGCACTAATTCTATTAGCCCTTGTTTTCTCGGTTCTCGCGGTTAAGACCGCCGAAGTCGAGACCACACCGGAAACATCCACAGAAACTCAGGCAGTAACGGAGACCCCGGCTGAAGAAGCCGCTCCCCATTCGGGTTGTGCGCATGCCAAAACCACAGGTTGTGCCCGTAGCAGAGCCAAAGCGACCGAAAAGGCTCATGAATGCAGTCATGCAAAGGCTGGCGAGGCTCATGAATGCAGTCGCGCAAAGGCAGGCGAAGCACATGAGTGCACCCACGCCAAAGGCGCCGACCACGAATGTTGCGGCGGCGATCCCGCCAAAGCCGACCAGTGTTGCAAAAACAAAGAGGCAAAAGCTGGAACGGAACATAAATGTGCCCATGCCAACGCGGCAAAATCTTCCACTCCGGCGGTTCGCGGTTGCTGTAGCGGCAAGTAAAAGTTTCAGGATTGGGTGAATTTTGGGCGGCTGTTTATGCCGCCCTTTTTTTTGCTCTGTTGCGGGATGATTCTAGGCGCGGCGTTTTTTGCGGAGAGATTGCTTCGTTCCTCGCAATGACACACGGGATTTCCGCAGACTGGGATATTTTCGGCCCATTGACACTTCGACAGGCTCAGTGTCCGTGGGGTTGGCTCGGTGACCGTGTGGTCGGCTCAGTGACCGTGTGGTCGGCTCAGTGACCGTGGGGGTAGGCTCGGTGTCCGTGGGGTAGGCGCAGAGGATGATTTTAGGCGCGGCGTTTTTTGCGATGAGATTGCTTTGTTCCTCGCAATGACACAAGGGATTTCCGCAGATTGGGATATTTCGGCCCATTGACACTTCGACAGGCTCAGTGTCCGTGGGGTCGGCTCAGTGTCCGTGGGGTTGGCTCGGTGACTATGGGGGTTGGCTCGGTGACCAGGGTGCTATGCTCGGTGACTATGGGAGAGCTTCGGAGGCCGTGGGGTCGGCCTTCTTAGCATAGGTGGACTGAAGCATGGGGGGAACACTGCTGGAGTTTTATTCCGAGCAAAAGTTGCACGACTCTCAATTGAGGACGCGAAGGCATTATTTCACCATCAGCATCTTGCCGGTGTGGGATTCGCTGTTAGTGCGGATCGTGTAGAAATATATGCCAGTAGGGCATTTGCGTCCGGCGGAATCTCTGCCGTTCCAAACAACCGAATGATTGCCGGACGAAAAAGCGCCGTCGGCGATGCGGTCTATAAGCCGGCCGTCGGCGGAGTAAATTTCAATGCGCACATCTCCGGAGTAGGGCATGGCGAAATTCACCGCAGTCGCGTCGTTGAATGGGTTCGGCGAGTTGCCGAGGAGCAGGAAATCTTCGGCCAGACGGTAGTCATTTATGCCGACCGCTGAGGTGTCCCATCGCGCTGTAATAGTATATTCGAGGCCGTTTAAGAGCTCCATCGCACCGGAATAATAGTAGTCGTCAATGCTGTTCACGGCTTGGATGGTGGTGTCCAATTTGACTGAGACGAACCAGTCACCCGACGTGGGAGTCTCTATATGAAGACTTTTGACCGCGCCCTCGGTTGTATCCATAATGTCCGACTCGCCGAGAAATGCGAAATCGCCGTGCCGTAGAAAAATATCGAAGTCGTAGCCGGTTTCGCCATCAAGTTCGACAGTTAGGTTTGAAGCTCCTGCGGGAAGATCGATTGCGAAGTGATGATATTGCAGATCCCCTATTTTAGTGTGGTCCGGGTCGAGGTCGATGGTTTCGCGGTCCATAACTCGGGGAATTCCGTTTGCAAGTTCGCCTTTGGCGCGGACAATGCCCTGGCCGTCGAGGGCGTATAAAATCATGGCGCACATGAGGTCGAGGCGTTCGCCGCTCTCGATTCCCTCGGGATGGGAGCCTATAACAACAAGCCTTCCGGTGGTGTCCGCTCCTTTGTATGCCCAACAGCTCGGTTTGTCGTCCATGGAGGAGCCGGGGTAGTCGTATCGCAGTTGAACTTCGGTTTCCAGCGGCCAGTCGATGGTCTCGCGGGCGTAGCATCCGCCGAGGTGGATGATGCTGTCGATATAGGCATCTCCGCCGAAATCGTAATAATCGAGAATCGCCGCTCCCGGTTCGATGAAGTGGCCTGTTTCGACTCCGGACACTCCCGTGGAAGCGGTTCTGCCGGGCCAGATGTGGTAATAAGCCGTCCAGATGCCTGATGTCTGATAGCTGATGGACGTTATGAACGCTCCCGCGCAGGAACCGGTGTAGCATCCACCCGAACCGAAATAGTCGCGGATTCGCTGTCTGCCGGTCTCGCCGAGGGAGTTGCCGTGGGATGTCGCCGAGCCGCCGTTGGTATATATCACACGGAAACGGGGCGAGCCGTCGGGGTAGAGAAGATAGCCGTTGTAGTCGTCGTCGTTTTCGACCATGATGGAGTTCTGGAAGGTGGAGCTGGAGGTCGCCAGAAATTCCATCTGCAAACCCAGAGTGTCAGCCGCCGGAAGGGTGGTTCGGGATGTGAGGTTAGCACCGCCGTCCATGAAGAGGTCTTTGTAGTATCCCTCGACGGAAAAAAGCGTCGGAATGAGGAAACATAGGGTCAGCAGAGCTTTTCGGAAGGATGTTTTTGTCATCAGAAACTATACTCCAGGCCGTTTTCGAGGGAGAAATCGTATTTTTTGATTCCTTCGGGGGGCTGGGAATCGAAAAAATATGTCCCGGTGAATGTCAGGGAGAGATTCCCGAAGATTGTTACTGCGAATTTGGCTTCGTCCATTATCCGATAATCCTCAAAATCTTCGAATGAGGGCTGAAAATAGGCTGTGTTAGAGAAGCTGATTTTGTCGTCTTTCCAGGCAGAGAAGTTCAGATAGGTGCTTCCGCGGGGAATCTGGGTGATTTCGCCATCTGTAGTTTCCTCGTATTCAAACATGCCGGTTAGACCGCATGCGAGGAGCATATGGTCTCTTTTCAGAGGAAGGAAGCGAAAACCTGCACCTGCCAGGAACCTCGATTCGAGGCCGCGGGCGATGTTGAATTCCCCTTGAGTCAGAAGTTCCAGAGATGTTTTCGGTGCGAAATCCCAGTTGTAGCGAAGGTGGGTATAGCCTTTGTTTATGAAGTCGTCGCCGTTTTTCCATGTGGTGGAGAGGTCGTTCAGCCAGAAGAGGAGGTGCTTTTCGAAACGCCCAACCATGTTCGGCTCCAGTTTGAGGCGGGCGTATTCCGTGTTTCCCATGGTCACGTCGAAACTCAGTTCGATGTCCCCGGAGATGCCAGTCTGATCGATATTCATCCGGAGTTTTTCTGTGTTGACCATGCCATAGGAAATGACGGCAATAAACAGCGATATCAGGACGATTTTTTTCATAGTCTTTCCTTCTTTATCGATAAGATAATATGCGCAAATCCTATTAATCAAGGACTTTCTGCTATTTTTTTGTTTTTTATTGAGAAAAGCCTTGACCTCGCCCCGCGGCATTAATAGATTTTAAGCATAATTTGCAATGCAGTTTTAGTTTTGCACTCATTTCCGCGACGACAGTAATGTGTCAACCTCCTGAAGTTGGCAACCCCGCAACCACTGTCGTCGCCTTATTTTGCCCTTGCCTTTTCGCTGATAATCACCATAATAACATAGTTGGCAACCGCACGGAAGGAGAGCCTTTGAAATCCGGCCTGACCCACGAAATTTTGGAAGAGCTTTACGAAAGATATAACCGCCCGGAGTTCATCCATCCGGATCCTCTGGAGTTCGTTTATCGCTACGAAAGCGCCGAGGATAGGGAGATTGCCGGGCTTATCGCCGCGGTTCTGGCATATGGTAATGTCAAGCAGATTATTCGAAGCGCGGATAACGCCCTTTCGCGGATGGGCGATTCACCTCGGGATTTCGTCGAGAGAGTGCCGGAGGATAAGTTCGACGGCTACTTCGCGGACTTCAAACATCGTTTTACCGACGGCACCCAGATGGCCGAACTTCTGGCCGGACTCAAAAGGATAATCGCTCGGCATGGCTCGATTCGCCAATGTTTCGAGTCTCATGTTTCGCCGGACGATGAGACATATATTCCCGCTCTAACCGGATGGAGCGACGAGATACTTGCGGATTTCGAGGGGGGATGCAGTTATCTTCTGCCGTCGCCGGTCCGCGGAAGCGCATGCAAGCGGAGCAATCTGTATCTCAAATGGATGATTCGGAAGGACGCCGTCGATGCGGGGGTTTGGGAGGGATTATCCCCAGCCAAGCTCATTGTGCCTATCGACCGGCATATGGAAAGAATCTGCCGTAGCATCGGGTTGACATCGCGCAAGCAGGCGGATTTGAAAACGGCTATAGAAGTTACTGAGGGTTTCCGCGCCTTTGTGCCGGAGGATCCCGCTAAATATGATTTTGCCATAACGAGGCTTGGTATTCGGGACGACTGCGACCCCGCCGATTTTATTCAAAGTTGCATTAAGTAGTCGATGCAGGAGAAAAACCCTTGCGCGATATAAGCAAAAATCGTATGTTAATTTAGTTTAACGTTATTTGAATTTAATGGAGGTTTTCGATGAAGAAGAAATACATCATTCTATTGACGATCGCGGTTGGAATGGCTTTTATGGCCTGCCAGAGCGCCGAGATGACAGCGGCTAAGGTTTATATCCAGCAAAAAGATTATTCAAACGCTCTCGAACAGCTTCGAGTCGCGTCAGAAAAAGAGCCGACCAACCCCGAAGTTTTTCTTGTAAAGGGCAAGCTTTACGCTGAAATGGACAGCATCGAGCAGATGAACGACGCTTTCGATACCGCTCTGGAACTGGACAGCACCAAGATTCGCGATATTCAGGACTGGCGTTTCGACAAGAGGGTCGAACATTTCAACCGGGGAATTCGTTTTGGTGATAACAAACAGTGGGATAAGGCCAGGGAGGCGACTTTGACCGCTGTGAACATAGACCCGACTTTCACCGACGGCTGGGTTAACCTTGCTTATTTTTACGAAAAACTGGGCGAAGAGGAAAAATCCAACGAGGCATATCGTAAAGCATATGAGTTAGAACCCCTTAACATGGAATATGCAAAAAACGTAGCCGTTCGTGAATTCAACGCGGGCAATGCCGAAGAGGCGGAGAAGATTCTTGGCAAAATTATCGAAGAGGGCGAGCCTGATGTGGTCGTGTATAGCCTTCAGGGGCGGGTTTTGATGCAACAGGGCAAATTAGACGCCGCAAAAGAGGTTTACGACAAGGCTCTCGAGGATAACCCCGAAGATGCTGACCTGCTTTTCGATTACGGCGCATTGCTTTTCAGCACGAAGGAGAATTACGATGAGGCGGCGGATTATTTCAAGCGGGTAATCGAGATTGACCCGGACAATTCTGACGCCCTCTATAATCTAACCCTTGCGCTGTATCAGGCCGAGAATTACGAGCAGGCCGCAAGCTGGGGCGAGAAACTGGTCGCCAATGACCCGCAGAATAACCTCGGCTGGATTCAGTTTGCTATTAGTCTCAAGCGGTCTGGGGATGCTCAGAAGGGCAACGCGGCGGAGAAAGTCGTGCTGGCTCTCGATGCGATGGAGAGCAGTGATTACGATGGTGCGGTCGGACATCTGAATACTGTAACTTCGCAGTATCCTAAATGGTGCGCGCCCTGGGCTTTGCTGAAAATAGCTTATAGTGAAAAGGGCGACGAGGCAGGAATCGAGAAGGCACAGGCCGGACTGGACGCCTGCGGAGAATAGTTTTTCGCCGGAATAACATTATCAAAAAGGGAGCCCGGCGGGGTTCCCTTTTTTTGAAGGAGAAAAAATATAGCCAGATATGCTGAAATAGCCCTTCCCGGAGGCCCGGATTTCGTGCTGACATATGATATTCCCGAATGGGCCAGGGGAGATGTCCGCCCGGGAATGCGTGTGGTTGTGCCTTTTCGGAGCAGTCATTCTGTCGGCGTGGTGGTCGCCCTAACGGACAAGTGCGATATCAAGCGTATTCGATCGATTTCGACCTGTCCGGACGAAGAGCCGGTCTTTTCCGACAATCTGGTCGAGCTGATTAGATGGCTATACGAATATTATGCGTGTTCGCCGGGGGATGCCTTCCGTGCGGCGCTTCCGGGAGGGTTGGGCTACGACGTTGAGAGGTTCATAGTCCTGAAGAAAGACGACGATTCCAGCGGTATGCCGAAAAAATCGCGGATAATGATGGAGCTGTTGCGGCAGAAATTTAGAGTGCCGGAGGAATGGCTCAAGGAAAAGGTGGGCGCGCGGGGATTCACATCGGCGCTGGAGGAGTTGATTTCGCGGAAAATGGCAGGGATAGCTCTCGAAATTCGGGCAAACCGTAAGGTGCGGACTCAAGCCATGATGACAGCAAAGTTAAGCCAGGCGGAACTTCGCGCCGAACTCGCCGAACTCCCGGGGAATGCATACAAACAGAAGGAACTGCTCGAATTTCTTATCGAGGATAGGTCACCTCAGCTGAGGCGTCGAATGTCCGCTCTTTTCGGAGCGGGGCCGGTGAAAGCGGCTATAGATAAGGGCTGGGCGGAGGTTTTCGAAGAAGAGGTGATTCGAGAAATCGATAAGATGAATGTGGTTGCCCCAACACCGGCGAATATCGTGCTAACAGCGGCTCAGGCGGAGGCTTTGAAGGAGATTATCAGGGGCATTCGGCAGGAGAAATTCGAGGCTTCGCTCTTGTGGGGCGTTACCGGAAGCGGCAAAACGGAGGTTTATCTCAACGCCACGGAATATGCACGCAAGGCCGGCAAGGGTGTTCTGGTGCTGGTTCCGGAGATTTCGCTGACGCCCCTATTGCGCCAGAGATTCGAACAGAGATTTCCCGGGGAGATTGCGATTTTGCATTCGGGTTTGAAACCCGGGGAGCGTTTCGATTCGTGGCGGAGGCTGTTATCCGGGGATTTGAAGATTGCTATCGGTCCGCGAAGCGCGGTTTTTGCGCCTGTCCAAAACTTGGGGCTTATCATCGTCGATGAGGAGCACGAGACATCATACAAACAGGACGAACCGCCGCCTTACTACAATGCCCGTGACACCGCGGTCATGCGTGGTCATATTGAGAGCTGTCCTGTGGTTTTGGGCACCGCGACGCCGTCGTCGGAGAGTTATCAAAACGCTCGGGAGGGCAAGTATAAAATGCTTCGAATTCCGGAGCGGGTGCCGGGCGCGGAATTGCCCGGGGTGAGAATCGTGGACATGGCGGCTGAGCATGAAGAGCAGAAGAATTTTACACCCTTTTCGAATCTGCTTCGGGAGAAGCTTGTAGAGACGGTATCTTCGGGATATAGGGCGATGTTGCTTTTGAACCGTCGCGGATTTTCGTCGTATTTGCAGTGTCAGGACTGCGGTTTTATTCCGACCTGCGACGACTGCGGAATCGGGTTGACGTATCACAGTGTCGATAAGACTCTGCGATGCCATTATTGCGGGCATGAGGAGCGGCCTTCGGACAAATGTCCCAACTGCGGAAATTCGGAGTTCTTATATCGCGGGAGGGGGACGCAGAGAATCGAGGAGGAGCTCGAGGAGCTTGTCCCGAAGGATAATATTTTCCGACTGGATGCCGACACTGCTCGATGGCAGGGCCATGCGGAGGTGCTTGCTCGATATTCGAAGACTCCGGGAGCGGTGCTTGTCGGCACACAGATGATTGCCAAGGGGCACGATTTTCCCGATGTCTCTCTGGTGGGGGTTTTGAATGCCGATATAGGTCTTGCGGTTCCCGATTTTCGAAGCGGGGAGAGGATTTTTCAGCTTTTGACTCAGGTCGCCGGGCGTGCGGGCAGGAGTGACATTCGCGGCGAAGTTATTATACAGACCTATCGGCCGGATTCCGCGGCGGTGGATTTTTCGGTGAATGGGGATGTCGAGTCATTTTTTGAAATCGAGCTTAAGGCGCGGGAGGAATTGCATTATCCGCCTTTTGGACGAATGCTTCGAGTTGTTATAAGCGGGAAGGATCCATCGGAGGTTCGCACGAGCATTTTCCGGTTGACGCGGGAACTTGCGCGAATCGACCGGGAGGGCAATAAATATCGGCTTTTGGGGCCGGCGTCATGTCCCCTGACGAAACTTCGGGGCAAATATCGCTGGCATTTGCTTTTGAAAACTGAGCGCCTTGGGACATCGGTTAAAATAGTAAAACGTATATTGTCGAACATGGGCGGCGATATCGATTATAAATTGATAGTCGATCCGATTACACTTTTATAACATTATGCCTCTTATTAACTTAGATAATATTACCGTCGATTTCGGCACAGGCCCGATACTCGATAACATCACCCTGAACATCGAACCGAACGACAAATTCGGTCTTGTTGGAATGAACGGGGACGGCAAGACGACACTGCTTTCTGTGATTCACGGCGAGTTAGAGCCGAATTCCGGGTTTGTCCATAGACAGAGGGGGATTCGCATTGGCCTTCTTCATCAGGAACACCGTTTGACGGGGCATATGCGGCTTTTAGAAGCGGTTCACGCGAGCCATCCGGAAATTCCGGCTCTGGAATCGAAGATGTTGGAGTTGACCGCCGATGGTCTCGACCACGGGGACATGACCGAGTATAAGGAGGTAGAAAACCGTTTCTGCCAGCTGGAGGGATATAACTTCGAAAACCGATGCCGGGCGGTTTTGGGCGGCCTCGGTTTTTCTGAGGAGCAATTCGATACGCCGGTGGACAGGCTTTCCGGCGGAGAGCGCAACCGTGCGGCCTTGGCCTGCCTGCTCCTTCAGGACCCTGATGTTCTATTGATGGACGAGCCGACGAATCATATCGATTATGACGGTCTATTGTGGTTGGCGGACTACTTAAAGAATTGTGATAAAACTTATCTCGTAGTTTCTCACGATCGTTTTTTCCTCGATGAAATCAGCAAAGAGATTCTCGAAGTGCGTAACGGCGAATTGACGCGGTTTGTGGGGAATTATTCCAAATATCACGAAGAACGGGAACTTCAGGATGAGGCTTTACGTAAGCGTTTCGAGGAACAGAGGTCGGAGATTAAGAAGGTCGAGGAGTTTATTCGCAGAAACATCGCCGGACAAAAGACCAAGCAGGCACAATCGCGGCGCAAGATGCTTGAAAAACTTGACCGAATAACCCCTCCCCCCAAGGAGGATGAAATCCGTCTTCGGTTCAAAACAGCAGGCCGCGGCGGAGACGATGTCCTTCGCGTGAGGAATCTGTCGGCTCGAGTAGGCGACAGGGTTTTGTTTGACAAATTCAATCTTTTTGTGAGCCGTGGCGAAAAGATAGGTATTGTGGGGCCAAATGGTTGCGGTAAAACGACATTATTGTCTATCATGGCAGGACGGCGCGAACCTGATTCCGGTTCCGTAAAAATCGGGACAGGTATCTCGATGGGGTTCTATTCCCAGAGTTTCGCGGATGTCGATGAATCCAAATCGGCTTTCCGCGAGGTTCAGGATTTCGACCCGGGGATGGGCGAAGAAGCTATACGCGGGGCTTTGGCAATGTTCTCCCTTCGGGGTGACAATACGATTCTTCGTCCCCTATCAACTTTTTCCGGCGGAGAAATGGCGCGGGTGGCGCTTCTGAAACTTCTTCTTTCGAAATCCAATTTCCTCCTTCTTGACGAGCCGACCAACCATCTGGATATACCCTCCCGCGAGACCCTCGAACGCGCCCTTCACGACTATGATGGCACTCTCGTTGTAGTCAGTCACGACCGATATTTCCTGCGCAATGCCGTAAAAAAAATCCTCGCTTTCGAACCGGACGGCATTCGCCCCTTCGACGGCGGATTCGAGTTCTATCTCGAACGACGGGAGTATTTCCGAAACAAGGCGAAAGAAGAACGTGTTGAAAATCAGGAAACAAAAACATCATCCGTAAAAAGGGATAAACCCAAAAATCCATCCGACGGCAAATCCGCTCCAAAGTCCGTAAATGTTGTCAAACTTCGACGGGAATTGGAAAACCTCGAAGAAAAAGTGCATACAACAGAAGCAGAACGAGCAAAAGTCCTCGAACTTATGTCCGACCGCGAACTCGCGGACGATTGGAACCGAATGTTCGCCCTTCAGCGCGAATACGATAAATTAACCGCCGACCTCGAAACCCAACTCGAGCGTTGGGACGAAATCGAAAAGCTCCTCGACGAACGCTGACCATTGCAAAATGGGGGCGTCGGCCCCGCCGCTGACAGCACAGCTATTCCAATCCAAGTTCAAATTATTTCCCAATTAAAACTTACCCCTCCAGCCCCAGAAATGCGGCGGGGCAGGGCAAATCGCGATAAAGGTGCGTTTGGATTTCCAGATAAGTTCACAACGCGATTTGCCCTAGGCGGCAAAGGCGCTGGCTATCGGCGTATGGCGAGTTTTTCTACGCGGGAAAAGTTTATACAAAATTGGTATGTTTTGACGGGGGGCGCCTTTGCCGCTCGACGCCCCCAAGCGTTACATACTCGACTGAGCTTCGACCGTTACAGTGATTGTCTGCTGAGCGGGGTATGTATTCGACGATGGCGCGCCGAAATGCAGATATAGATACCTGCCGGAATCTATCGCGATGTTGATACCGTTTGAGGCGTCACTGGCGAAGGGTTCCGAATTCGTGGAGCCGGATAGTTTGAAGATTTCGGTAAGGACATCGGCGGGGGATGTGAAATCGCCGATTGCCGGCGGAGCGGTATCCAGATCGAAAAGGCCCATGAGCAGGACAGCATCTGCACCGGCGGAGTTCGCCAGAGTCCAGTTTGGAGTTTCTGCTTTTAGACGGATATCAATTGGCACGGTGCCGGTATTTTTGATGAATGCCGATTCGCCGGTGTTCATAACGACCACCGCGCCTTCTTCGAGCTGGCCTATGTCCCAGGTTGTCGTGCTGTATAACGGCCCCGAAGGCCCGCCTTTGAGGACTTCTACGCCCAACATTCCCGATGCCCAGCTTACTGACCAATCGAAAAGTTCGGCCTGATTGCCGCCGGATGTTACCAACTTGCCGCGAAGACGAATCGTGTCTTCGGCGCCGAGGCCGGAAAGATCGAGGGTTCCGGTAGTTCCGGTTGTTGTTGTTGAATCGAAGGGAGTCCACACGCCGGAATCCCGGTAGTCGCAGACTATTACCACGGAATCGTCTGTGCCCTGAGTCCAGGTGGCCATGTCCCACGCCGTGTAGCCGCTGTTCCAGTCGAGGACTATCGGTTGGGAGATAATTTCGCCGTCGCTGGCTCCGCCCTCCTGGCCTATTAGAACGTCATCGAAGAACAAACTGCCGGTGTAACCATCTACTCTTGGACCACAGAGTATATAATAAAGTTCTGTAGCGCCATCCTGGTATGAGAAAGGACCATAAACTGAAGTTTCGTCTATTGTTACGTATATTTCATCTGCAGAGCGGTCGAAATCCACTCGGAAATTAAGCCAGGTCGCTGGATCTATCTCCTGAAGATTCGTGCGTGAAGTACCGTCCCAGTAAGCTACCCATCCTCCTCGATAATAGACCTGACCTTTTCTATTGGCCGAGGAATCGTAGAATCTCATGATTTCGCCCTCGTCGGAAGTGTTTAGGCAAGCACTCCAAACTGACATGAATCCATTGTCAAGCGGGCCAAAGGTGTGATAGAAATAATAAGGTGTAGATGTCGAATTGTCGGTAACTCTTACGCAATGTGAAGGAGATACATAAGCGTCGGTTGACCAGTAAACGTTACTGCCAACGACTGTCCATTCCGCCTCGAATTCCGCCTGAGATGAATATCCCTCGAAATCATCCTCGAAGATTATATTCTCGCCAAGGCCGGAAATTACCCTGTCCGAATCCACTGTTAGATTATCTATAGTGCCGGTCTGGAACTGGGCGTTCGTTGTCTGATGCCAGTCAGGCTGACTTCTGCCGGTGTCTATGGTGAAGGAGCGATTTGAAGAATATCCCCCCCAGCGGTTGCCGTCGTGTGCTCGGGCGTCCCACCAGTAAGTCGTTCCGTTGGATAGAGCTCCCTCGCCTTGCGAATTGACATGGTAATTCGATGTGCCCGACCCCTCGGCCACCGGAGGCGCCGGAGAGAATCCAGTTCCGTCAGACACGCCCTCGATTGCCGTCGCACCCGTCATTGTCGAATTCGTGCCGAAACGGGTCTCGAAATAAAGCGCGTCGCCGTCGGTATCCGATGGCACCAGCCACGAAAGATAAGGCTCGGTCGAACCCGCGCCGTCGCCGATTCGTTCGAAGGGGAAAGGCCTGTAAAGAGCCGGCGCTGATGGCGCATTGTCCGCAGGATCGCCGATTGTCAGGGTAAAAACCTCGCTCCCGGAACCGCACCACGCAGTCCAGTTGAGGTTTATAGTTGCGTCATGAAGATACGGCGTCAGCGGATCGGCTTCGATTGTGAAATGGGGCGAGAGGGAAGATGAACTGCCCGACCCCGGAATGTCCGGCCAGTCCGAAGTGTTGTCGATTATTGTAATATAAGCGTCGCCGGTGGAAATCGTGCCTGAAATGCCGTGGGCATTGGACGCAATATTGTTGTCGAGGGTTATCGCCATACGGAAAGTCTCGCCCGCTTCGGCAATACCGTCGCCGTCGCCGCCCGCGACGTCGTCGATAGTGATTCCGCCTTCGGAAAGGTCAGCATCGGGGCTTTGAATTGTAACCGAAATGGTGTTCGTATCGACTCGGTCTCCGTTGCATGTATCGATCAGGGTGAACTCGACTACATGCCCGCAGGGCGTCCCAGCGCCTACAGTGAAAGCAAAATGGTCAGCGTTGGAAGTCAGAGTCGCGCTAACTAAGATGTTCGGCCATGTCGCGGCGTTGTCGGTTAATGTGATGTATGGGTCGGATTCTGTGATTCTACCGCTTATAGTTGTGGCGTTTTCCGTGCCGTCGTTGCGCAGGTCGATGGACATAACGATAGTCTCGCCCGGTTCTGGGTAACCGTCGCCGTCGCCGCCCGCGCCGTCGTCGATTCCCGCAGGTGCAACATAAACAAGTTTAGGCTTAGGCCCGCCCATTGTAACTACGATGTTCTCGGAACCGGAGCCGCAGTAGCATTCCCAGTCCAGAGTGAATGTAACTTCTCTGCCGTCGGGGCAGGTGGGCAGGACATCGAAACCGAAATGGTCGGCGAGGGACTGCTCAGAGCCGCTTACCGCGATGTCGGGCCAGACGGCATTGCCGTCGGTGATTGTGATGTATGGGTCGCTCGTGGAAAGGGTCGCGGAAACATCCTGAGCATTCGCGCCGCCGATATGGTTCAAAGTTACCGGCAGAATTATTGATTCTCCCGGCTCGGGGTAGCCGTCGTTGTCGCCTCCAGCGTTGTCGTCGATAACATGACTGTCATATTCGAGAATCGGCGCGGGACATCCGAGAGTGATGTCGAAATCGTCGCTTCCCGTGTAAGTGCCGCCGTCGGCGGACCAGTTTATGGTGATTGTTGCGACGTGACCGCATGTCGCGTCGTCATCGGCAACAACGAAAGTGCAATGGTCGGTGTTCGACCGCTGGTTGGCTCCGGGGGCGATGTCCGGCCAGGTCAGGGAATTGTCTGTGAAACTTATATATGGGTCGCTTTCGGTAACATTTGCTGTAACTGTAGTAGCGGGGGCGCTTCCGGTGAGGTTTTCCAGCCAAATCGGCATGTTGATAGTTTCGCCCTTTTCAGCGTAGCCGTCACCGTCGCCGGCGCCGTCGTCGATTTCGTGGTCATAATAAACGAGATTCGGCTCGTTCGGCGAAAGATCGCCGAGAATGACTAAGGCATAAGGTTGAGGCCCCTGCGGCACCGATGTGCAGTGGACATAGATATCGACCTGCTGAGATGCCACAGTCGAACCGTTTAACCATACCACTTCATCCACGTTGAGATTGTCGTAACTGCCGCCGGTAACCGAACGAGCGCCGGACGACGCGAAAACATTGCCCTTATAAGAACTGCTGTTAACCTGAACTTCAAGATTGAGGTTGTTCACGACGGAATATGCACCGGGTGTGCTTGGATAATCGGAATAGCTCAGGACAACCTTGAAAGACTCCGAAGTCGAAGGGCCGCAACTGACTACGTAATGATGAGATCCTGTGGAACTGAATCCAGGAGAAATATCGTGAACTTCGAGGTTGCGCGTATCGGTGCCGTGAGTGTCATCGAAATAAAGAGCGTCGTCGAGGGTTACTCTGCCCCATCCCTGGCCGTTTGACGGGACGTCCTGATGGCCGGAGTTGCCGAATGCGTCAATTGTATATGCCCCGGTCATGTTCCTGCATGATGCTTGCAGAGTGGCTTTGACCAAAGCGGCCGAAGGGTTGAAACCATCTCCGCTGACTGCCGCGCCTGTAGGATAGAAGCCGTCTTCATAATACTCGCGCACCAGTGCCGCAAGCCCCGCTGTGGTGGGTGAGGACATGGAAGTCCCGCCCATGTTTGTCATGCCGGTATGGCACATCGAACCGCTTGCCAATCCTCGTGCGGAGAAAATATACCATCCACCGCATGCGGTAAGGTTCGGCTTCATCATGCCCTCTGAAGAAGGGCCATGAGAGGAAAAAGATGCGTTATCTTCGGGGTTATTATCGGATGTGCTTCCCGGGTTAGTCCAGCTGGAGTTTCCCGAACCGGAACCTGATTCCGCGGCGCCGACGGTCACGATATTTTTTCCAAGGCCTTCTCCGTTTATACCGTCGGGAGGATACCAATAGCCCTGGTCAGTATTGCTGTTTCCCGCAGAAAAGAAAATCAGAAAATCTTTGTTAAACCAGGTAAACTCATCGACATCCGCGGATTCGTCATTGTATGGATGAGTTCCATGATTCGGCCTTGAATATCTACTTCCCCATGAATTGGTGTGCAGTCGCGCGCCGTGGTTGTATGCGAACTTCAAAATAGTATTGCTCAGATTTGAAGGGACAATCAGGCTTCCCGAAGGGTTGGATAAATCGGAAAAGGTCAAACGGCATAGGGGCGCCATTCCGTCGCCGGCGTCGAAAGTTGTGTTCGGCGGATTGTGAGCCTCGTTATTTCCGCCTATAGAGCCGTTGACGTGGGAGCCGTGGCCGTCGTCTTCGTCGGCATAATCGGTAGAGTTACCGCTAACAGTATGTCTGCTGTATGCTCGAATCTTACGGTGGCCGTAATCCGGCACAGTCGTGGTCCAGTTGGTCGATGTTCCAAAGTTTATCTTAGGCACAGCTACACCGGGGTCGCAGAAGTATATAGATGTCGTATCTACACCGGTATCGGAGCTTCCCACAAGTTGGCCTTCGCCGTATATTCCGCGAATGTGAATTGGAGTCTTCGTGGCGTCCGCTGTCATCTGAGCATACCAACCCGACCCGACACTTCCCATTCCGGAGGTGCTGTATGATTGATTTATCCAGCGGGACCAGTCGTTATTGGGATATTTGGGCATTCTGCGTTCAGCCCACTGAGTGGCTTCGTGGTTGGCTACGATTATCGCGAATTTTCTGACTGACTGGGGTTCGAGGGAAAAAAGGACGAACTCATGTAGCCTTGCGGAACCCGATTCTACAACCTCGAGCTCGATTTCGCCAAGTTTCACGATAAGGTCTTGAGTGTCCTCGCCTGAAAAGAGTTTAACATTGACTCGAACTCTTCCGTCCTCGTCCGGACGCGGATTTTCATCAAACAGAATATGCCTGACTCTGAACTGCGGTTCCAGAGGGCCTACCCATCGCACTTCCGGAAGGGCGCGGATTTCGTCGAGGTATTTTTTCGACAGACGATATACAATAGCATTGTCGGGAATATAACCGAAACTTTCCGCGCCGAGGGGGGTCTCTTTTGCAATCGCGATTACTTTCTCTCGCACGGAATTATCCAGAGGAACATTGAACTGGACGATGTAATAACCGAATTCCCGTTCGAAGCCCGTGAATTCAAGTTCCGGAAGGGCAGGAGAAGGGATGCCCTGTGAGGATAAAAAGGGATTTGCCGAAAAGTTGAGAAGTTCGCTCTCATGCCGGGGCAAATCCGTTGCAAATACCGTGCTTAAGCTTATCGCAAGCGTGAATAGGAGAAGAAATCGTTTCGCCATTTGATACTCCGATAGTATCTGAATTTTATTTAAGAAGAACCGCCCTCGCGGTGAAAACTCTGTCGCCGTCTATCAATCTTATGAAGTAAAGCCCGGAGGGGGCAGAATTGCCGTCGATGTCGAATCCGTCCCAAACAATGCTGTTTGAGGAAACAGACAGGTCTTCGACCAACCTTCCGCCGATGTCGAAAATTGCGAGCTTAGCGGAGGTTGAGATTTTGCCTTCCACGCGAATATTAAGGCTGGCATTGAAAGGGTTCGGGAAGACTTCGAGGCCGATTCTTTCCGGCAATTCGGAAGATACACCAACCGAGGTCGTGAACTCCGTGGAAGCGCAGATGAGTTTGACGTCGTCGATGAAGACGCCCTGCTCTTCGTCGTCGGAATCGCTGGAGAAACGGAATCGAACCTGAATCGTGTCCCCCGGCTCGAAGGGTGTGTCGTCGAAGCTGTAGCGGTATTCCGCCCAGCCTACGATGAAGGAGAGCAATGCGCCGCCGCTTCCGAGATAATCGACACGAACAGTCTCGTGAGTGCCGACGAATTCCACACTTACGCCGTCGGAGCCGTAGGTGGGGAAGTTCATGTAAGCGAAAAATGAGAGTTCCGCGTCGGCACCAAGGACGAAGGGGTCGGAATAGAGGGTGTCTTCCATGTTCGGCAGGTAATTGCCGAGGATTTGGTCCCCGCACCACCATGAGTAGGAGCCCGAATGGGCGCGAGATGTGGTTCTGTGCCAGCGGTTAAGTCCAGATGTTATATTGAAAGGGGCCTCGCCGGTTTCGACATCATGTTCGAACCCGAGTTCGCGTGTCGAAATGAAAAGCTGATGTTCGTCATCGCCGACAATGGCTTGAGTCTCAACAACTGGTTTAATCTCCGCTCCCGTTGCCCATTCAATATCGAAAGGCCCTGAGGAAACAGTATCTCCGGGGGAACTTGCGGGTATCATTGCCGGGGAGCCGGAGATGATGAATTCGCCGTCGGGGCAGTTAAGGTCGAGGTTTTGAGCGCCATGGTTGCCATCGCCGATATTTTTCAGATTAACCCACAATCTCGCCGTTTCACCGTCTTCGAAGGTCGAGTCGTCATCGACAAGAACCGCGCCGAGGATTTGGAAATCTGCAATGTTGAGTTCAAAGGAGACCGGATATCCGATATCTCCGCCGGAGTGGCTTATATTAGGATTCACGGTCAGTTTGGCATTAGGCGCGGGATCGTCCGGAATGACGAAGTTCGCCCAAACCTGAGTGGAACTTCCTGAGTCTAAATCCGGCAAAGTGGGGGATTCGACGACGGGATCGCCGAAATTTGAAGTTGGCGCCCAGAAGATTCCCGATATATCAGAATCGAAACCGCCGAAAGAGAACACGACTTTTACCGTGTCGCCGGGGTCGGCGGTGCCGTCGGTGTAGCCGTATTCGTCGGCGAAGGAGTAAGTGAAGAAACCGGATCCTATGGTTGTGAGGGTATCCGCCCAAACACCGAGGCCTTTTAGCCGTGCGGTGATGTAAACGGGAGCCGTAGCCCCGGAAATATTCAGATTGGCGAACCCGGAGGCATCGGTGATTGCCGTTTCCAGGAGGCCGTGGTTATCGAAAGCGCTCACGGAGATACCCTCGATATGATAATCGCCGGTGCATGACCAAAGGCCGATGTTTTCCCCCTCGATTTCGTATGTCATGCAAACCTCATCCCAGCCGATGATGGCGTCGGTTGCTGGGTCTCCGAGGAGATTAAGCTCCATTATCACCCATCGCCAGACATTTTCCCAGCGGGCGTAGGGGATATAATCGATTTTCGTCATCGCGAGGGCTTCGCCGAGACCGGGATAGCCGTTGAAAAGGTGCTTGAAGTAGTCCCTATCGAGGAATTCCGAATATCCGAAACCCGGGTTGCCGGGGGAGCCCCATCCGTATCTGCTGTTGCCTATAAATGCCGCGCCCCCGCCGTCAGCATTATTGAGAAATCTTTCGGCGATGCTGTTCTTATCGAAAGCCGCCGGCCAGCATCCGATGGAGCCGAAGATGGAGGGCCTGCCGGCGTTGGTAAGTTCGTCCATTTCCGAGAGCCAGATACAGCTTCCGTGGCCTATGCACATAACTGACTGACTGGCGTGGCCGGCGTGGTTTATCATATTCGGGCCTGTGTCGAGGCTGTCAACCGCCATGACGGCGTCTCCGCCGTAACTGCCGTAAACTGTGCCGAAATTGAAATCGTCGGGGAAAACGTCTTCGATTAGCTCATCCTTAAAAATCGCGCCGTCTGTGTAGGGTGAGGTCCACAAAATTTGCCCTAGCATCAGACCACTTTTCGCGAAATCTTCCGAGGGGAAGGTTTCGTAGGTCATTAGTTTGTCGATGTAGCCCTCGAGGTGAGATGCGGGAAAGAGGGAAAATCTTCCTACGAAGACATCGGGATACATATCGAGGGAGTCGGCAATTTCGCCCCAGATGGTGTCTCCGTCTGCGTTCCAGTCGCCGTCGAGGTCGGAGAAATAGAGGTCGGCTGGTATCTGATTTTCGTCTTCATAAAAACCCGCTTCGCAGTCGAAAGCGAAAACGTAGCGGTATGGCGTAATCATGGGGTCGCCTACGATTGCGGCGTAAGTAATTCCGTATTCGAGATACAGGTCGCGAATGGCGTTGCGAAGTTTCTCGGCGTCGTCGATTCCGGGGAATTCAGAGTAAACATCGCCGAGGTTCACGACCGTGTCGCGCAGTCCCTGGGAGCGGCGTAGCCATAGGAGACTGGAAATATCTTCGGTGGAGCTTTCGGGAATGAAAATAGCCCAGTCGTAGGCGGAGGGGTCGGTGGTTAAGGCGTATTGGGCTTTCATTTCGGGATTAATCACAATATCGGAAACTGCCCGATTCCAGAGTTCCGCGCCGCGTAAAGTCCGTCGATTAGGGGCTAAGCGGGTCTCGCGGTCATCGCTGTATTCGATATCGAGCTGATATGATACTAATCTTTCAGCGATTCCGCGTGCCGGATTCCATCTGATTGGAGCCACGCAAACTCCCACGACGCCGTAACCGGAGAGGTTTCCTGGGGCGTATGAGATAAGCGGAGACTGAGGAAACCATTGGTCGCGGGAATAGGCGCTTGGGTCGGGCGGGATGAGGCCGGGGTCGCCTATGGATAGTATCGCCGGCGGTTGTGTGGGGAATGGAATGCCCTCGGCGAGGGGTTCCCACATTTCACCGCTAATTGAGATATCAGATAACTCGGTATTTGGCGGTAGTAGGATGTGTTCGCTCGAAATTAGATACTGGGGCTGGCCGGGAATACCGGCTGGGACGGCATCCGGATGATTTATCCTTACATACTCGTTATGGTCTATTAAATATCCGTCGAGTGATGAGTTAATTTGAAGCGAGAATTGTTGAGCGAATGCCGAAATTATTAGTATCAGGGCGAGACAGGCTATTTTAGAATTGCGCATCGAACCTCCCGAGGGGGAAAAAGGAAATATCTTATTATTATAGTGAAAAAGATTACAAAATCCACTTTTTCATTGAGAAGATTTTGCTCTACGAGAACAAAGTGGAAAGCTCGCTTAAAAAGTGCGAATCGGCGGCTTCTTCGAAAGCCGTGCCGACAACGATGAAGTCCGCACCGGCTTTTTTTAAAGCCTCGGCGGTTTGAACAGAACGGATTCCTCCGCCCACGAAGAGGGGCAGGCTACATTTTTTCTTGATGGAATAAATCATCCCGGGAGGGACTGCCATTTCCGCACCGCTTCCGGCTTCGAGGTAGAGGGCTTTCATGCCGAGAAGCTCTGCGGCGAGGGCGTGGGCTACGGCGATGTCCGGTTTTCCACGGGGAATTGGAGTCGTGTCGCTGATAAAGGCCACGGATGTGATGTTGCCGGATTCGATGAGCATATAGCCGGTTGGTAGGGTCGGAAGGCCTATCTCGGCGATTCTCGGGGCGGCGTGAACTTGTTCTTCGATGAGCCATCTGGAATTTCTACCGGATATCAGCGAAAGAAAAAGCAGGCCGTCGGCATGGGGCGAAATCTGGTAGCCGTTGCCGGGGAAAATTATAACCGGCAGATCGACAGCGGTCTTGATTTCTCGGATAGTTTCATCGAAACCATTGCGAAGGAGAAAACTGCCGCCTATCAATATAGCATCCGCGCCGGACTCTTCCGCGATAACGGCTTTGCGGGCAAGTTCCGCTGGCGGGGCGCTGTCCGGGTCGAGGAGGACGAAAAGACCGCGGTTTTTTTCGCGCAAGTTGTGAGTGAATCTTTCGAGGTTGAACGGGTTCATTTCAAGCTCCCCCTAATCGAAGTAATTCCATTACTGTAGCGGCTTTGCCCGCTTTTTTTAGTTGTATCACAGTGCCGATAAAAACCCTCGCTGTGAGGATGGCATCGGATAGCGCGTTGTGCTGGTCCCGCGGACGCGAAAGGCCGAACCTTCCGAGCAGATCGTTCAGGCTGGGGCGTTTTGTGAAATCACCGAAGACGCTTAAGCCGAGTTTCGAGGTGTCGATTACCGGCCTCAATGGCGGTTCCATCCCCACGATTCGGGATTTCTCCGCGAGAAATCTAACATCGACATCGGGGCCATGGGTGATGAGGATTCTTCCGCGAAAAAGATCGAGAAATTCCGGCAGAACTTTTTGAACAGGAGGTGCATGGGACAATTCGCGTCCATGAAGGCCGTGGACGGCTTTGGATTTCGAGGGCACAAATCTTTCCGGTTTGATTTCGGAATAAAAGGCCTCCTCTTCGCCCAGGGTAAGGCCTATGAAGGGGACTGCGGCGACTTCGACAATCTCGTGCACTCGAGGATCGACGCCGGTCATTTCGAGGTCGATAGCCAGGAATCTGGCATTATGTATTGGCGTGCTCGGCAATTATCCCCTGAGTTTGGTTTTGAGCTGATCGCGAACCCATTCGAGGGCGTCCGGAACGAGGGAGGCATCTCTGCCGCCGCCCTGAGCGAAATCCGGTCTTCCGCCGCCGGATCCGCCGGTAACGCCTGCCGCGCCTTTTATCAGGTCTCCGGCGTGGACTCCGATTTCAATCAAGTCCGGTGTTACGCCGGATATGAGAGCGATTTTGCCATCGATTTCTGAGACCAGGAAAACCGCTCCGGAAGAGAGTTTGTCCTTGAGTTCATCCACCAGATTCGCCAACTGCTCGCGGTCGTTTACTTTGACTTCTTCGACGATGAACCTGCCCCTGGGATATGTCGAGGCTTTCTCTACGAGTAGTTCTGCGGTATCGCCGGTCTGTTCGCGTCGAAGTTCTTCGATAATGTCTTCCAGCTCTTTTCGTTCGGCGATAATGGCGCGGGTTTTTTCCACCAGGTCCTCGCCCTGTCCTGCTTTGAGTATTCCTGCAATCTCGTTTTGATTCTCGCGGAGGATGTTTATCCATTCGAGGACGCCGCCGCCGGTTACGGCTTCGATTCGGCGCTGGCCGCTTCCTACGGAGCCTTCCGAGCGAATCAGGAAAGCGCCCATTTCGCCTGTTCGAGTCAGATGTGTGCCGCCGCAAAGCTCCTGAGATACGGCCTCTATCGAGATTACTCGAACACTGTCGCCGTATTTTTCTCCGAATAGGGCTATAGCACCCTTATCGAGGGCTTCGCGGTAAGCCATCTCCCGCGAGCATACGGGAATATCCGCCATCGCGACTTCGTTCACGATTCGTTCGATTTTGCGCAGTTGGGCTCTGGAGGGGGCTTCGAAGTGGGTGTAGTCGAAACGGAATCTGTCGGGTGCGACATGGGAGCCCGACTGGTGGACGTGGTCGCCCAGAACCTTCCGCAATGCGAAATGAAGCAGGTGAGTCGCCGTGTGATTCCGTCGTATAGAGTCTCTGCGGTCGGCATCGATACGTGCGATGACGTCGGCGGAATCGCCTATTTCGCCCTCGATTCTACCAATATGGACGAAGCTTTCGCTTTCTTTCACCGTATCTTCGATGACAGCTTTCCAGCCGTCGCCGATGATTTCGCCGACATCAGCCACCTGGCCGCCGGACTCAGCGTAGAAAGGGGTTTGGTCGAGGATGAGTTTGATTTTGTCGCCGTCTATCTGGTATCTTCGCAGTTTTGCTTGATCCTCGTTTTTTTCGTAACCGACGAATTTCGAATCATCCCCCTCGGTTTTTTCTATCCAGTCACCCGCGCCCAAATCGTGTTTGACAGCGAATTTGGCTGACCCGCGGGAACGATCGCGCTGTTTTTGCATTTCCCGGTCGAAACCGACATGATCGACTATAAGGCCGCGTTCGGAGGCCATCAACTCGGTCAGATCCACGGGGAAGCCATAGGTGTCGTAAAGCTTGAAAGCGTCCTCGCCCCAGATGGTCATCTCGCCCTTATCCTGAGCCTTTTTTACGAGGTCTTCGAAAAGTTCGAGGCCGATATCCAGAGTTTGCGCGAAGCTTTCCTCCTCGGCTTTTATCACGCGGACAATGTGCTCATTTTTAGATTTCAGTTCGGGGTAAACATCGCCCATGATATCTGTCAGGGGAGCTACGAGGCGGAACATAATGGGTTCGCGATGGTCTATCTTGCGTGAAAATCTCGCCGCGCGCCGAAGGATTCTTCGCAGAACATAACCGCGCCCTTCGTTTCCCGGCAGGGCGCCGTCGGCGATGGCGAAAGCCAACGCGCGGATATGGTCGGCCATCACCTTGATAGCAACGGATTCATCGGGGTTATCGTATTCAGCACCGGTTCTTTCCTCGATTTTCGAGATTATCGGTGCGAATAAGTCTGTTTCGTAATTCTCCTCGCATCCCTGAAGAATCGAAACGAGCCTCTCGAAACCGAGGCCGGTATCGACGTGCTGTTGGGGCAGAGGCTCCATCGCGCCCGATTCGTCTTTGAAAAACTGCATAAAAACCAAATTCCAAATCTCGACGAATCGTCCGCCCGGGTCGTTAGGTTTCAAGCCTTGCCCGAAACCCATGTCGTAATGAATTTCCGAGCAGGGGCCGCATGGCCCTGTAGCCGCCATTTCCCAAAAATTGTCCTTGGCTCCGCATCGGAGTATCTTATTGGAGGGCAATATCTTGCGCCATATTTCCTCCGCCTCGTCGTCGTCGGTGTAAACCGTAGCCCAAAGGCGGTCGGGGTCCAGGCCATAGCCGTCGGTGAGAAGCTCCCACGCCATCTCGACCGCGCCCTTCTTAAAATAGTCCCCAAAGCTCCAGTTCCCCATCATCTCGAAAAAAGTGTGATGGGTGCCGTCTCTGCCGACATCCTCCAGATCGTTGTGTTTGCCCGAAACGCGCATACATTTCTGCGCCGAAGCCGCGCGATTATAGGGCGGTTCCGTTTTGCCGAGGAAATATTCTTTGAACTGGTTCATTCCGGCGTTGGCGAAAAGAAGGGTCGGATCGCCGATAGGCACAAGCGGGCTGGATTGAACAACCGTGTGTCCCCTCGTCCTGAAGAACTCGAGAAATTTCGACCTTATCTGTTTGCTTTCCAATTTGAAACTCCATTCTGACAGCCTAAATCATAGAAATGTATTATAGCGAAAAAGTCCGACAGCCGCAAGTTGAAAGCTCGGGGCGTCGCGCCTTCTCCCATAGCATTTTCGGAAAAACGCTTTTCCGAAAATGCGGCGGGAGAAGGCAAGGGGCGGCTTTTGGAAGATTGTGGGTTAAGGATTAAGTTTTGTTAAAGCCGCCCCTTGCGGCGATAGCCGCGCGACGCCCCGAGCGGTGCGCTGGAGAGAAACTCAGAATATCCGAAGAAAATTGCGTCCGAGAATGCCGAGAATTACATCGTCAGCGATTCCGCGCCGAAGGAGTTCCTCGGTGATGCTAACGATACCTGTGCAGTCTGTCATTCCGGGCAGACACTGGACGCCGTCGAAATCGGAACCCAGGCCGATATTTTTTTCGCCCCCAAGGCCGATGATATACTGAATGTGATCCGCGACATCCCTCGCGTCGGTTGCACTGTATTTCTTCGACGACAGAAATCCCGGGAAGAAGTTTATTCCGATAACACCGTCATGGTCTATCATGGCGCGAATTTGGTCGTCGCTGAGATTGCGAGGAGAGTTTTTAATTGCCTTACAACACGAATGGGTGCATATAGGCGGTTTTTCGAGGATCTCCATAGCGTCCCAAAAAGTTTTTTCGCCGGAATGGGAGAAATCGACAAGACCGCCAAGGGAATTTATTCGCGCGATGGCTTCCCGTCCAGCGGAAGTAAGCCCCGAATTCTCTTCCGCCATACAGGAGGCCGCCCATGAATTGGAATTGTTCCAGGTTAGGGTGAAAATTCGCGCCCCCCGCTCGAAAAACCAGTCTATCCTGTCAATTTCGCCGGAAAGGGGATGAAGGCCCTCTATTTCAATAATCGCACTAACCTGGCCCCTCTTCGCGTTCGCGAGAACTTCGGCTGAATTTGTGGCGAGGGCGAGTTTGTCCGATTCTTCGATTGCCCGATGAATATTCTCCAGCTCCATTTCGGCAAGTTCCAGCCATCCTTTTTCGTCGCCGTCGGCCCAACGGGGATGGACGAACAAGCTGAATGCTTCCCCCCATATGCCCGAAGCGAGCATTCGAGGCAAATCCATGTGCTTGCCAGCCCAGCCATGAATAAATTTCGACGTGTCCTTATCGCAGGAAAAACTGTCCGCATGCAGGTCGATTAGCGGGGCCTCCGCGTGGAGTTCGAGGACCTTTGCCCGAAGGGAGTCGTTATTTGCCAGATTTGTCATCATGCCTCCGATACTGTCTCGAAGGCCGAATCATAAGCTCCCGGTACCGTCTCCGCCTTCGATTTGAAACGGTTGATATATTGGCCGCAGTTGCTTCCAATAAGGTTTTCCCGCTTTTCGCCGATGCTCAGGATGGTTTCGTAGCCGGCATCCATAAAAGCATCGAAAACTTCGCAGTCTGTTTCCGTCTCGACTCCGGAACGAAGGCTATGTTCCAGCGCTCTCTCGGTGGGGTTAATCGGCGTAATCTTTATTAGGAAATTATCTGGCGGAAAGTGTTCGAGAAGTTTCTCCGGTTCGACGGGGATATTCTCCGCGATTGCGAAGTTCAGGGTTATTTTGCGGTCTTCCGGGCGACGGAATCTTTTGCCGTATTCAGCGATTTTCGCCATGTCCCAGGTTTTCGCTGGGATAAGCCATCTGCGGGTTTCCGGGTCGGTGGTGTGAATGGAAAACTGAAGCTGAAACTTGCCGATATAGCGGCGTTCTTTTATGTCGAGAAGCCTTTCGAAAAATGCTTCCGTTCCCGCCGGAGCTATGGAGGAAAGGGATATCATCAACCCCGGGGCATCGAGGCGTTCCGGCAGGATTTCGAGAAGATCGAGGAGGTTCGAGTTCAGAGACGGCTCTCCCATTCGCGCGAATTGAATTTTGAATTTTTCAACTTCCACTCTTCCCTCAGAAAAGTGCTTTCGAATTGGATATTCGATCTGATACAAAATCTCATCGGCGGACATGGGGCCGCGGTAACCGCCTCCGGCGTCGCAGAAACGGCATGAGATAGGACATCCGAAGAGGGTCGAGACGGTCAAGACCCACTTTTTGTCCCGCGGATAAGGGGGCTGAAGGGATTCCGCGAATTCTACAAGTTCACCGTTTTCCGCCTCCGCGATGTAAACCATAGCCAGATCTTCAGTTCCCGTTCGAGCCAAAATTTGCATATCTAAATCTTTCTAAGTCTTTCTGTTATGGTCATCGCAGTTCGAACTCCATCGCCTACGGCTATCGATGTCTGTCTGAAATTACCGTTGGCAACATCGCCAATAAAATACAGCAAGCCCGCATTTTCAAGGTCTTTTTTGCAGGCGAGGATGTTATCGCCGAGGAATTTTATCTCAGGTTCGCGTCCAATGGCCAGTAGGACGATATCTGCACGAATTTCGGCAGGCCTGGAATTTTCCGAACCCAGGACGACAATTCCCGAACCATTTCTGCTGATTCTATTTATGTAAAATCCGGGGTTGAATCGAATATTTGAATCGGCCATTGCCCTTTGGAACAGCAGGGGCAGGCATTTGGGCTTCGAACTTCTCCCAATAATTACTATCTCATTGCGACCGCATAGATTTAAAGCGTAATCGAAGGCGGCATCCCCCGCGCCGATTATTAATATACGGGCACCGGAAACACTTTCGAGTTCCAGAATCGTGTCGTGAATATTTCCCGCGGCATCTTCGTCGATAATTATCCCTTCCGGCGTTTTCGGAACCGTCCCGGATGCAACGACTGCAACCTTCGCCGAAAAATCATTTTCTGAAGTTCGAATCGAGAAGTTGCCATCTCGATTTTCGAGGGAGAGAACTTCGCTATGAAAAACTTTGCCTCCAACAAGCTCGAACTGCCGTCGGAAAAGCTCGCTAAGATCTTTTCCGGGGATGCCCGATGGAAACCCCGGATAATTCTCGACCAGGTTAGCCTCGTGCAGAAGACCGCCCGGCTGGGATTTCTCGAAAACAATCGGAGAAAACCCGGCTCGCAGAAGCTGAATTCCAGCAGAAATTCCCGCTGGCCCCGCGCCGATTATTGTTATGTCATTAGTTCTCATCGAAAACATCTTCAGATTGGCCAGATGAAGGCTTCGTAAATCCAGTTGAGCAGAAAAGCGGCAATTATCGTGTAGCGAAGGATGTTTTTCCGGCGGGGTGTCGTGTCCCACCGGGGCAAGGGTTTACCGACGAAATAGCCTATAGCCGCAATCGCGCCCCAAATCGATAGAGCTAATCCGCCGACTATGAAAAGGGGGTTCGCCAGAAAAGCATCCCATACGCGAAGCTCCGTGAGAGCGAGGACGGCCTCTCCGCTTCCGCATCCCGGACATCGGAAGCCGAAAAGGGTGCGTGAAGGGCATATCATAATCGACGGCGGCAGGGCGGAGAGGTAATAGCGTGCGGTGATTATCCCCAAAATACCTATGGCCGGCCAGACGCCATGAATCGGATGGACGATTTCCCGGTTGTCTTGCAATTTACCCCGCGGCCATTCCGGCAAGTCCGCCCATCATACAAACGAAAGGCACCAGAAGGAAACAGCAGACGATTGCCGGGAGGAATATCGCCAGCAGAGCTTTTCCGGGCGTGATGTCGTGGAGATTGGCAAGGGCCTTGACCTGCAGAATGATAATCCATATTGCCGCCGCAAAGCTACCGATAATTGGAATAATCTGAACAATTTGAGCCGTCTGGGCGAAACATACAGCACGGAAAGTCGCCTCGAAACCTTCGTCCGCTCCGCCGAGGATCATAAGCATTAGATGAAGGACTCCCGAAAGGAAGAAAAGCCCGATGGGTATAGCAACGACGGACATGAGAATATTCATTATGCCAGCCAAAAGGCCTGTGGAATGCTGAGTCATCGCGTCGGAAAAGCCGCCGCCCATCATTCCGGAAGCGCTTAAGCCTATGGCGTCAGCCAACATCACCCAGATTTGCCCGAAAATTACACCGATAACCCCCAGGATAACGCCGTATAGAAGCGGTTTGCCGATTCCTCCCGAGGGCGAAAGCCTCGAGAAAAAATCTTCGGGAGTGCCGAGAACCTCTTTCACTGTCTCCGATAACGCTGTCCAGAAACCGAGTTCGTCCATGCGTTCCCATGGAACAGGTTCGTCCCCGTAGGAATAGCGGGAATAGCTTGGTTCATGGATAGGCGGCATTTCCGGCGCACTGGACGGATCGACCTGTTTTTCAGGGGGGACTACTGCTCCGCAGTGAGTGCAGAATCCCTCATTGATAAGTCCCCCGCAGTAGGGGCATCTTTTGTCGGACATGATATCCCTCTTCTTAAATGATTTGCGCTCCTCGATTCAAATTAATATCTTCGAAAATATATGTCAACTGTTATTTATAGAAGGGGGATTTTGCGGTGTGATTTTGTAAAATGGGGGGCGACAGGCACGGTAGAAAAATGATACTTCGACCCAGCCATGCTGTAGGAAAGCTCAGTGTCCGCGAGGCTCAATTTTCATAGGATTCCGCAGGGGCGAATAAGGAAATATAAGAATATTTAAACCCTTAGGGGCATAACCAAACTCAGCGGACTTCGGTTGTCCGCTGAGTTGCTTTGAACTTAGGCATAGCTTTGGCAAATAAGTTGGAGGTCGATTCGAGCAGGATTTACTTTTCTGAGCCTAATCGAGACCTATCGCCATCAGAATAGCGCCGATGAAGGGGATTATGGCTATCATCGCGAGAAGGCAACATATCGCCGGAACGATTATCCACGCCAGAATCGCTTTGCCGGTAGTCGTCTCGTGAGTTTCCCGAAGGCCGATAATCTCCACGACGATTTTATACAGGGCAAGAAGCCATCCGATTATGGGAATAACCCCCAGAGCACTCGCGCTTGTCGAGTAGCAGACTACTTTGAATGTGTTCGCGTAACCATTCTTGTTCGCGCCGAATATCAACAGTCCGAGATGCAGAATCCCGGCGTTGATAAACAGGCCGGGGACTATCCAGATTATTCCAAAAACAAGCTGGAATACCATCTGGAAAATCGATCCCATACTGTTGGCGAAAACCTCGGTGGAACTCTCCCCGAAAGATGCCAGCATCAAGGGCATAACAAACACAAGGGGAATTACCCAGATATAGCTGATAATCATCGTGAATATCGAGGTCATTGCGCCGAAAAAGAGCGGTTCGGTGTATTCTTCCTCTTTGTTCATCTCCCTGAAGAACTTCGACGGCTCTTTAATGACTTGAACAATAGTTCTGAACAGGGCGGTGAAAAAGCCGAGTTCTTTCCGATTATCCCAGGGGTTGCTCGCGATGGGATTCAACGGCGGGGTTGCCGGAGTTTGATAAGGTTGTATGTTTTCGTCCATTTTCCCTCCTAAAGGTCGATAATTTCAAAAATTACTCTGCGGTTTTTCTGCATACCCTCTTCGGTAGCATTATCCGCGATGGGCTGAGATTCGCCGTAGCCCTTGACAGTCATCCTTCCGGCATCGATTCCATTTTCGATAAGCCAGTTCGCGACGGACTGGGCGCGGTCTTTCGATAGTCTTTCGTTATAGCCTGCGGTGCCTACGCTATCGGTGTGGCCTGCAATTTCCACGATGAGTTTCGGATTGTCGTCGAGAAGCTCGAGGACTCGTGTCAATTCGCTCACGGATTCCTGGCGCAGGGTCGCCTGATCGAAGTCGAAGAAGATATTTCGCAGAACAGTCTGGGCACCGCGTTTGATGGGTGTCAGAATTATGTCGTGGCGGATTTCGGCGTAGGCTTCGGCGTCGGTGAGGTCGAGGTTTTCGCTGGCGGGAAGGTGGTCTTCCTTTTCGGCGACGTAGCCGTAGGCTTCTCCCACGGGCAGGACAATCATATACTCGCCTGTAACGTCGTTGCTTTTTGCCGACCCCATATTTTCGCTGTTTGCGAGTTTTTCCCACGATATTTCCGCTCCGAGGGGGATGGAATCCGGGGTCATCACCCTGCCGGAAACGGTAACCACAGCCCCCGGACGGGCGGCTTGGGGGAGGGTTATCATCCAGATATCGCTCATACCAATACTGCCGGAGCCGCTGGAAACGAAATATGCGATGTCGCCTGACGCGGGGATAGTGTAATATGCGTCCCAACCCGCCGAGTTGACCTGTTTGCCGAGATTTTCCGGCTTACTCCAGTTCGTCCATGTTTCATCGAGGCGTTCGGTTTTATACATATCCTGGCTTCCGAGGCCGGGGTGGCCATTGGAGGAGAAATAAAGGGTTTTCTCGTCGGTTGCGAGGAAGGGTGTGCCGTCTGTGCCTTTGGTGTTGATGTCCGCGCCGAGATTAAGAGGGGCAGTCCAACTGCCGTCGGCATTTTTGAAACAAATGTATAGATCGAGGTCGCCGAATCCCTCTTTGCGTTCGAGGGCGAGGAAAAGGTATTTGCCGCTGGTCGATAAAAACGCACTGGTCAGAAGATTGTCGTTAGAATAATCGTGGATTTCGACATCGACCGGGTCGCGCCATTTTCCGCCTTTGAGGTGAGCTATGCTGTGGCCGTTGCCCTTCCGTCCGCCGGGGAGATATTTTCCGCCGAGAAGGGCGGAGGTGCCGTCGGGAGAGATTGAGAGGATTCCGTCGTGTCCCTCGGTGTTCATCGGCGGGCCGATATTTTCCGCTGGCCGCCATTCGCCGTCTTCGCCTTTGCGGGAGAAGTAAATATCCTGTTTGCCGTAGCCGTGGGGGGAGCCGTCAACTATGAAATAGAGGGTTTTGCCGTCGGGGGAGATAACTGGTGCGAGTTCCTCGTATCGGCTGTTTACCGCAGGGCCGAGGTTTTCGACACGGACATTGGGGTCTTCGGGGGCGGTAACGATACGAAGGATTTCCTCGGCGTCGATACGCATTCTTCCGCCGGGGGATTGGGCAATTACCTTTTTTAACTGGTCGGCGGAGGCTTCCCAGTCTTTCATTCCGATATAAGCCTGCGCCATCGCTCGATGAATACGGGCCTCGTCCAACTCGGTAACTCCGCGCTGATTAAGGGATCGTTCGAAATCGCGGAGGGCGTCGTCGTAACGACCCTCTTCGAGAGCGCGCCTGCCACGCTGAAATTCGAGGGGCATTCTCGCAAAGGCGCTCGACACGGCAATCAGAACCAGCAGGATAAGGTTTATTTTCCAAAGCTTTTCACGCATATTCATCCTTTCATACCCGCAACTTATCATCTTATTCAATTTACGGATAAAAGGGCTTTCGAGCAAATCAATTATGAAATGACCGATTTGTTCCGCTAAATCCCGCACTGGTAAGGCATTTGACAATGACTCTATCTCAATAGGACAAGACGTGCTGAAGCAATTTTTTCGCCGTCGAGTATCCTCGCGAAATAGATTCCATTCGAGATTTCGTCCGATGGCCTCCAGATTGCCGACTTATCGTCATTTTGAATAGCTATACAGTCCACGACTCGCCCGGAGATATCGATTATATCGATATTGCCCGAGATATCGCCATCTATGGAAACTCTACACGCCGAATTGAAGGGATTCGGCGAAATCGAAATATCGGCTTTTGACGGGAGGGTTCCATTTTCTGCGATACCCACCGGGCCGCCCCAGCCTTCGAGACGCGCCATCATCCACCAGAAGGCCGCGCCCTTATGTTCGCAGTTTTCCCACGATGTGTGGGCGATCACTTCCGGCCCGTAATGGGGATGTTCGAGGGGGATTTCCTCGCTGTCGTAGTCGTATGTGTGGTATTCCCATGCCGAGGTTCCGGAGTTGAACCACCATGCGTCGATGTCGCCGAAATCGAAAAGGGGTTTGCCGTTGTCATGACAATAATCGCGTATGATATTGTTGTTATGGTAACGGTTCCAGCCGTCCCAGTCGTTGTATTGGGCGTGTCCGGTCATGTAAATCACAGTAACTTCTGGATATTCGGAGTCGATGACATCGAGGCTTTCGCAGTAGGCTTCGATTTGGTCGGCGCTGTAATAGGCCGGCTGGCCGCACCATGCCCACATTGTGTAGCGAATCGAGGGGTTGCTGTCGAGGACGTCTCGGGTGTTGTTCATGCCGTCGGCGGTTTCCCAGTATAGCTCTGGGGAAATGTAGTCGTCGCCGATATCCTGGCCGTCGAAGATGCAGAAGGCGCTCGGTGTGGACGGCAGAGAGCACCATCCGGCATCGTAGGCATAGAAGCCATCGGCGGACATTATGGTGTCCAGCCCGGAAATCAGCTGGCCGCCGTGGGATGTGTGAGCATAATGCATATCTACATTGGCCTTGACCGAATCTATCCAGTCGGTCGGAACCAGGGAGAGGTCGGTGCAGGTGTGGTCGATGACAAGGCCTTGAGCCAAGATCGTTACTGCGAAGAAAATCGAGGCCATGAGGATTTTTTTGAACATTTTTTCTCCCGAGGAAAAACGTGAGCTTTTATCTTAGTAAATGATAGTTGAAGAGGAGGGCTTTGCGCAAGGGAAATCTGAAGAGCAGAACAAAATCGAACTCACTCTTCGTAATAAAAACCAAGGTGCAATATGATTGCTTTTTCGATTTCTTCAAGTTCCGAGTCGGAGACTCGTCCCATTCTTTTATGCAAGCGGCATTTGTCAATCGTTCGAATCTGACTACATTTTGCCTTCGATTTTTTTTCAAGTCCAGATAGGGTGCCAGAAGTCAAAATCACTTCAAAGGGATATACTTTGGCAACTTTTGAAGTAATCGGTATGATAGTTACTGTTTCCGAATACTTGTTGTTCAAGTCATTTGAAATTATAACTGCCGGTCGAGTTTTGTTTATTTCCGCACCGATTGTCGGATCAAGATTAACCAGATAGTTCTCTCCTCGGCGTGGATAGTTATTCAATCCCATTTCTCTAATCCCGCCTGATCCCAGTCTTCTACAATTGTATTATCCTCTTCGCGACTCGCTTTGTATCCCTCTATCATCAATTTTTCGAGACGCTTTTTTTCTTCGCGTCTAAATTTCTCTGATAGAGCTTCAGCGATGTATCTACTTTTGTTTTTCTCCTTTGAGAGTTTCTCGGCTATATCATTTGGTATTGTGATATTGAGTCTTATCATTGTGTATCACCTCCTGTATAAATATTACACAGCGATTAAGCATTGTCAATACATGTTTTTAATTTATTTCTTCATAAATCTCTGGAATCCTATTTTTCAGGGCTTCGAGGGAGAATTCTTCCCGAACTCTTTTCCGCGCGGCTTCTCCCATTTTTCGGCGAAGGGGTTCGTCCTCGGCGAGTTTGATTATGGCATCGGCAAGATTGCTGACGTAATTATCGTAATTATCGACGGGGATCTTGATTCCGCAGTCATCTGTAACGCTGAATTTCGGGCCGCCGTAGTCGGAAGTGATTATCGGAAGACCTGCGGCCATTGCTTCGAGGATGGATTGGCCTCCGGGTTCTCGAATTGTTGGGAGACAATATAAATCCCCGGATTTCAAATTCTGCAATACCTCTTTGCGGGGAACATTGCCGTGGATGAATACACTTTTTTCAAGTTTATATCTATTCACCAAAGCTTCGATTCGCTTTCGTTCCGAGCCGTCCCCAAAAATCTCCAAACACAAATTATGGCCGATTTCCGCTTCTTTCTCTTTGGTTATCAAGAAGGCTTCAAATAACATTTTGATACCTTTTTGCGGACTTAGTCTTCCAGTATAAATGATGTTAATAATATTGCCATTATTTCGTTTTTCCGGTGATCTATTATCATCGGATAATTCATCCATATCGACCAAAGTATCGAATTGGATTTCCGTTTTTTCATGTGTAGAGGTAGGCAAGAAATCATAAAGGTAGTCCGTTCCTATAATCAGCCTGGAGGCGCTTTCATAATATTCAACGTAGATGCGTTTCCTTTTGAGCATGCTATAATATAGGTTTCGATATTTGTCGATGAAGTATTCTCTAAACGAAAGAAGTTTTGCAAAACCTTTTGGAGTAGGGATTCCGCCGCCTAAAGGCCCGACAACATATTTAAAATTCGCTTTCTTGAAAAAATCATTGTAAGCGAAAATACTCGAGGGCGTAAGAAAATGGACGAATTCATATTCCCCTGACCGAGTCCTTTCAATAAATGTCTTTTCTACGGCATCGAGGAAAAGCTGGTTTACCTTGTCATAACGCTTTATCCTGGCGTATTCTGTTTCTTTTCGGGGGTCTGTTTTCACAAAAGAGAAATGAATGTTTTCGGGGTAAGGATAGGTCTCGATATCTTCGCGATGTTTGTTATGAACGAAGACATCGATGTCGTAATGTTCGGCGATTGCCAGAAGCCAAAGATGAGCTTTGCCGGCTTCCGAACCCAGGTATGGGTTGACATCGTATGATAATATGAGAATTTTTTTCATCCGCATGTATACTCGGTTAAATTTTCGGTTTATTGGAGTCCCAATGACTCGATAACTTCCTTAGCGGTCTTCAGAGATGCCCCTGTTGCTTCGCGGTAAGCTTTTACTGCCTCTATTTTCTTGCCCTGCAGAAGCCAATCGTAAACCTCAGGCGGAATTTCGTCTTGCTCCTCTTGGTATTTGAGATTCAGCTTCTTCATCAGGGTTTCGACCTGCGCTTCGAGTTGACGGACTTTTCGTCTAAGCTGAAATATTTCTTCTTCCACATGCATTGGATTTTCCTTAAGCTGTGCTTCTTTGATTAATTTCAAAGGACTATCGCGAGTTAATCTGGAATCATCATGCCCATAGTCTTTAGAATAAGTGAAGCTTTTAATCTACAGTTAGTATAGTGGATGATAATGCAAATTGAAACAAAAAAATCCCGGCAAGATAATAATCCGCCGGGATAAATAATTGCACATCGAGAGAAACAGATAAGATTATTCAATGTTCTTCAGTGCTCGAAGGCCTTTCCAGCCTGCCGGAAGTATAGATGCGGCGAGAACGAGTTTGACAATATCCGCGGTAACAAAGGGGGTTAGACCGAGGGCGAAAACTCTCTCCGCGCCGATGTAAAGCGCCAGCCATGGCAGTCCGCAGGCATATATCGCGATATTTCCGGCAAGCATCGCCAGGAAGGCCGTGCTAACTTTTCTATCCCATCCTCGTTCGGCAAGATGGCCTGTGATAAGAACCGCCGGAACGAAACCGATAAGATATCCCCCGGTGGGACCGAGCAGATAGGCCGCTCCGAACATTCCTCCCGCGAAAACCGGCAGGCCGGCAATTCCCTGCGCGAGGTAGAGAAGGACACTTGCCAGTGCGCGGGTTTTGCCCATCATCGCGCCGAGAAGCAGAACTGTCATAGTCTGAGCGGTAACCGGCACCGGCCCGAAGGGAAGCCTGATGCTGATAAGGGCAGAAAGGGCTATAATAGCGCTTCCGCCTGCTATGCAGGCTATGTCGAAAATGCGTGCCTTATGTCCGACTGCGGGGCGCAGAATTTCGGCGTATGTCATTATCTATGCTCCTTTGTTGATGTATTTACAGCTTTCAAATGTGCCGCCTCTCAAGGGCGGGCATTTACCAGAATAAGCTATGACTTTTTGGAAGTTAGTCAAACAAAATCTTTGCGATGTGGGGAGGTAGAGTATATGGCTATATAAGCATATGGAGATACAATGAAAGAAGTTATTTGTCGGGATTACTATCCGTGTTCGAATGTTTTTCGTCGAAGTCTTTCTCTTCCGCCACAAACACAAAATGAGATAGCTTAACATAGAAGTCGTATAGTTGACCCAATTGGCGAACTACTTTATCGGGATTATTCATTTTTGCAAAATGTCCATTACTCTGAACATGAAGCGAACGCATTTCTTTTGCCATGCGAAATGATTGAAATTTCCAATCACATAGGTATCCAATTCGGGATGGTAGAACATAAATGCGCCCGTCGCTCCAAGAACCCCCCAAGACTTAAATTTTGCAGGTATAAGTAGCGGAATGGTGCGGACCTGCCATATGCCGTAACCGTAATCGAATCCGGGGTTTAGTCTTGCTTTGTCGCCTATCATTTTTGCGAGGGTTTCCTTAGAAATCAGTCGATGACCAACTAATGCTTTCATAAACAACAGCAAGTCTTCCAGCGGAGCCACCACACTGCCGCCGGCATAATCGATACCGGCAAACCCCTTGATATCGTTTAAGCGGGTCTGCTTAAAGTAGAATCCTGCTTCCGGATAAGGTGAGGGATTTTGTGGTTCGGAACGATGAAGCATATAAGAATGAGTCATCCCGACAGGGTCGAATATCAGCTCTTTCATGACCGTATGGAAATCTTTTCCACATACTTTTTCTACGATCAAGCCGAGAAGGTGGTAGTTAGTATCGGTATAGTAGGATTTTTTCCCGGGGACATTTTGAGGTGACAGGTTGTGTTTTGACCACTCGATGGCTTCACGTGGACTTATTGTGAAGCTTTGGTCGCCAAGCATTTTGTTGAAAAGTGGATAGAAGTTATCCGGCAGGCCGGAGGTTTGATTTAGAAGATGCCTGATCTGGATTTCGGAGGAATAATCCTTTTCATTGAAAACATGCAGGCCTTTCAACAACTCAGGGTCAAGATAGTTGCCGATGGGATCATCGTAGGATAACTTTGCCTTTTCGAAAAGCGTTCCTACAAGAGTGGAAGTAAAAAACTTGCCTACGCTTGCCATGTAGTTTGGCTGTTCTGGGACCGGTTTGAAGTTCTCTCCTGAGCCCTCTGCCAAGTTGAGGTGAATGTTCATCTTATCTGAATGAACTAACAAATAAGCGTTTTTAACTTTTGGGTCTTTTCTTACTTGCTTTCGAAACAAGGCTTCAATTTTCGAATTTTTCGTTTTTTCCTCAAATTGCATTTAACGATCCTCCTTGGTGGACCTTTTATAAATAGTGAACTCTACTAACTCCATTTTGATCTATTTGATTGAACAATCGGGAATCATTCCTCTCTAATCTTAATAATATTGAGAAAAGAAAGAAATCAAGAGTAAACATTCCCCGCGTCGGTTCAATTCCAACTCGGCTACATGCGAACCCACATTACAAGTTCAGCATCCTTGCCGCCGCAACCGTATGTGAAGACAGCTATTTGGTTCTCGTCTGCGGCAATACCGTAGCATTTTTCATTTCCGGGACGTTCGACTTGAACAGCGAGATATTTTTTGGTGTCGTCGAGTATCTTTCCTGTTGTGCCATTTGGCAATGTGCACTCTATGTTTATGATATCTCCGGCCATTTCATTCAAGGAAACGACTGACTTCAATTCTTCGATTCCCGAGTTGTGGAGTCTGTCGATGATCTTTTTCTGTAGCATATTTAACCTGCCTATAACGAATCTTGATGTGCATTTTTATCTGACTTTCCGAACATGAATCTATTCGGTTTATTGCAGGGGCATAATTTTCCTCATCGGATGATATGCTAATTTTTGGGGAATTCAAGGGCAAAAAAAAATCCCGGCGGCGACCTACTCTCCATGTTTTTTTCGAAAAAGGGACAGTGTTAGGATAATCATTTCGCAGATAGAAAATCTTCTACGGATATGCCAATGTCTTTAATGATTTGTCGTAGAAGGATCGGCGAAATGTCTCGTCCTTTGTGAAAGGGAACTGTGGTAAACCGTCCGTCAGGATGGCGGAATTGCTTATGGGATCCCTTTTGACGTATTTCGGAAAACCCTATTTTAAGTAGGATTTTTGAAATTTCGGAGGGCGATAATACGGGAATATTCCCCATGTTAGTTTACCGTAAGTTCCTGTGTCCCGTAGAATTCAGTTTCTAAATCCGGTTCGCCGTCCGCGAGGAGCATTGCTATAACTTCCATAAGGTTTTCTCGAAGCTCTTCAATAGTGCTACCCTGAGAATGAGCTCCTGGGAAACCGGGGACATAACCAACGAAAAGGCTGGTTTCATTGCATTTTTCGATAACAGCCGTGTAGCGTCTCATGTTGCCTCACATAGAACGAATATTCAAGGGAAATATATTGATTTTGGAGATTGTATTCAAGGGCAAAAAAAAATCCCGGCGGCGACCTACTCTCCCACGCAGTTGCCCACGCAGTACCATCGGCGATGAAGGGCTTAGCTTCCGTGTTCGGAATGGAAACGGGCGTGGCCCCTTCTCTATGGCTACCGGGAAAATTTATATTAATAAGGAGTCTTTTAGTTCAAGCTTGGAGACTGTAGCGAACGTGCTTAATCGTTTGAAAATTAAATGGATCAAGACGCACGGGCTATTAGTACGGCTCGGCTGAACATGTTACCATGCTTACACCTGCCGCCTATCGACCTGGTGGTCTACCAGGGCCCTTTAGGTCCTAAAAAGGACGGGAAACCTCATCTTGGAGCGGGCTTCGTGCTTAGATGCTTTCAGCACTTATCCCGACCGAACATAGCTACCCAGCAGTGCCGTTGGCACGACAACTGGTACACCAGAGGTTCGTCCGACCCGGTCCTCTCGTACTGAGATCAGACCTCCTCAAGTTTCCTACGCTCACAGCAGATAGGGACCGAACTGTCTCACGACGTTCTGAACCCAGCTCACGTACCACTTTAACGGGCGAACAGCCCGACCCTTGGGACCTTGTCCAGCCCCAGGATGTGCCGAGCCGACATCGAGGTGGCGACCAGGGCCGTCGATGTGAACTCTTGGGCCCTACCACCCTGTTATCCCCGGGGTAGCTTTTATCCGTTTGCCACGGCCCTTCCACTCGGTACCNNACCTTTGAACGCCTCCGTTACTCTTTGGGAGGCAACCGCCCCAGTCAAACTGCCTACCAGACACTGTTCCCCGACCGGATAACGGTCGCGGGTTAGAGCTCCGACAAATTAAGGGTGGTATTCCAAGGATGGCTCCACGGAAACTAGCGTTCCCGCTTCAAAGCCTCCCACCTATCCTGCACATAAAGTGCCAAAACCCAATATCAAGCTGCAGTAAAGGTTCCGGGGTCTTTCCGTCCCGCTGCGAGTACGCGGCATCTTCACCGCGAATACAATTTCACCGAGTCCCACGTTGAGACAGCGCCCGAATCGTTACACCATTCGTGCGGGTCAGAACTTCACCATACTCTCCAATCTTTCGACTGGCGGTGGACTATCTCTTCACCTCGTCAAGCATCCGTAGGAGTTCCTCCCTGCTATATTTTCGTTTTCCGGACGGATTCATTTGATAAGCTCTTTCGATTATCACCGCGAGGTATTCGCGGTTGAGATGCAGGTTCCGATAAATCAGATTGCATATCTCTCGAAAGGCCTCAAAATCCTTCTTTTTGTCCCCATGAAGGGGGTATTTTTCGAAGTGTGGTATGACCTTATTGACTATTTCGCTTATTGATCGAGTTTCGAACTTGTAAACCCTGTCGCTTCTGCTAAAACGGATTGCACCGCATTTAAAAAAGCTTTGGATTTGTTTAACGAGTTCGAGGTCTCTTCTCGTAAGGGAGATAGAGAATGAAGGTCTTGTTTCGATTCCGACGGTTATTTTGGATCTTTTCGTGAATGACACGGAAAAGCATCCTTCGCCATCGGTAATTCCGGTAATATACCATGGATGGAGCATATTGCCTCCTTTCCGGAGGTTCTCCATAGATTGCTTCCACAATGTGGTTAAGAAACGAGGGCCGGCGTCTTACGCGAATTATTTCGCGTCTCACCTTTCGGATCAGTCTCTACGGGTTCCCCAAATTGGATTGGGATTCCCACGGGATTGCCCTGGCTTTCGCCTTAGGGTTTCCCCGTTATTAGCCGGTTTTCACCGCTTCTCACGAAGCGGCAAGGCAAGTGTGTCTTACCTGACAAGGAATTTCGCTACCTTAGGACCGTTCTCTTTGTTATACTACTTCATTTAGTAGCATCCAGTGATTCTCACTGGACTCCATGTCGCCATGGAGGACGGACTATATCATCCGAGCTAAATTGCTCAGTTCGGCGTGTAGTCTCTGAGGATTCCTACTTGAACTCTTTCATGATTTCATCGTCGGTGTATTTCCTTTTGCCTCCGTCGTTCATATCTTTTCGAATTTCGAGGATTTGCTCGATGCCTTCTTTATGAAGATGAGCTTGTCCTTTCGCCATCAGCTCCGCGATGCGGATGAATTTGGCGAAATCCCTCTTTTTCTTTTGAGATAAGAACTTGAAACGCTTGAAGAATGGAATGACGTTTTCGATTATTGTATTGAGGTTATTGACCTCATAATACCAAACGCCGTCCTTTCTTTGGCGCATCGTCCCGCAACGCAAGTGTTTTTTAAACAAAGCCAGAATAGGCTTTTCTCGTTGCGAAATATTGAAGCATAAGGATATTTTCCAGGGGAGTTTATAGTCGGCTCTTTTTCTAAAGCTGACATTGAAACTTCCCTCACCGTCGGCAAAACCAGATAGATAGTGTCCAAGAGAGGATTTGATTGATGTATTATACATATTTCCTCCCTTCTAATAGGTCTTTCCTGCTGATTGTCTGCAACCTGACATTGTTACTGCTTACTTTTAGGTTTCCCATTTAAGCGAGTAGTCAGATATACTCAGAGTTTCCAGCATATAGCCGAATTTTACAACTACAATCCCCGTCCTAAGTGGGTTTTATAGTTACGGCCGCCGTTTAC
>NPIE01001232.1_pt1 | contig 99029 bp, 97 predicted proteins | sample 8637661 | NCBI WGS metagenome assembly NPIE01 (sample SAMN07420842, study PRJNA396082) | bioreactor metagenome | isolation source: sample BA12 brine-fed electro-methanogenic bioreactor BA | place: Japan: Kochi | collected 2016-12-09
GTGCCGCCCTTGCCCGCCGCGTCGCGCCCCTCGAAAAGAAGCACGAATTTCTGACCGGTCTCCTGCGCCCAAAGCTGCACCTTGAGAAGCTCGGCCTGGATCTGGGCTTTCTGCCGCTCGTAGACCCGACGCGAAAGCCTTGTTTCATAAGGATACTCGCCGGTCTCAAAGGCGCGACGCACCTCCTCTGCGGTCGGTTTGGCCTTGCGTGCCGCCGTGGATTTTCGCGGCGTGGCCACCTTGGCCTCTTCCTCGGTTTTCTGGATCGCAGCAGGGGCTTTCGCGGGGGTTGCGGTCATGCAATTCTCCTTTGATGTGTTAAGTATCTGAACTTATGCCAAAGCCTACACCTTTGCGGGTGACGTGGCCTTGATGCACGTCAACCAAATCTGGAATTATTCAAAGTTTTCACATGCCAGCGCCCGACATCCCTGCCCGCTGCACTCCATCGCGCCGGTCCCTGCGGCAAGAGCGCGAAACAGGGACGAAACCGCTCTTTCCCCGGCCTCGCTCCCCTGCCATAATACCCGCCAATCACCATAAACAAGAGCAGCGCACCCGCATGGCCAACGATCTCCTGACCGAGACCCCGTCGCAAACCTATGACGCCTCCTCCATCGAAGTCCTCGAGGGGCTGGAACCCGTCCGCAAACGCCCCGGCATGTATATCGGCGGCACCGATGAGCGCGCGCTCCATCACATGGTCGCCGAAGTCCTCGACAATTCCATGGACGAGGCCGTCGCCGGTCACGCCAACCGGATCGAGGTCGAACTGCACGAGGATTACTCCGTCACCATCCGCGACAATGGCCGCGGCATCCCCGTCGATCCGCACCCGAAATTCCCCGACAAATCCGCCCTCGAAGTGATCCTCTGCACGCTGCACGCGGGCGGCAAGTTCTCGGGCAAGGCCTACCAGACCTCCGGCGGTCTGCACGGTGTCGGCGCCTCGGTGGTCAACGCTCTGTCGGATTCCATGGTGGTGCAGGTCGCCCGTAACAAGGAACTCTACGAACAACGCTTCTCGCGTGGCCTGCCGCAAGGCCCGGTGGAAAAGGTCGGCGCCGCCCCCAACCGGCGCGGCACAACCGTCACCTTCCACGCCGACCCCGAGATCTTCGGCTCGCACCGTTTCAAACCGGCCCGCCTCTTCAAATCCATCCGCTCCAAGGCCTATCTCTTCTCCGGTGTCGAGATTCGCTGGAAATCCGCCATCGACGACAAGGAAACGCCGACCGAGGCAACCTTCCACTTCCCCGGCGGCCTCTCGGATTACCTCAAGGAAACGATGAACGGCTCCTCGACCTATGCCGAACAGCCCTTCGCCGGCACGGTCGAGTTTCAGGAACGGTTCAACACGCCGGGCAAGGTCGAATGGGCGATCAACTGGACGCCCTCGCGCGATGGCTTCATCCAGAGCTACTGTAACACCGTGCCCACCCCCGAAGGCGGCACCCATGTGGCGGGGTTCTGGGCCGCCATCCTCAAGGGGATCAAGGCCTATGGCGAGTTGGTCAACAACAAGAAGGCCCGCGAGATCACCCGCGAAGACCTGATCACCGGCGGCTGCGCCCTTGTCTCCTGTTTCATCCGCGAACCCGAATTCGTCGGCCAGACCAAGGACCGCCTCGCCACCACCGAGGCCCAACGCCTTGTCGAGAACGCCGTGCGCGACCATTTCGACAACTGGCTCGCCGCCGATACCAAATCCGCGGGCGCCATCCTCGATTTTCTCATCCTGCGCGCCGAGGAACGCCTGCGCCGCCGCCAGGAAAAAGAGACCCAGCGCAAGACCGCGACCAAGCGGTTGCGCCTGCCCGGCAAGCTTGTGGATTGCACCGCCACCAACCGCGCCGGCACCGAATTGTTCATCGTCGAGGGCGACTCGGCGGGTGGCTCGGCCAAGATGGGCCGCGACCGCAAGACCCAAGCCCTCCTCCCCTTGCGCGGCAAGATCCTCAACGTGCTTGGCGCGGCCTCCTCGAAACTTGGGAGCAACCAGGAAATCAACGACCTCACCCAGGCCCTCGGCGTCGGCCTCGGCAGCAAGTTCAACGTCGATGACCTGCGCTATGACAAGGTCATCATCATGACCGACGCCGACGTCGACGGCGCCCATATCGCCGCGCTGCTGATGACCTTCTTCTTCACCCAGATGCGCCCGATGATCGACGCCGGCCACCTCTACCTCGCCTGCCCGCCCCTGTTCCGCGTCACCCAAGGCGCGCGCCGCGTCTACTGCCTCGACGAGGCCGAGAAAGACGCCGTGCTCGCCAAGGGCCTCGGCGGCAAAGGCAAAATGGACGTGAGCCGCTTCAAGGGCTTGGGCGAAATGGACGCCAAGGATTTGAAAGAAACCACCATGGACCCCGCCTCAAGGAAGCTCATCCGCGTCACCATCGACGAGGACGAACCCGGCGAAACCGGCGATCTCGTGGAGCGTCTCATGGGAAAGAAACCCGAACTGCGCTTCCAGTATATTCAGGAGAATGCAAGGTTCGTGGAGGAGTTGGATGTTTGAGGCGACTTGCAGACACGATAGACAAAGTGCTGGAACAAAATAAGAACGAGGTTAACTATGCAACAAGACGGCAGAGCAATAGCAAACTTCATACTAGACACTTGTGATCAACTCGGCGCGCCGGTCACGCAACTCGCGCTACAAAAGCTTGTGTATTTTTGTCATGCGTGGCATCTTGTAGAGTTCGGGCAGCCACTCATCAAACAGCAGTTTGAAGCATGGGAGTATGGCCCTGTACTTCCTTATCTCTACTCAGACTTTAGGAAATTTGGCAAACTAGCTATCACTGATAGATCAAAGAAGATGAATAGGTTCACTGGTGAGAAAGAGGTGGCCTCAGCTCAACTTTCTCCAGAAACAAAGGCTTTTCTAGAGAAAGTTATTGCGTTTTATTCCCGCCTTTCGGCTTCACAGCTTGTGGAACTTAGTCACTGTGAAGGAGGGCCTTGGGAAGAGGTCTGGGCGCACTCCGGAAAGATTAATCCTGGTATGAGGATTGATAACGCTAACATAAAGAGATATTATTCCACCCTTCCTCGAGCTGCCAAGGTACAATAATTATGACAAGCAAACGCCTCAAGATTCCATCTGCACAACATCTTGCACGAAATTATCGCGCGACATCTCAAGAGATTGCTGTTGAACTAGTGCGGTTGTTTGAGAATACACCGACTTTCAATTACAATGCAGTTTACTCCGCGATCAATGACATGCTGATCTTGGGTGTTCCTTTTGCAGACATAAGAAAAGGTATTGTTCAGAAAGTTAAGCGGATTGACGTTAGAAAAAATTTCCTTGAAATCTTGAGCCTCGCGCACAAACATTTTGAGAATGAGAGCCCCGACTTCGTTAATGCAGTTAGCGCACGCAGCTATCCGCTAGCAAGGGGCATGAATGGCGAACTATTGAGCATCCCATTTACCCCTCCAATGATCTACGGTGTCGGTGGGCAGTTGGTTTTTCCTTGGTTCGTGTTCTGGAAAGACAATCCGATTGCAGGTGAAAAACTCCAATTGTTTGTGACGATTGTGAAGGAAATCTTGGCCCAAGATCCAGATTTGGAAGATGCACGCTTCGAAATACATGACTATAGCGCACCCAAGTCTAAGCAAGACCGAATTCTAACGATCACCAACGCCGCTGACGTTCCCATTTTGTCTGACAAGCGACGGGATGAAATGCTCATGGAGTTCGCTGATGGCTTTTTTCTCGCTCAAGAGATGATATCTGGAAAAAGAGCCGAGCGGCAAGAGAACGCAGAAGCAGGTGAGAACCAAACTGAAAACAGCGACTCTCAACCTGATCTTCCCCTTTGGTAATCTCGTAGCGAGCCGTAGGGTGGGTTTTCAACTCATCATCCGACCATTCCCCGGATCGCCTGCGATCCGGTTCGCCCCCGACCCGCCCCCCAGGGCGGGGGCGAATACGCCCCCACCCTCGGGCCGGGCGCGAACCTCTGGTCTTCTCACGATCCCCGTAGGGTGGGTTTCCAACCCACCACTCCAAAACCCACACCGACGCAATACCGACGTTATACCGACGCGATACCGACGTGGCCTTACCCCACCAAACCCGCCAACCGCGTCCCCGCCAAATCCGCGCCCCGGAGCGAGCGCACCACCGCCTCCGCCCCGCTGAAATCATCCGCCTCGGTATAAACCGACGGCGTCACGACAACCGGAATCCCCGCCGCACGGGCCGACAAAACCCCGTTGCGGCTGTCCTCCAAGGCGACGCACTCTTCCCCCCGAAGCCCCAACCGCGCGAGCGCCAACTCATAGACATCCCCCGCCGGTTTCTTCGCCCGCACCTCGTCGCCCGCGGCGATCACATCGAACACCGACGCCCCCGCCTGTCCCCAACAACACTGGCAAAGCGCCTCGACATTCTCCCGCGAGGTCGTTGTCGCCACCGCCACGCGCAGCCCCTTCGCCCGCGCCGCTGAGATCAACGCCCGCACGCCATCCCGCAAGGGCAATTCCCCCTGCGCCAGGATTTCCACGTAATAGCCTGTTTTCACGCGATGAATCTGCGCGATCTCATCTTCGGAAAGCGTCACGCCCCCGGCCTCCGGCATGTCGCAAAAGGCGCGCATCCGCTCCTTCCCGCCGGTGGTTTTCAACAGCTCCCGGTAGTCCTCAACCGACCAATGCCAGCCCAGACCCTCCTCGGCAAACACCCGGTTGAACGCCGCGCGATGCGCCTCTTCCGTCTCGGCAAGCGTGCCGTCCACGTCGAAGATCAGCGCCTTGAGCGTCACGCGAAAACCGCCCCCGCGATCTCGGGCAGGCGCCGGAAATCGTCGAACGCATGGGCATGGGTCATCTCGTCGATCCCGACCTTGCGATAGCCTTCGGTAAAGAGCGCAAACGGCACGCCCGCGCGCTCCGCCGTCTCGGCATCAATCTCGCTATCCCCGACATAAAGCACAGCCCCCCCAAGCGCCGCCATCGCCGCTTGCAACGGCTTTGGATCGGGCTTTTTCGCATCCGTGCTGTCACCCCCGATCACCACCTCGAAATACCCCTCAAGCCCAAGATCCTGAAGGATAATCACCGCCGGCTCATGCGGCTTGTTGGTGCAGACGCCAAGCCGATAGCCGGCGCTTTTCAACGTATCAAGCACCTCCGCCATATGCGGGTAAGGTCGGGTCAGATCGGCTGCCGAGGCGTTGTAGATCGCAAGCACATCGGCGCTGATCCGGTCGAACTCCGCCATATCCATGCCAACCCGTTTCATCACCCGCTCCACGAGCTTGGGCAACCCATTGCCGATGAACGCGGTCACGGTCGCAAGGTCCAACGCCGCCTGCCCCTCTGCGGCCAGCATCTTGTTGACCGAGGCATGAATATCCGGTGCGCTGTCGATGAGCGTCCCGTCGAGGTCAAAGATGATCGCCTTCATGCGTGTTCCTTCCACTTGATCGAACAGCCCATCGAGGGCACCTGCTCTTCCGGCCCCCGGCCCGTCTCGGCCACCTGCGTCATCGCCTCAAAGAGATCGCGCCGCAAATCGGGCGGCCCGGCCTCCTTGCGCGACGCATCGAGGCGGCCGCGATACTGCAAGCCGCCCTCTGCGTCGAAGCCAAAGAAATCCGGCGTGCAAACCGCGCCATAGGCGCGCGCAACCGATTGATCTTCGTCGTAAAGATAGGGAAACGGCAGGCCGAGCTTTCCCATCTCGTCAAACCCGTCCTGCGGATAGGCCTCGGCGTCGTTCGAACTGATCGCCGCCACGCCGATGCCACGCTTTCGAAGGTCTTCCGCGTCCCGCACGATCCGGTCCAGCACCGCCATCACGTAAGGACAGTGGTTGCAGATGAACATGATGAGCGTGCCGCGCGCGCCGGCCACATCCCGCAATCCATAGGTGTTGCCATCCGTGGCAGGCAGCCTGAAATCAGGCGCCTGCCAGCCAAAGTCACAAACGGGGGGGATTGCGGCCATGCGCGGTCTCCATAGGTTATGCGCCCTCCGGCACGAAACGATAGGCCCCGTCCTTGCGCTCGACGCGGCCCATGCCGCCTCCGGGCAGGTGGAAGCCGATGATGCGGCTCTGTTCGGTGGCAAGCTGGTCCATCAGGCCAAGCCGCGTCTGGGCCGCCGTGTCGCGGTCCTGGTCCGACCCAAGGCCAAGCCCCGGCGCCATGAAGGCCGCGTGATGGTTGCCGACACAATCGCCAAGCACCATGACGCTCTCGCTGCCCGAGCGGATTTCGAACGCCATATGCCCCGGCGTGTGGCCATAGGTGGCGCGCGCCGCGACACCGGGCAGGATTTCCGCGCCATCGTCGAACAGGGTGATGTTGTCCTCGATGACCTCCATCCGCCGCCTGGCGCCGACGGCCATTGTCGCGCGGGACTCTTCGATCGTGTCGACGGTCTCGGGGTTCCACCAATAATCCCATTCCTTGCGCCCCATCATGTAGGTCGCTTGCGCGAAAAGCGGGTCGTCGAAATCGTCGAGAACCCCCCAGAGGTGATCCGGGTGCGCATGGGTAAAGACGATATGGGTGATATCATCCACCGAGACGCCGATCTCGTCGAGCGCGTCGGGCAACATCCCCACGCTCGGCATGAACCCCGGACCAGAGCCCGCGTCGAACAGGATCGTGCGCTCGCCATCCTGCAACAGGGTCACATTACATTCAGGCTCCAAATTCCCGTCACCAAAGCCGAATTCCTTGAAGATCGGCGCGCGATCCGCCTCGGACACACCGCCAAAGGTGAAATCCACCGGCAGCACGAGATTGCCATCCGATAGCGTGGTGAGCTTCATAGTGCCAAGCGTCGCGCTGTCGCTGGCCCAGGCCATCCGGCCCCCAAGCCCCGCAAGCGCCGTTCCCGCCACTGCCCCTTGAAGAAGGGTCCTCCGCGTCAGTGTCATGTGAACATCCTCTTAATCCTGTTTCAGATGCCCAACATGCTGACATTCGCAGATGTGAATGGCAATGCTCTCATGCCTCACCCCGCCTTTGCCGCCGCCTCGCGCAGGGCGCGGATATTCGCGCCGTAGACCTCCGGCGTCTCGACCGAGCCGCCCTTGAACACCGCTGATCCGGCGACGAAGCAATCCGCCCCCGCCGCGACAAGCGAGCCGATCGTCGTCGGGTCCACCCCGCCATCGACCTGGATATGGATCTCGCGATCGCCGATCATCTCGCGGATCTGGCGCACTTTCTCGACGCTCGAGGGGATGAATTTCTGCCCGCCAAACCCGGGGTTCACGCTCATCACGAGGACCATGTCGCAGAGGTCGAGAAGGTATTCCACCGCGCTCGCGGGCGTGCCGGGATTGAGGCTGATCCCCGCCTTCGCGCCCGTCGCCCTGATCGCCTGCAACGTGCGATGCGGGTGCGGCCCGGCCTCGACATGCGCCACGATCATGTCGGCGCCCGCGTCGGCATAGGCCTGGATATACGGGTCCACCGGCGCGATCATCAGGTGCACGTCCATGAAAGTCTTCACATGGGGTCGAAACGCCTTCACCGCGGGCGGGCCAAAGGTCAGGTTCGGCACGAAATGCCCGTCCATCACGTCCACATGCACCCAATCCGCCCCCTGCTCCTCAATCGCCCGGATCTCGGCGCCGAAATTGGCGAAATCGGCAGAAAGGATCGACGGCGCGATCTTGATCTTGCGGTTGAATGTCATGGCTCATCCCTCTGGCGATATTTGCAAAATGGCGGGGCGGCGGAGGACCGCCCCGCCGGGCATCTGGCGGGCGGACACGCCTCCGCCCGCCAGAAACTCATGTGGCTTTCTGCGCCAGCGATCCATCGGCATAACGCGCTGCCATGTCGTCCATGTCGATCACGGTGATCTTGGAGGCATTGCCCGCCGTGCCGAACCGTTCGAACCGGTCACGGCAGAGCTCTTCCATCTCGTTCATCGCCGCGGTGAGGAACTTGCGCGGGTCGAACTGTGTCGGGGTTTCCGTCGCCACCTTACGGAACTGGCCAGTCATCGCCATCCGGCAATCGGTGTCGATATTGACCTTGCGCACGCCCATCTTGATGCCCTTCTCGATCTCCTCGACCGGCACGCCATAGGTCTGGGGCATCTCGCCGCCATAGGCGTTGATGAGATCCTGCAATTCCTGCGGCACCGAGCTTGAACCATGCATGACAAGATGCACCGACGGCAGCTTTTCATGGATCGCCGCGATGGTCTTCATCGACAGGATGTCGCCATCGGGCTTGCGGGTGAACTTGTAGGCGCCATGGCTCGTGCCGCAGGCAATCGCCAGCGCATCGCACTGCGTCTTGGTGACGAAATCCACCGCCTGCTCCGGGTCGGTCAAAAGCTGGTCCTGGCTGAGCTTGCCGGACGCGCCCGAGCCATCCTCTTCCGCCGCCTCGCCGGTCTCGAGAGAGCCCAGCACGCCAAGCTCGCCCTCGACCGAAGCGCCGACCCAATGCGCCATGTCACTCACGCGCTTGGTGATGTCGAGGTTGTATTCATAGGACGCGGGCGTCTTCATATCCGCCTCGAGGCTGCCATCCATCATCACGCTGGTGAATCCGTGGCGAATCGCGCTCATGCAGGTCGCCTCGTTATTGCCGTGGTCCTGGTGCATGCAGACCGGGATCTGCGGGAACATCTCGGCCAGGGCCTGCACCATGTGGCGCAGCATGATATCACCCGCATAAGACCGCGCGCCGCGGCTCGCCTGAAGGATCACCGGCGCATCGACCTTCTGGGCCGCCTTCATGATGGCAAGGCCCTGTTCCATGTTGTTGATGTTGAACGCGGGCACGCCATAGCCCTCTTCGGCGGCGTGGTCGAGAAGTTGGCGAAGCGTAATCAAAGCCATGAGTGGCGTCTCCTTAAAGTTGGCCCATATAAGCGGCATTGTCGGCCATCCGGCACGAGAAGCCCCATTCGTTATCATACCAAGCAAGGACACGCACAAGCCGTCCGCCCATCACTTTCGTCTGGTCGCTGGCAAAATTCGACGAATGGGTGTTGTGATTGTAGTCAATCGACACTTTCGGCTCGGTCTCGTAAGAGAGCACGCCCCGCATCTTGCCCGCCGCCGCCTCGGCAATGATCGCGTTGATATCGGCCTCCGTCACATCCTTGCCCGCCTGGAACGTGAGATCCACCGCCGAGACATTCGGTGTCGGCACACGGATGGCCGAGCCGTCGAGCCGCCCGTTCAACTCGGGCAGCACCTCGCCAATCGCCGCCGCCGCCCCGGTCGAGGTCGGGATGAGGCTCATCGCCGCCGCCCGCGCGCGGTAAAGGTCCTTGTGACGCCGGTCCAGCGTCGGCTGATCCCCGGTATAGGAATGCACCGTGGTCATGATGCCGTTCTCGATCCCCACCGCGTCGTTGAGCACCTTGGCAATCGGCGCGAGGCAGTTCGTCGTGCAGGAGCCGTTGGAAATGACCGCGTGCGCGGCCTGCATCCTGTCATGGTTGACGCCGTAAACCGCCGTCAGGTCGGCATTTTTCGCCGGTGCCGAGACAAGCACACGCTTTGCCCCCTGCCCAAGATGCACCGCCGCCGCATCGCGCGCGTTGAACTGCCCCGAACATTCGAGGACGACATCCACCCCCGACCAATCAAGCTCGGTCGGCTCATAGGTCGAGAAAACCTTGATCGGCCCCTGCCCGACATCCATCGTATCGCCGTCCACCACGATCTCGCCGGGAAAACGCCCATGCACCGAGTCATATTTGAGCAGATGCGCGTTGGTCTCGATCGGGCCGGTAGCGTTCATCTTCACCACCTGGTTATCGTCCCGCCCGCTCTCGATGATCGCGCCGAGGGTGCATCGCCCGATGCGCCCCATACCGTTGATGCCAATCTTGATCGTCATACGTCTTGTCTCTCTTTGCTCAGGCCATGAGGGCGCGGGCTTTGTCTGCCACCGCCTCTGCCGTGATGCCGAAATTGCGATAAAGGTCATCCGCCGGGGCCGAGGCCCCGAAACCCGTCATCCCCACGAAACCGCCCTTGTCGCCGAGGAGCGCATCCCAGGATGTCTGCACCGCCGCCTCCACGGCCACGCGCGGCGCCGTGCCGAGGACCGAAGCGCGATACCCCGCGTCCTGCGTCGCGAAAAGCTCCATGCAAGGCACCGAGACAACCGCCGCGTTGATCCCCTGATCGGCAAGCAGATCGGCGGCCGTGAGCGCAATTTCGACCTCCGATCCGCTTGCCATCAGGGTCACGTCGCGCGTGCCCTCCCCCTCGCGCAGGACATAGGCCCCACGCTTGGTTCGATTCTCCTCGTCATGCTCGGTCCGCAGCGTCGGCAACCCCTGCCGCGACAGCGCAAGGACCGAGGGCGTGGCCGCATCGCCGATCGCGATTTCCCAGGCCTCCGCCGTCTCGACCGCATCCGCCGGGCGAAAGACGTTCACGTTCGGCATGATCCGCAGGCTTGCAAGATGCTCGACCGGCTGATGCGTCGGCCCATCCTCGCCAAGCCCGATCGAGTCATGCGTCATCACGTAAACCACCGGCTGCTCCATGAGCGCCGAAAGCCGGATCGCCGGGCGGCAATAATCGGCAAAGGCAAGGAAGGTGCCACCATAGGGCTTCAGCCCGCCATGCAGGCTGATCCCGTTCATCACCGCCGCCATGGCATGTTCACGAATGCCATAGTGGATATAATCCCCGCCGTAATTCTCGCGGCTGACCGGGGTCATGCCGCCGGTGCGGGTGTTGTTCGACCCCGTAAGGTCTGCCGAACCGCCCACCGTATTGGGCAGGGTCGTATTGATGACCTCAAGCGCCATCTCGCTCGCCTTGCGGGTCGCGACCTTGGGTGCCTCCTCCGAGAGCTTGGCCTTGTAGGCATTGATCGCCGTGGCGAGCTTTGCACCGTCGACCGGCGCCATTACCTCCCCGAAGGCAGCGCAGGAGGGCGAGGCCGCGAGACGCGCCTCCCACGCCTCCCGGGCCAGTTTGCCGCGCGCGGCAATCGCCTCCCACGCCGCGCGCACGTCCTGTGGAATCTCGAACGGCTCATGCGGCCAGCCCAAAACCTCCCGCGCTGCCGCGATCTCGTCTGCCCCGAGCGGCGCACCATGCGTCGCGCTCGTGCCTTGCTTGTTCGGCGCGCCAAAGCCGATGATCGTCTTGCAGGCAATGAGCGACGGGCGCCCATCCGCCTTGGCCGCCGCAATCGCCTCTGCGACCGCCTCGCGGTCATGCCCGTCCACGGCCTGCACATGCCAACCGCTCGCGGCAAAGCGCGCTTTCTGATCGGTCGAGGACGACAGGCTCACCGCACCGTCAATCGTGATGTCATTATCATCCCAAAGCACAACCAACCGCCCGAGCCCCATATGGCCCGCGAAATCAATCGCCTCGTGGCTGATCCCCTCCATGAGACAGCCATCGCCCGCGATCACATAGGTATAATGATCCACCAGATCATCGCCGAACCGCGCCTGCATCATCCGCTCGGCCAGCGCCATGCCGACCGCCGTGGTGATCCCTTGGCCCAAAGGCCCGGTCGTCGTCTCGATCCCCTTGGCATGGCCATATTCCGGATGCCCCGCCGTGCGGTATCCCCATTGCCGGAAGTTGCGGATTTGCTCCATGTCCATATCGTCATAGCCCAGCAGGTTGTGGATCGCGTAAACCAGCATCGAGCCATGCCCCGCACTCATCACGAACCGATCCCGGTCCGGCCATGTGTCGGCGCTCGGGTCCAGGTTCATGAAGCGGTTGAACAGAACCGTCGCCACATCCGCCATGCCCATCGGCGCACCGGGGTGGCCGGAATTGGCCGCCTGCACCGCATCCATGGCAAGCGCGCGAATGGCATTGGCCATGGTCGCTTCCATATCGGTCGAAATCTTGCCCTGCTGGGTCATGGTCTCTCCTCCCTCTCGCGCACAGCTCAGGCGCGCTTGCTCTCGCTCACCAGGCGGTGAACCATCGGCGTGAAAATAAGCTGCATCGCAAGGTCCATCTTGCCGCCCGGAATGACGATGGAATTGGCCCGGCTCATCCAACTGCCCTCGATCATCGAAGTCAGATAAGGAAAGTCGATGCCGCGCGGATTGCGGAACCGGATCACGACAATGCTCTCATCCGCCGTCGGAATCCAACGCGCACAGAACGGGTTCGAGGTATCGACCACCGGCACGCGCTGAAAGTTCACATCCGTCTCGATGAATTGCGGACAGATGCAATGCACATAGGCGTGCATCCGGCGCAGGATCGTGTCGGTCACCGCTTCGGTCGTATAGCCGCGCTGCGCCTTGTCGCGATGGATTTTCTGTATCCATTCAAGGTTGATAACCGGCACCACCCCGATCTTGAGGTCGGCATATTCGGCCAGGTTCACATCCTCGTTGACGACCGCCCCATGCAGCCCCTCGTAGAAAAGAAGGTCCGAGCCATCCTCGAAATCGGCCCAATCGGTGAAATGCCCCGGCGCGACGCCATAGCGCTCGGCCTCCACATCGTCATGCACGTAATGGCGCGTGCGCCCCTTGCCGGTCTCGCCATATTCGCGAAACACCCGCTCCAATTCTCCCAACTCGTTGGCATCGTAGGAAAAATGGCTGAAGGTCTCGTCCCCCGCCGCCTTGCGCTTTTCCAACTCGGTCTTCATCGCGGCGCGGTCGTAGCGGTGAAACGCATCCCCCTCGATGCTGACCGCGCTGATCCCCTCGCGGCGGAAAATCTGGTCAAAGGTGGATTTGACCGTCGATGTGCCCGCGCCAGAAGAGCCGGTGACCGAGATGATGGGGTGTTTCTTGCTCATGGTGTCAAAGTCCTTTTCGGGCTTCAGTTGCGGAACAGACCACGGCTGCCGAACAATGCCGAAACCTCGTGGTCGGGAAGATCGTGGTAAGTCGCGACCCGCGCGACCTTCTCGGACGATCCAAAGACGAACGGGGTGCGCTGGTGCAGCTCTGCCGCCCCCTTGCCCATGATCGGATCACAGCCATCCGTGGCCCGCCCCCCCGCCTGTTCGACGACAAAGGCAATCGGCGCACATTCATACAGCATCCGAAGACGCCCAAGGTCATAGCCGGGGCGATCATCGGACGGGTAAAGGAACACGCCGCCCCGCGTCATGATCCGGTGCGTCTCGGCCACCAGAGACGCCACCCAGCGCATGTTGAAATTGCGCCCGCGCGGCCCTTCGCTTCCGGCAATGCAATCGTCGATGAAGGCGCGGACCGGTTTCGTCCAATGGCGGTAGTTCGAGGCGTTGATCGCGAATTCGCTGCTCTGGGGCGGGATCGACATCCGCGCCTCGACCAATTCGAACCGCCCTGTTTCAGGGTCGAGGATGTAATGCTGCGTGCCGTCTCCGAAGGTCACGACAAGCCCCGTCTGGGGGCCGTAAATCACGTAGCCGCCCGCGATCTGCTCCGAAGCCGGGCGCAGCACGCTGGCCTCCCCCGTCTCCCGCGCCTCGTAGATCGAAAAGATCGACCCGATGGAAACGTTCACGTCGATATTGGACGACCCGTCAAGAGGGTCCATTGCCACCACATATTGGCCTTGCGGGTTCAACTCGATCACCTCGTCTCGCTCTTCCGAGGCCCAGAACCGGGTCGGCGTCTCGGCAAGCGCGGCGGCGAACATCTCGTCGGCAATCACGTCGAGCGCCTTTTGCTCGTCACCATCGGCATTCGCCGCCCCCACCTGCGCGCCCAGCGCCGCGCCAAGCGGCCCGCGCGCGATGATCCGCGCCACATCCATGGACACGGCACAAATCGCCGCCATCACGGGGCGTAGCGGCTCGGGGATGTGATCGGTCACGATCGGAGAGGTGTTTTCAGTCATTGAACGGTCCCAACTGACGTTTGATGTGCATTGCATTCCACATATGCGATTGTTAGAAAATTTAAAAAAGAAACTTGCTGCGTAAGCACAATTTAATATCAGGTCGCAATGCCCAAGAAAGAATCCATAACTCTCAAGCAGTTACGCGCCCTCTCCTCGGTGGCCGAACATGGCACCATCACCGCCGCGGCTGAGACACTCGGCCTCACCCCCCCGGCGGTCCATACGCAACTGCGCGGGCTCGAAGCCGCGATCGGCTCCAAGGTGCTGACCAGCAGCGGCACAAGCGGCGCCGTGCTGACCGCCGAGGGCGAGGCACTCCTGTCCACCGCGCTGCAAATCGACTCCGCCCTCGATAGCTGCCTCGACAAGGTGCGTGCCCTGCGCGACGGGCAATCGGGCGTGGCGGTGCTCGGCGTGGTCTCGACCGGCAAGTATTTCGCCCCCGGCCTCGTGGTGCGCCTGCGCGATGCCTACCCGGACATCGACGTGATCCTCAAGGTGGGCAACCGCGACAAGATCATCAACGACCTCAAGCAAGGCGCCATCGAACTGGCCATCATGGGCCGCCCCCCGCGCAGCCCGGCCAATATCTCCTACGAGATCGGCCCGCACCCCCATGTCATCGTCGCGTCGCCCGGCCACCGGCTGGCGCAGATCGGCAATATAAGCCCCGCCGACCTCCTGTCGGAAACCTTCATCTCGCGCGAGCTTGGCTCGGGCACCCGCATCCTGATGATGCGCTACCTTGATCGCATGGGCGAAGGCATGACCTACCGACAGGTCGAAATGGGCAGCAACGAAACCATCAAGCAGGCGGTGATCGCCGGGCTTGGCATCGCCATGATCTCGCAACATACCGTGACCGATGAATTGAACTCGGGCCGCCTCGTGGCGCTTGACGTGCCGGGCCTGCCCATCGTGCGACACTGGTATCTCTTGCACCGCACCGACCTGCGCATGACCCCCACGCTCGAAACCGTGCGCGATTTCATCCTCGGCCTGAAGGCCGATTTCCTGCCCCGTCTTCGAGACGACGCCTGACGTCGTTTTCTTCAAAAAAACGGGCCGGAATTTTCAAAAAATCCCGCCCGCCGCGCCTAGCCGCCCTGCGCCGCCTTGAACCATGCTGCGATGGCGCGCCGCTCTTCCGGCTCCATCCAGCTGATATTGGCGGGCGGCATCGCCGTGCTAAGGGCGGCCTGCGTGTAAATCCGTTTCGCCTCCGCCGCGATCTCCTGCGGCGTCTCGAGAAGCACCGCCTTGGGCGCATGGCCGATCCCGTCCCAGCCCGGCTCGCGCGCATGGCACATGGAGCAGCGCCCAAGCACGATATCCGTCACCTCCTCGAACCCCTCGGCGCTGGCATAGACCTGCTCGGTCTTGGTAAAGGCCCGCGCTTCGGCATCGTCATAGTCGCCATAATCCGGCCCCGCCATCGACAGCGCCATGATCGCCACGAAAAGCGCCAGTGTCGCCCCCCAGGTCCACCATTTCATGCCGCCGCGCGCGTGCATCGTGTTGAAGAAATGCCGGATCGTGACCCCCATCAGGAAGACCAGCGCCGCAATGATCCAGTTATACTCGGTCGCAAAGGCCAGCGGGTAATGATTGCTCAGCATCAGGAAGATCACCGGCAGCGTGAGATAGTTGTTATGCGTCGAGCGCAGCTTGGCGATCTTGCCGAATTTCGGGTCCGGCTTGCGCCCCGCCTTGAGGTCCGCGACCACGATCCGCTGGTTCGGCATGATGATGAAGAACACGTTCGCCGTCATGATCGTCGCCGTGAAGGCGCCAAGGTGCAGCATCATCGCGCGCCCCGTGAAAACCTGCGTATAGCCCCAGCCCATCACCACCAGAAGCGCGAAAAGCAGCACCATCAACAGCGTCGGCTTCTCTGCCAACCCCGATTTGCAGAGCCGGTCATAGACGATCCAGCCAATGGTGAGCGACACCGCCGAGAGCAAGACACCCTGCCAAAGCGCCATCTCGGTCTTGCTCGCGTCGATGAGGTAAAGCTCGCCCCCCATCCAGTAGACGACCATCAACAACGCCGCCCCGCTGAGCCATGTGGAATAGCTCTCCCACTTGAACCATGTGAGATGCTCCGGCATCGCCGCCGGCGCGACAAGGTATTTGCGGATATGGTAGAACCCGCCGCCATGCACCTGCCATTCCTCGCCATCCGCGCCGCCAAGGTCGCCCGCGCGGCGCAGGCCAAGGTCCAGCGCGATGAAATAGAAGGACGACCCGATCCACGCGATCGCCGTGATGACATGAAGCCAGCGCAGGGCGAATTCCGCCCAGTCGATCAGAAAGGTCATATCCATTTGCACACCCCTGTTTTTGCCGTGCGGGCACCGTAGCGCCTGCGCGACTTTTCCTCTATCGTAGAAAAAATCCGAAGAGCTTCAAAGAAAACCAGAAAATCACGATGTCCTATCTCGACAATATCCGCACCTTCGTGCGCGTCTATGAATTGGGCAACATGTCCGCCGCCGCCCGCGATCAGCGCATTTCGGCGGCTGTCGCCTCATCGCGGATTTCCCAACTCGAGGATTACCTGGGGGTCCGCCTCTTCATGCGCACCACGCGCCAGTTGAACGCCACCGAACAGGGCGAGGTGTTCTATGGCGGTGCCTGCAAGATTCTCGACACGATCGACGAGGCCGAGGCGGCGGTGAGTTCCATCACCCAATCGCCGCGCGGCAGCCTGCATGTCGCCGCGCCCCTTGGCATCGGGCGTCGCCTCATCGCGCCGCACGTGCCCGCCTTCAAGGCGCAATACCCCCAGATCGACCTGCGCCTGCGCCTCTCGGACCGCAAACTCGACCTGACCGCCGAGGGGCTCGACGTGGCCTTTTTCCTTGGCCTGCCCGAGGACAGCACGCTCAGGATACGCAAGTTTGCCGATTGCCCCCGCCTGCTCTGCGCCGCCCCCGCCTATCTCGCGGCGCGCGGCACGCCTGCCTCCCCGGACGAGTTGACCAACGGCAAACATGATTGCCTCAACCTGCGCTACCCCGGTGCGCCAGAATTCCAATGGACGCTGCAAACCCCTGACGGCGCGCGCAAATTCGCCGTGCGCGGGCCGTTTGAATCCGATGATGGCGACGTTTTGACAAACTGGGCGCTCGAAGGGCACGGCATCATCCTCAAACCCGAGTTCGAGATTTCCGAGCATCTCGTCTCGGGCGCGCTCGTGCCGGTCCTGACCGCGACCCCGCCGCTGCCGATCCATCTCGCCTGTCTCTACACACACCGCCGCCACCAGGACCCGAAAACCCGCCTGTTCATCGACTTCATGGCCTCGCGAATTCAGGAGGAACTGGCCAAGCGGCAGGTGCTCTCGGACCCGGCTTAACTTCCGCGATAGGTCGAATAGCCAAAGGGCGACAGGAGCAGCGGCACATGGTAATGGGCCTGTTCGCTCATGCCAAAGCGCAGCGGCACCACGTCGAGGAAGCGCGGCTCTTCCGGCGGCATGCCACAGGCATCAAGATAGGCGCCCGCGTGAAACACCAACTCGTAGGTGCCGGTCGCGAACTCGCCCGCGGGCAGGATTTGCTCATCCGTGCGCCCGTCGGCATTGGTGACAAGGCTGCGCAAATGCGTCCGGGTCTCACCCTCGATCCGGTAGAGGTCGATCTTGAGCCCCGCGGCCGGACAGCCCCGCGCCGTATCGAGAACATGGGTTGTAAGATATCCAGACATGCGATGCCCCTTCCTTGTTCATTCCGCCCCCTTGTGGCGGCAAAACCGCCCGAAAGACAGGCACCAGTAGCAAAGAAGACTTTCAAGAAATCAATGAAAGTCTTTCGAATTGTTGTGAGATAGAGATAAACGATCATGACCGGAGACCCAAACATGCGCAGATATCCCCGCGATATGCGTGGCCACGGGCCGAACGCGCCCGATCCGCAATGGCCGGGCGGCGCCAAGATCGCCGTGCAATTCGTCCTCAACTACGAAGAGGGCGGCGAAAACTGTATCCTGCATGGCGATGCCGCCTCCGAGGCGTTCCTCTCCGACATCGCGGGGGCCGCCGCCTGGCCCGGCCAGCGCCATTGGAACATGGAATCGATCTATGACTACGGCGCCCGCGCCGGGTTCTGGCGCCTGCACCGCCTCTTTACCGGCGCAAATATCCCCGTGACGATCTACGGCGTCGCCTCCGCCCTGGCCCGTTCGCCCGAGCAGGTGGCCGCGATGAAGGCCGCCGATTGGGAAATCGCCAGCCACGGTCTCAAATGGGTCGAGCACAAGGACATGCCCGAAGCAGAGGAACGCGCCGCCATCGCCGAGGCCATCCGCCTCCATACCGAGGTGACCGGCACCCGCCCGCGCGGCTGGTATACCGGGCGCTGTAGCGAAAACACCGTCCGCCTCGTCGCCGAGGAAGGCGGGTTCGCCTATATCTCCGACTCCTATGACGACGACCTGCCCTATTGGCTTGAGGTCGGGGACCGCGATCAGCTCATCATCCCCTACACGCTCGAAGCCAATGACATGCGTTTCGCCACCGCACCGGGCTACATCACGGGCGAACAGTTCTTCACCTACCTCAAGGACGCCTTCGACACGCTTTATGCCGAGGGAGAGGCAGGCGCGCCGAAAATGATGTCCGTCGGCCTGCATTGCCGCCTCATCGGCCGTCCGGGCAAGCTCGCGGGCCTCAAACGCTTCATCGACTATATCCAGGGGTTCGAAGGCGTCTGGAGCCCGCGCCGCATCGACATTGCCGGCCACTGGGCCAAGACCCATCCGCACACGCGCTGGCAACGTCCCTCGCAAATGTCGCGCGCCGAATTCGTCGCGGCCTATGGCGGCATTTTCGAGCATTCCCCGTGGATCGCCGAAGGCGCCCACGGCCTCGAACTCGGCCCTGCCCATGACTGCGCCGCGGGCGTCCACAACGCGCTCTGCCGCATCTTCCGCAGCGCTCCCCGCGACCAGCGCCTCGCCGTGCTCAACGCCCACCCCGACCTCGCCGGAAAACTCGCCAGCGCAGGACGCCTCACCGCCGAAAGCACCCACGAACAGGCCAGCGCCGGGCTCGACATGCTGACCGACGAAGAACGCGAGAGGTTCACCGCGCTCAATACGGCCTATGTCGCCAAACACGGCTTTCCCTTCATCATCGCCGTGCGCGACCATGACAAGGCCTCGATCCTCGCCGCCTTCACCCGCCGCCTCGACAACGACACCGAAACCGAGATGGACGAGGCCTGCCGCCAGGTCGAGCGCATCGCCGAGTTCCGCCTGATGGACCTTTTGCCATGAGCCGCACCCTGACGCCCTCCCCCCTGACCGCCGACGCCTTCGCGCCCTTCGGCGATGTGATCGAGTTGCGCGACAGCCCCGACAAGATCATCAACCAGGGGCTTTGCGGACGTCACCACGATCTTGCCCAGATGGATTTCACCGATGGCCGCGCCGGGATAAGCCTGTTTGACGCCACGCCGCGCACGCTTCCCTACCGGCTCGACATGGTCGAACGACACCCGCACGGAAGCCAGGCCTTCATTCCCCTCGATCCCGCGCCCTTCCTCGTCATCGTCGCACCGGATGAGGCGGGTCGCCCCGGCACGCCGCGGGCTTTTTTGACAACGCCGCGCCAAGGCATCAACTTTCGCAGGAATACATGGCACGGCGTCCTGACGCCGCTGCACGCACCGGGGCTTTTCGCCGTGGTGGACCGGATCGGCGACGGCACCAACCTCGAAGAATACTGGTTCGACGCCCCCTATATCGTCGCACCGGCCAAGACCTAAGCCGCCAAAAGAAGCGGCCAAACCCAAACCGGAACAGGAAGGAAACGCATCGCATGACTGATAATTCCATAGGGACAGCGGAACAACTCCGCGATCCCGATTACACCCCCCCGCTCGCCAAGGCCGTGCCCCTCGGGATTCAGCACGTGCTGGCCATGTTCGTCTCCAACGTCACGCCCGCGATCATCGTCTGCGGCGCGGCGGGCTTCGGCTTTGGCTCGAACTCGCCCGACTTCCCCGAGATGATCTACATGATCCAGATGTCGATGTTCTTCGCCGGCATCGCCACCCTGTTTCAAACCATCGGCTTCGGCCCGGTCGGCGCGCGCCTGCCCATCGTCCAAGGCACCTCATTCGCCTTCATCCCCATCATGATCCCGCTTGTTGCGGGCAAGGGCGTCGACGCTGTCGCGGTCCTCATGGGCGGTGTCCTTGTCGGCGGCCTCTTTCATGCGGTGCTCGGCCTCTTCATCGGCAAGATCCGCTTTGCCCTGCCGCCGCTCGTGACCGGCCTCGTGGTGACGATGATCGGCCTCGCGTTGGTCAAGGTCGGCATCCAATACGCCGCGGGCGGCGTCCCCGCCATCGGCACGCCGGAATACGGCTCCCTGCAAAACTGGTTCATCGCCGGGATCGTCATCGTCGTGACCCTCGGCCTCAAGTTCTACGCCAAGGGCATGCTCTCGGTCTCCGCCGTCCTGCTCGGCCTGCTCGTGGGCTATGTCGTGGCCTATTTCATGGGCATGGTGAGCTTTGCCAATGTCGGTCGCGCCGCGCCCATCGCGCTCCCCAACCCGCTGCATTTCGGGCTGGAGTTCTCCGTCGCCGCGATTGTCGGCTTCTGCCTGATGTCCTTCGTCTCGGCGGTGGAAACCGTGGGCGATGTCTCGGGCATCACCAAGGGCGGCGCAGGCCGCGAAGCCACCGATAAAGAGATCCAGGGCGCGACCTTTGCCGACGGCATCGGCACCGCCATCTCCGGCCTCTTTGGCGCGCTCCCCAACACCTCCTTCTCGCAAAACGTCGGCCTCATCGCCATGACCGGCGTCATGAGCCGCCACGTCGTCACCATCGGCGCGCTCTTCCTGATCCTCGGCGGGCTGGTCCCCAAGGTCGGCGCGATCATCTCGACCGTCCCGATCGAAGTTTTGGGCGGCGGCGTGATCGTCATGTTCGGCATGGTGGTTGCGGCGGGTGTCTCCATGCTCTCCGATGTCGAGTGGAACCGCCGTAACATGGTGATCTTCGCGATTGCCCTGTCGCTCGGCCTCGGGCTGCAGCTCGAACCCGGCGCGCTCCAGCACATGCCCGCCACGCTCAAGGTTCTGGCAACCTCGGGCATCCTCCCGGCGGCGATCATCGCCATCGTGCTGAACCTGATCCTGCCCGAAGACCTCGCCGCCGAAGCCACCGAGGAAATCGCAGGCGGGCACGCGGGCAAAAAGTAAGCCCGCCTGAGCATCAAAAACAAACCGGGGCGCCCGCGTGCCCCGGTTTTTCTTTGGGTGGAGCTGTGGGGACAGCTTTGCGACGGTGCGCCCAGCCGGTTAACGACCGCGCAAGCGGCCCAGCCATCGTCAGCCCCTCCCTTGGGCTGGCGATTTTGCAGAGGCCGGCGCACCATTCGGTCTGATGGATGTGCTTGGCTGGCATAAAGCGTTTTATAAGGAGCGTTGGATCGCCACCCCAGGGGCTGACCGGACCAGACCTCCCCTATGCGAGCCAAGGACGAGGTATTTGCAAAGCAGCGCACGTTCGACGCCAATCGAGATGTGAACGGCCCTTAGCCGACGTTGAGCACTGGTTTCTAAGACCGCGTTCGCAGCCCACATTGCAGACATTCTTCTGATAGCCCCTCAATCAGGAGATTGTTGGGTTGCTGGCCTCATACCATTCCCTGATTGTTCTCGTCAGTGTTGACAGCGCAAAGCCCCGGCTCATGCGCACATCAAGTGATGCGAAGTGTTCGGTGAATTTTACAGCGTCTTTTCCCGAAGCTGTAAACTCAAAACGACAGCCGGAATACTCATCATCTGGATCGTAGCCAACAACGCGCCACTTGCCGATGATCTCCCCGTCGCGAGTGATGACATCGCCGTGCGACAAGCCCGGGTCGTACCCGCTGTTCATCCACTGATCGTGGCCAACAAAATTAATGGGGTAAGTGTATTCCATGGCGGAAAGGATAGCCTGTCCACCTGTCTGCGCAAGCCGATCCAAGGTGAAATTGGAATGTCAGCCCGATAGGTGCTTTAATCGCCACCCGTTGCGCCGTTGCCCGGCACGCCATGGCACCATATGTTGTAGTAAACCCTAGAGTCGCCGCAGCATGCGTCCAGGCACCCTCTAAACGAGTACAGTGATGTCCCTATCCAATCGTTCACTACCGAAGCCCGAAAACTGGCAAGATTTCGAGCACCACGCTTGGCTGCTTTTTAGGGCTGAGCTGCAAGACCATGCGACAGAAAAGAATGGACGGCAAGGCCAAGCTCAACACGGCGTCGATGTCTACGGCAGAAGAAATCGCACGCACTGGGTCGGTGTTCAGTGCAAGCAAAAAATGGATGAAGCTGTCACCGAAACTGAATTGCGTGATGAAGTTGAGAAAGCGAAATTGTTCTCACCAAAAATCAAAGAGTACATTCTTGTTACAACGGCTCGTCGCGATGCTGCCATCCAAAAAGCGGCTAGGGAAATCACGGACGAACTTGCAGGTACGGACCATGGGTTCTCTGTTTCTGTTTGGGGATGGGATCAATTCCAAGAGCACGCTTCTCTACATTCCGATGTATGGGAGCAGATAGACCCTACATACGATCCGTTTTCAAAGAGGGGCCTCGAACAGGTCGCCGTAAAGATTGATGAGGTGAAAGACCTTGTTACATCTGCTTTGCCGGATGCGCAGAATGATCTTCGTCCGCCCAGCTTCGACGCTCAGGCGGAAAATGAAAGCTCTCCTCGACATACGAAGATCACGATCTTCGTGGAAATGATAGAAAATGGCAATTTGGAAATAGGCCGCACGGGTCTAGCTGATTTGAAAGAAGCGGATTGGGAGTCTGCCACTTCATCAGAAAAGTATCGAATTCTGATTGGTCTAGCTTCAGCCGCGTTGAAGTCTGGGGACGACAGCGAGGCGCATTCGCTGATAGAGCGCGCCTATGACATTTGCCCGGATCATAGATCGTCAAAGAGGAACCTTGCGACGTCGAAGCTATTGCAGGGCGAGTACGATCAAGCGAGGAAGTTGGCTGGAGAGGCTGTACATGCGCGACCTGATGACGACATCGCTGCAGCCGTGCTCGTTCAAGCTCGAAGTTTCTTTCCAGCCGATGATCTGTTGGCGGGACTTTCGGAGAATGTGCAAGGCAAGTCGGCTGTAAAGGCGGCTTTGTGCCAGGCCTATCGAAATCGCGATGACGCAGCTTGGCTTACGATGGCAGTCGAGGCGTACCAGTCAGACCAATCCGACGATCAGATTCGTTTGAACTGGGCGGAGGCTGTTCTGGAGCTTGAAATTCAGAACAATGCTAAAAGCGCACAAGGTGGCATCAGTGAATTCCCTAGCTTTCAGGACCTGAACTCCGCTGCAGAAGAACTATACCAGGCGTGTGTTTCGAGACGATCACGTTTTTCTTTGGCTACAATCCACAATGCAGGTTTGGCACTGCGCCTTGTTGATCGTAACGACGAGGCCAAACAGGTATTGGAAATGGGGCTCGCCCTTTGCTCTGGGGAGCCATCGATATCGCTTCAGCTAGCCATAATTGCCCATGAGGATCGAGATTTCGGCAGAATCCTTGAGCTTCTCGACGAGGACAGCGAGCACCCTGAGGTCATTTCGCTTAGAACTGAGGCGACGGCTCACATTTTGAGCCCGTCTGACGCGTTAGAAGCAATTGATCGCATCAATGCGACGAACTGGTCCGAAGAACATCGGTTGATGTTGCTTTCGTCTGAGCTGACCTCTCTTTCGAAGATGGGAGATTGGAACACCGCAATCAAGAAATGTAGACAGGGGCTTGTAGAAAACCCGGACTCACTTCGTTTCAAGATTGTGTTGGCGAGAGTTCTTCGGATTAGCGGAGATGTTGAAGCGGCAAATTCTCAACTTGATGAGATTGTAGCCGGCCTTCCCTCGGATGCTACGATGGCTGAACGGGTCGAAATCGCCACTGAATACCGACAGCTTGGCAACCACGACCAAATCGTCGTCTTGCTGGAGGATCAGGTTTCAACACAACACGACAGTGAAGCACTTCGGTTGCTGCTCAGCGCACTGATCTCGGGCCAAAAGCACCGCGGGGCGCTGAATCTATTCAATGTATTCCCGCCTGAACTCTCAAGTGATGAATGGTACCTTCGGGCAAGATCAATTCTTGCGATCAATTCTGGCGCTGCGGATATTGAGAACCACCTTAACGCCTACCTTCGGGTTGAACCCAACGACTTAGAAATGCAAATCTCGAGGCTTGGGCTTTGGCAACTGCAAGGTCGCGAGAGCGAAATTGGAAGGAAACTGCGCACCTTCGAGAAGAAAATTCCTGAAGGTAACCCGCTGGAACGTATGCGCCTCTGTCACCTTGCCGTTCAGTACGGCAACAGAAAGTGGGGTGTGGATACAGCCTATCAGGAGCTAATTTTAAACTGGGATGACCCAGCCATTCATCTTGCTTATCAGGGGCTTATCTTGATGTATGATGATTTGGAGGACGCAATCCCCAAGGCTGCGGAAATACAAGAGAATTGCGTTTTTGAAACTAGGTCCAGTGATGGTGTTCGACGCGCTCGTATTGAAGGGACGAATGCTCACAATTTTGAGGCTGAAAGACACGCGCCGACCAGCGAATTCGCGAAGGCTTGCATTGGTAAAACTGTAGGCGAGAAGTTCGTTATCGCCACTCAGTATGAAAGCATCGAGTTCGAGGTCTTGTGGATCAAGCCGAGAGTTCTCGACCTTCTGCATAAGTCACTAGAGGAATTCAACAAGAGATTCCCGACGAACTCGGGTATGCAGCGAATGACCTTCGACTTCCAGGCCGACAATCCTCTCGTCGACATGGAGCGCATCACGAAAGCGGCACATGACCGCGATCAATCCGTTTTGGACAACTACGCCGCTAACGCACTCCCATTCTGTTTTGTTGCAGAAGCGCTTGGAAAGGACGTAGTTGACGGTTGGGCGGGCCTCCCTGGTGTTGGCATTCAGCCACGTGTTTGTATTGGCAGTCGCGACGAGCGCAACAATGCAATCAAGGAAATCCAGTCCAATGCCGAAAGAGGGTGCGTGCTGGACCCGATCACGGCCGCGCTGGCATCGGACTTCCATCTTTGGGAAACGATTTCGAAAGTTTGCGGCCCAGTTCACGTTACTCAAACAACGTTGGAGGTCTTTGCAAAGCGGGAAATTGAGGCAAAGAACAATATCGACCGACGATCCGGAATAACGTCCTGGCAAGACGGTCGTTTCACGATGATTGAGATAACACCCGAGCAAAACCAAATCGACTTCGAAGTCAAGAAACGTCAACGAGAAGACGTTCTAGCTCACTGTAAAATCGCTACTTCCGTTCCACGGGCCGATCTAGAAGGCCAAGACCTCGAGATATCTGAGGTTTTAGGGTCGTCGGCGAGAGACAGCGTCTTGGCTGCTGAAGGGAATGGTTTCCTGCTGCTATCAGAGGATCAAGGATTGCGACAGTGGGCGTCAGCCGCGCTTGAGGTCGGATCAAGTTGGCTGCAGCCTGTTCTACTGCTTGCCAAAGATCGAGGCTTGGTCTCGATTGAGGACTACACCAAATTCATCGTAGACTGCCTGAACCGCGACTTCACCTACGTGTCAATGGACTCTCAAACTTTGCTAACCCAGGCGAAGGCTGATGGGTTCAGCGGGCAAAGTACTGCGAAGAGGATGTTGGAAGTGGTTGGCGGGAAGAACGCGGACTTGGAAACCAACATTGGTGTCGCTGCCCTGTTCCTTGACTTGGTGTTCCGGGAAACGAAACAAGAGCACCTGCGAAACCGCTACGCAAGTCTGGTTCTAGAGGCATTCTGTGCACCGCGTAGGGGCAAAACGATCGAAGTCATAAAGTTGCTGACCGCGCAGGTCTCCATTCGCGTATTTAACTTGATTGAGCACGCCTTTTGGTGGCTTGTTGGTCGAGAACTTGGAACGCCGAATTTCGATCAACAAGTTGAAGAAGCAAAGAAATCTCAGCTACAGCGGCCGGTGTCTCTTCCTCCTGCCATTCGATTTCGTGTGACGGAAAAGATTAGGCTACTCGGTTCGAGCATCCCAAACTGAACCATTTAATTGATATTGGCGTGAACGTCCGCTTTACGACCCACCCAACTCGCGGTGCGCGCGTGCAGCGAACGGCGGCTCCCCGCCCTACCTGTAGGACACCTGGGGTTTCGCGGCGTATTCTTGTAGGAATTTCCGCTTCTGTAATCTGGCAAGGTCGAGTTTGCACGTGCAGAGAAAGTCCGCTTCCCGCCCCTGTCGGCACTACCATTCATCCCGCACCTTGCATGAGGCTCCACCCCAGCCAACGCGCGGCCAAGGCCGAAATCCCCCATACACTGCGGCGAGTCACCTTCCGTTAACCCGCACGCCGCCTTAACCATCGCGCGCCGCGTTAAAGCACCGCTTCGCCATATTTCGCACCGACGCAATACCGACGTGATACCGACGTAATACCGACCCCCGTTTTGCCCATGTTTTCAAGCGTTAACCCGCGTTTTCGCCCTGATTCGCCCAAGGGCAACACCGACGTTCAGAGCGGCCAGAACACCGGGATCAACGCCGACGCCAAAAGCCCGATCGACAGGTTCAGCGGGATGCCCACCTTGAGGAAGTCGGTAAACTTATACCCCCCCGGCCCATAGACGAGCATGTTGGTCTGATAGCCAATCGGGGTGGCGAAACTCGCCGACGCCGCCACCATCACCGCCACCACCAAGGGGCGCGGATCAATGCCGATCGCACTCGCCAACCCGATGGCAATCGGCGTCACCACAACCGCCACCGCGTTGTTGGACACAAGCTCTGTCAGCACCGATGTCAGCAGGTAGACCGCCCACACCAGAACGAAGGGCGGCAGCCCCCCGAGATACGGCGCGACCGCCTCCACGATGAGCGCCACCGCCCCGGAATGTTCAAGCGCCGCGCCAATTGCCAACATCGAGAAGATGAGGGCAAGTAACCGCCCGTCCACAAAGGAAAAAGCCTCGTCCGCGTCGATGCAGCGCGTGAGCAGGACCACCGCCACGGCGAGCACGGAAAGAAGGAAGATCGGCGCAAGCCCAAGCCCCGCCAGCGCCACGATGGCAATCAGCGCGGCAATGGCAATCGGCGCATGGCCCCGGCGATATTCCCGCTCCGTGGGATGGGTCACGTCGACCATATCCATCTCCGAGGCCAGGCGCTGAATATCCGCCGGCGCCCCCTCAAGGAGAAGCGTGTCACCCACCCGCACCACGAGATCATCAAGCTGGCCGCCGATGTTCTGGTTGCGCCGGTGCACGGCCAGCGGATACACCCCGAAGCGCCGCCGCAAACGCATCGCGCCAAGGCGCCGTCCGACCATCTTGCATCCCGGCGTGATAAGCGCCTCGACCGTGGTCGTCTCCACCGCCGAAACCTGGTCCACCCGCTTGAGCGACTTGTCCCGTTGAAGCGACAAGAGCTCCGTCATCCGCGTCCGCAAGACAACCCGATCCCCCACCTGGAGCGTCACCCCCTCAAGGTTGCGCCGCAACGACGTATCCCCACGAATAACGTCGATGAGCCGCACCCCGTCGCGCTTGAACAACTGCACCCCATTGACCTCTCGTCCGATCAGGTTCGAGTCCGGCGGGATCACGGCTTCGGTGAAGAATTTCATCCGCGATCTGTCCGACAACATGTCCGACATGCTGTCGCGCGACGGCAGCAGCCGCGACCCGAAAATCCGCAGGTAGATCATCCCCCAGATCACGAGGATCACCCCGAGTTTCGTGACCTCGAAGATGGAAAACGCTTCGAGCCCGTTCGCCCTTGCAACCCCGTCGACAAGCAGGTTCGTCGATGTCCCGATAAGCGTCAGCGTGCCCCCGAGGATCGCTGCGTAAGACAATGGAATCAGTAACTTGGAAGCATTCGTGCCAAGCGTCCGGGCAAGCTGGATGAAGACCGGGATCATCACCACGACAACCGGCGTGTTCGACACCACCGCCGAGGCGACAATCACGAAGGCCATGAGCATCGCGATGGCAATCTTGGGGTTGGTGCGGGCCTGTTTGTCGGCCATGTGGGTAAAGGCGCTGAGCGCCCCCGTGCGCACCAGTGCCCCCATGACGATGAACATCGCCGCAATGGTCCAGGGGGCCGGGTTCGACAGCACGTCAAGCGCCTTGTCATAGGGCAGAACGCCAAACACCAGGAGCGTCGAGACGCCCGCGATGGCGACGACCTCGGTCGGGAAACTCTCGCGCAGGAAAAGCGTGAACATGACGCCCACGGTCGCGAGCGCGATCACCGCCTGGGTGGTCTGGGAAAAATCGAACAGGTCCATCTATGTCCCGCTATTGCCTCGCGCCACAATTGCCGATGCGCGCTCAGGGGGCAAGCGCCTCCTTTTGACGCGGCTGCACAAGCGCCATCCCCGCCAGGATAAGCAGCATCGCCGCCCAGACCCAGCCCGTATACCGCTCTGAAAGGATAAGCATCGACCAGATCACGCCAGTGCCGGTCACGACATAGGCAATCTGCGCTGCAAAGACCGACCCGGCCCAGCCGATGAGCCAGACATAGCCGGTATAGACCGCCACATGCACAAGCGCCGAAAGGACAATCGCGAATTCCGGCGCGCCCCAGTCCGTCCGCGGGTCGATGAATTGCCCCGTGCCAAGCGCCAGCGGCAGGGCAAGGATCGCCCCGATGAGCGAGGCCCCGAAAAGCACATGTCCGGGCCCAAGCCCATGCGTGCCCCATTTGGCCACGATATTGCCCTCGCAGGCATAACAGAACGGTGCCGCGATGGCGATCGGCACCCACATGACCATCGCCGGGTCGGGCAGGCTATCCGGCTGTAGCAAAAGGATAACCCCGACCCCACCCATCACAAGCCCAAGCAGGCGCAGCCCCGAAAACCGATCAATCCGCAAGCCAAGCGCAATCGGAAACGCCAAGAGCGGCACGAGCGAGATCAGCACCGCCACAACACCCGCCGGCAGGTGGATCGCGGCCTGGTAGGAAAAGCTGTTGGGGACCAATGTTCCGATCAGCGCGATCAACAGGAAGAACCACAACAGGCGGGGCGGTAGCGTGATCGGCTTCTGCTGCACCACCCGGATCAGGCCCAGCGCCACCACCCCGATGGCCTGCTGCCAGAAGATCAGGCCAAAGGGCTGGTAGCCTTCGCTGACGGCGATCTTGGCCAGGGGCATGGTCAGCCCCCATCCCGCCCCGAGGACAAGAAGAACACCGAAAGGCGCAAGGCGGCTCATGCAGGCCCGGCAGACACCAGCCGCCCGCCCTGGCGCACCATCTCGATACGCGTGGCCTCGCCGGTGCGATCATCGGTCTCGACATAGACCCCCGAAAGGGTCGCCTCGCCCATGGCCGGGGTAAAGCGTGCCTTGGGCATGCCGGTCACGAAACGGCGCATCGGTTCGGCCTTCTCCATCCCGATCACGGAATTGTAGTCGCCGCACATCCCCGCATCGGACTGAAACGCCGTGCCGCCCGGAAGGATCTGCGCATCTGCCGTCGGCACATGGGTGTGGGTGCCCACGACAAGGCTCGCCCGCCCGTCGCAGAAATGCCCCATCCCCATCTTTTCCGAGGTCGCCTCACAATGCACATCGACCAGCGCCGCCTGCACCATGCCGCCGCGCGGGTGCTTGCGCAAAATGGCGTCCATCGCCGAGAACGGATCGTCGAAGGGGCGCTTCATGAACACCTGCCCCAGAACCTGCGCCACAAGAACCTTGCGCCCGCCCCGCGCCTCGAAGACACGATAGCCACGCCCCGGCACATCGCCATGGGCAAAGTTGACCGGCCGGATAATGCGCGGCTCGGTCTGGATGAACTGCATCATGTCCTTCTGATCGAACGCATGATCGCCCAACGTCAGGCAATCCGCCCCCGCCGCAAGCAGCCCCTGCGCATGCGCGGCGGTCAGCCCCATGCCATTGCTGGCATTCTCACCGTTCACCACAACGAAATCGAGCCGCCACTCGTCACGCAGACGCGGCAGATGCTCGGCCACGGCAGCGCGCCCCGCGCGCCCCACGACATCACCCAGAAATAGAAGTCTCATGCGTTTCTGGCTATCCCCATCCCCGCGCGCGGACAAGAGGGAACAGGCGCGAACGTCACGGCGCGACGCCCCCGCGTCCTAGCGCAGGTCGCGGATGCCCTGTTCGGTGACGATCATGTCAAGCGGCTGATCCGTCGGCTCAAGCGGCAGCACCTCGGCCTCCTGCGCGGCAAAGGCAAAGCCGATGGCCAGTGTCGCCCGACGTGCCCGCAGGCGCTCCAGTGTGCGGTCGTAAAACCCCCCGCCATAGCCAAGCCGCCCCCCCTTGGCGTCGAAGGCCACCAGGGGAACGATAAGGATCTCCGGCTCGATGAAATCATCCACTTCCGGCACCATCGCCCCGAACGGCCCCTCCCGCAGGGCGCATCCCGGCTCCCAGCGCGAGAACTCGAGCGGCAGCCCCCTGCCCTGGATGACCGGCACCCCCACCGGCCCATGCGCGGCCGCTTCGCTCATCGCGGGGATCGGGTCGATCTCGGTGCGGATCGGCATGAAGCCCGAGAGCGGCACGCCACGATACCCGGCAAGCACCTCCGACAAAAAGGCCGACTGTCCCGGCGGGGCCGCCTCGAACGCAGCCTTGCGGCGGGCAAAAGCTGCCCCGCGCGCAATCTTCTTGATCTCGGCCAGATCCATCAAACGCCTCTTTCTCTCAGGTCAGGACCATCGCCGCCAACCCGAGAAAGGCAAAGAAGCCGACCACGTCCGTCACCGTGGTGACAAAGGTGCCCGAGGCCAGCGCCGGGTCCACGCCGATGCGTTCAAGAAGCACCGGCACCACCGTCCCGGCAAGCCCGGCCACGACCAGATTGATCACCATCGCGACAGCGATCACATAGGCCAGCGTCATCGAGCCAAACCATATCAGCCCGATCACCCCCATGACGAGCGCGAAGGCCAGCCCGTTGCCAAGCCCGACAAGCACCTCGCGCCGGATCACCCGCCACACGTTGGCCCCCGTAAGATCCTTGGTCGCAAGTGCGCGCACGGCCACGGTAAGCGATTGCGTCCCCGCATTGCCCCCCATGGACGCCACGATCGGCATCAACACGGCCAATGCCACGAACTGGCTGATCGTGTCCTCGAACTGCGCGATGACCAGCGAAGCAATGATCGCCGTCGCAAGGTTGACCGCAAGCCATGGCAGGCGCTGCTTGGCCGTCTCGAGAACCTTGTCCGAAAGCGACCCTTCCCCCGACACACCGGCCAGGCGCAGGATGTCTTCCTCGTGCTCCTCATCCAGAACCGCCATGGCGTCGTCTATCGTGATCACCCCGACAAGCCGGTCATTTTCGTCCACCACCGGGGCCGAGATCAAGTGATACTGGTTGAACGCATAGGCGACGTCTTCTTCATCCTGCGTTGCCGGGATGGTCTTGAACAATTCCTCGACGATATCGCGCAGCATGACCTCGCGCCGCGACCCCATGATCCGCCCAAGGGTCACGTTGCCCACGGGTTTCATTTTCGGGTCCACGAGGATCACGTGATAGAACTGTTCCGGCAGGTCTTCGGCATTGCGCAGGTAGTCGATACATTGCCCCACGTTCCAATGCTCCGGCGCCCAGGCCGTCTCGCGCTGCATGAGACGACCGGCAGAGTCCTCCGGGTAGGCCAGAGAGGTCTGCACCGCAACCCGGTCGGATTCCTCAAGCGCCCCGAGGATCGCCTCCTGCTGCGGCTCGTCCATATCCTCGACAAGGTCGACAACGTCATCGGATTCGAGGTCTCGCACCGCTTCGGCAAGCACGCCCGGCTTGAGAACCGAGATCACCTCTTCACGCAGGCTTTCCTTCAGTTCCGACAGGATTTCCCCGTCGAACTCCTGATCGTAAAGCTCGATCAGGCGGCGCCGGTCATAGGCGTTGATCTGTTCGAGAATATCCGCGATGTCCGCCGGGTGCAGCGGCTCCATCAACTCGAAGAGCTTGGCCTGATCCCAGATTTCAACCGCGTAGAGGATGGCCGCGATGGCCTTGCGGTCAATCACATAGGCTTCGTCTTCGGTGTCGTTCTCGGGGGTGTTGGTCTCGGTCGTCTGGCTCATGCTGCCCCCTCCATGTGACCTTGCGCATCGCTTTGGGCTGACATTAGGGGAAAGCCGGTCGAAAACTCAATGGCGCGCAGCGATTCCACGCCTGATTTCCGGGCAATATGACCGTTTGGCCGCTTCTGTGCGCAGTGCCGTTTCCCACCCGCCACATGCCCCGGCGTTGAAACTCTTTCACGGATTTCCCGGCTTTCCCGCCCCCGGCAAAAGGCAGTAGGCTGGTCCGGGCTGCCCAAAGGGAGGAAAGGGAACATGACAAAGGCGAAACTGCTCTTGGGCCAGACGCTCGGCTTTGCTGCCAACCCTTTCGAGGCCCCCATCTCCGAGGCCGCGCGCCATCGTCGCCGCGGCGCCATCCTTGTCGCCGATGGCCGCATTGTCGCCGAGGACGAGGCCGACACCCTCCTCGCCGCCCATCCCGACATCCCGCGAATCGATTACGGCGACGCTCTGATCTGCGCGGGCTTCATCGACGCCCATGTGCATTATCCCCAGACCGGCATCATCGCGAGCTGGGGCAAACGCCTCATCGACTGGCTCAACGCCTACACCTTCCCCGAGGAAATGCGCTTTGACGACCCGGCCTATGCCGCCGAGATCGCGGCGCTCTATTTCAACCTGACCCGCGCCCACGGCGTCACAACGATGGTGAGCTACTGCACCATCCACCCTGAATCCGTCGATGCCTTCTTCACCGAGGCGCAAAACCGCGGCCAGCGCGTCGTGGCGGGCAAAACCTGCATGGACCGCAACGCCCCCGAAGGCCTCTGCGACACAGCCCAGAGCGCCTATGACGACAGCAAGGCGCTGATCGGCAAATGGCATGGGCGTGATCGCCTCTCCTATGCGATCACCCCGCGCTTTTCCCCCACCTCGACGCCCGAACAACTCGCCGCGCTCGGCACGCTCTGGAGCGAACATCCCGACTGCCTCATGCAGACCCATCTCAGCGAACAGACAGACGAGATCGCTTGGGTGAAATCCCTCTTCCCCGACGCCCGCGATTACCTCGACACCTACGAGGCCTACGGTCTTCTCGGCGCAAAGGGCCTCTACGGCCACGCCATCCACCTAGAGCCGCGCGAGAAAGACCGCCTGCGCGAGGTGGGGGCCGGGCTGATCCACTGCCCCACGTCGAATACCTTCATCGGCTCCGGTCTCTTTGACATGAAAACCCTCATGGCCGAAGGCCACCGCGTCGGGCTGGCGACGGATACCGGCGGCGGGTCATCCTTTTCCATGCTGCGCACCATGGCGGCGGCCTACGAGATCGCCCACCTGCGCCACAATTCCCTGCACGCCGCCCAACTCCTGTGGCTCGCCACCGCCGGATCGGCCAAGGCGCTGCACATGGAAGACAGGATCGGCAATATCGCCCCCGGCATGGAAGCCGATCTCGTGGTGCTCGACCTCGCCTCGACGCCGGATATCGCCCAGCGCAGCGCCCGCGCCAACGACATCTGGGAGGCGCTCTTTCCCACCATCATGATGGGCGACGACCGCGCCATCCGCGATGTCTGGATCAACGGCACCAACGCCCCTGCTTCACCTTTGTGAAAATACTCCCGCCGGAGGCATCGGCGTTTCGCGATGATCTGCCCCGCAGATTGGCGCGAAACGCCCGCAGGCAGCGGCCCCTGCAAAGGGGCTGCTGACGAGATATCCTGCGCGCGGCCTTGGCCGCGCACACTCAAACACCGCCCTCAGAACGCCTTGAAGGTCAGCGTGGTCAACGACCGTTCGATGCCGTTAATATCCAGCAAGTGATCGTTGATATATTTGCCCACATCCTCGTCTTCCGGGATGTAGAGCTTCATCAGCAGGTCGAAATCGCCGCTGGTCGAAAACAATTCGGAATGGATTTCCTTGAGCGCAATCTCCTCGGCCACGCGATAGGTGGTGCCGGGCTTGCAACGGATCTGGACGTAGACGCAGGTGCTCATCTTGGGGCCTCGTTCGATTTCGTCACAGGCTGGCACAATTGGCACGGGGCGACAATCCCGAAACCTCCGCCCTTGGCCCCGCCCGCGCACGCCCCTATAAGGGCCTGAGCAGACCACATGAAGGGCCATGACGATGCGCAAGGCAGAGATCACCCGCAGCACCGCGGAAACCGAGATCACCGTCGAGATCAACCTCGACGGCACCGGAATCTATGACAACCAGACCGGTGTCGGCTTCTTCGATCACATGCTGGATCAGCTCTCGCGCCATTCGCTGATCGACATGACCATCCGCGCCAAGGGCGATACCCACATCGACGACCACCACACGGTCGAAGATACCGGCATCGCGCTCGGTCAGGCACTCACGCAAGCGCTCGGCGACAAGCGCGGCATCCGCCGCTATGCCTCCTGCCACCTGCCCATGGACGATGCCCAAATCCGCGCCGCGCTCGACCTTTCGGCCCGGCCCTACCTAGTCTGGAATGTCGAGATGCCCACCCCCAAGATCGGCACCTTCGACACCGAACTGGTGCGCGAATTCTTCCAGGCGCTCGCGACCCATGGCGGCATCACGCTGCACGTGGACCAGATCCACGGTTTCAACAGCCACCACATCGCCGAAGCGACCTTCAAGGCCGTGGCGCGCGCCCTGCGCGACGCGGTGGAAACCGACCCGCACAAGGCCGATGCCGTGCCCTCGACCAAGGGGGCGCTGTAACCTCCATGCTGACGGCGATCATTGATTACGAGAGCGGCAACCTGCACTCGGCGGAAAAGGCGTTTCAACGCATGGCGCGCGAGGTCGATGGCGGCGAGGTCGTCGTGACCTCGGACGCCGAGACCGTGGCCCGCGCCGACCGGCTCGTCCTGCCCGGTGACGGTGCCTTCCCCGCCTGCGCCGCCGAGCTGCGCGGCCACAAGGGCATCTATGACGCCATGGTCGAAGCGGTCGAGGACAAGGGCCGCCCCTTCCTCGGCATTTGCGTCGGCATGCAACTCATGGCCACGACCGGCCATGAATACGAAGAAACACCGGGGCTTGATTGGATCGCCGGCGACGTAGAAAAAATCACGCCCGCCGACAAGCACCTGAAGGTGCCGCATATGGGCTGGAACGACCTCGTGATCGACCATCCGCACCCGGTGCTTGACGGGATCAGGACCGGCGATCACGCCTATTTCGTGCATTCCTACCAGTTTCACGTCGCCAACCCGGACGAGCGGATTGCTCATGTGGACTATGGCGGCGAGGTCACGGCGATCATCGGCCGCGACACCATGCTGGGGATGCAGTTTCACCCGGAGAAAAGCCAGGCCGTCGGCCTGCGCATGATCGGCAACTTCCTGACCTGGCGGCCCTGACGAGTTGGGGGCGGCTGCCCCCAAACCCCCGAGGTATTTCCCCCAAGAAGACGCCGGGATCGCCTTACTTGACGCGGGTCCAGTTCTGGGCCGAACAGAGCAGCCCGCCCGCCACGCAGCCGCGCAGCTTGAGCTTGTTACCGTTCAGGTCAAGCTTGCCGATATAGATCTTGTCGTTCGACGGGCGCCAGACCTTACCCTCGTATTTGCCGCCGCCCTTGGGCTCCATGTTGCGCACGATCAACTTGCCTTTGTTCGGGGAGTTGTATTCGCCATTGGCGTCGAAGGTCCGGGCAATCGCGCCACAGATCTTGTCGCCGCAGGGCGTCATCGAGATATGCGCGTAAGAGCCGTCATCAACCTCGGTTTTCCACGTGCCAAGCACCGGATCGGCCAGCGCGACGGTGGCGGATGCCGCGGCCAGCGCCGCTGCGAGAACGAGTTTTTTCATGTTTTCCTCCCATGATGCTCCCGGAAGTGAACGCCAGAGCGCGATTCCGATCAAGTCTGACTTGGGGTCACGTTGCATTTCGCGCGGCCTCGTGCCAAAGCATCCGCGACGCATTTCACACAGGATGACCGAGATGATCCTCTACCCCGCCATCGACCTCAAGGACGGCAATGCCGTGCGCCTCGTGCATGGAGACATGGACCAGGAAACCGTGTTCAACGAGAACCCGGCCGCGCAGGCGCTCGAATTCGTCAAGGCGGGCTGTGAATGGCTGCATCTGGTGGATCTCAACGGCGCCTTTGCCGGCGCGCCGGTGAATGCCGCCCCGGTCGAGGAAATCCTCAAGCAAACCAGGGTGCCGGCCCAGCTTGGAGGCGGCATCCGCGACATGCAGACCATCGAGAACTGGATCGACAAAGGCCTCGCCCGCGTCATCCTCGGCACCGTGGCGGTCGAGAACCCCGCCCTCGTGCGCGAGGCGGCCAAGGAATTCCCCGGCAAGGTCGCGGTCGGCATCGACGCCCGCAACGGCATGGTCGCCACCAAGGGCTGGGCCGAGGAAACCGATGTCGACGCCACCGACCTCGCGCGCAGCTTCGAGGACGCGGGCGTGGCCGCCATCATCTACACCGACATCATGCGCGACGGCGCCATGAAAGGCCCCAATGTCGAGGCCACGGCGGCGCTGGCCAATGCCGTGTCGATCCCCGTCATCGCCTCGGGCGGTGTGTCCTCGCTCGACGACCTGCGCGCGCTCAAATCCTGCGGCGCACCGCTCGACGGCGCGATCTCGGGCCGCGCGCTCTATGACGGGGCGATTGACCTGGCCGAGGCGCTCGCGGTCATGAAAGCCTGACACTGGCCCCTTGCCCACGATCCCGAAAAGGCACATGACTCCGATATGTTGAAAACCCGTCTCATCCCCTGTCTCGATGTCGCCGATGGCCGCGTGGTCAAGGGCGTCAACTTTGTCGGCCTGCGCGATGCGGGCGATCCCGTTGAGGCCGCGCGCGCCTATGATGCCGCCGGGGCCGACGAGATTTGCTTCCTCGACATCCATGCCACCCATGACAATCGCGGCGTGATGATCGACATGGTGCAGCGCTGCGCCGAGCAATGCTTCGTGCCGCTGACCGTCGGTGGCGGTGTGCGCACGGTGCAGGATGTGCGCCGCCTGCTTCTCGCCGGGGCCGACAAGGTCTCGTTCAACTCCGCCGCCGTGGCCAACCCCGATGTCGTGGCCGAAGCCGCCGCGCAGTTCGGAAGCCAGTGCATCGTCGTCGCCATCGACGCCAAGACGGTCAGCCCCGGCAAATGGGAAATCTTCACCCATGGCGGACGCAAACCCACCGGCATTGACGCCGTGGAATTCGCCAAGCTGGTCGTGGAAAAGGGCGCCGGTGAAATCCTGCTGACCTCGATGGACCGCGACGGCACCAAGGCGGGCTTCAACCTGCCCCTGACCAGGGCCATTTCCGACGCCGTGGACGTGCCCGTGATTGCGTCGGGCGGTGTCGGCACGCTCGATCACCTCGTCGAAGGCGTCACCGAGGGCGGCGCAAGCGCGGTTCTCGCCGCCTCCATCTTCCATTTCGGCGAATACACGATCCAAGAGGCCAAAACCTACATGGAAAACGCCGGCATCCCGATGAGGCACCTGACATGACGCTGCACGATCTCGCCCAGACCATCGCCGCCCGCGCCAAGGCCGACCCCGAGACAAGCTGGACCGCCAGGCTCCTTGCCAAGGGTCCGGAAAAATGCGCCGAGAAATTCGGCGAGGAAGCGGTCGAGGCGATCATCGAAGCGGTCAAGGACAACCGCGACGGTCTCATCTCCGAGAGCGCCGACGTGCTGTTTCACCTGCTGGTCATGCTGCAATCACGCGGCGTGAGCCTTGACGAGGTGCTCGCCGAACTGGCCCGTCGCCAGGGCACCAGCGGCATCGCCGAAAAGGCCGCGCGGCCCAAGGGCTGATACCCCGTCAGAGCTTCGAGGAAATCACGCCCGTCGCGAACCCGCCCATGCGCAGCTCGCCAAAGAGGCGCTGATACTCGATCTTGGGACAGCGGTTCTGGATGACGGTCACCCCTTCCGCTTCAGCTTTGGCGGCGGCTTCGGCATGTTCGACCCCGATCTGCATCCAGATCGTCTGAAGCCCCTCGAGATGCGCCAACGCCTCGTCCACGATCGGCGGCACCGCCTCGGAGCGGCGGAAGATATCCACCATGTCGACCGGCACGTCGATCTCCGAAAGGCTCGCCCGCACGGTCTGACCAAAGAGCATCTTGCCTGCATGGCCAGGATTGACCGGGATCACCGTGTATCCCTTGAGCGACAGGTAGCGCGCCACGTAGTAGCTTGGCCGCACCGGATTCATGGATACGCCCACGACCGCCACAACCTTGGTGCGTTTCAGGACGTCTTTGAGAAGTTGATCAGAATACTGCATGGCCAGACCCTAGCGCGGCTTTGAGCAAGAAAAAAGCGCCCAAGTGCAAACTTGGGCGCTAGGTACGGAACGAGGGACAGTAGACGTAGAGGCTGCAGTTCCGTTGCCGCCTCTCGTATACAAAGACATAGGTGTCTTTCGGATTTTTTAAAGCGTCCTCAAGAAGCTGTGATCGCGCGGGCCTCAATCGAAAATATCCTCCACCACATCGAAAAGCTCTTCCGCGAACCGCCGGGACCAGCTTTTGCGACGTTTCCTTTTCTTGTTCGGCTTCGGCTGCTTGGCATCGCGATAGACAGGCACATGCACCACTTTGACGCGCTTTTCCCGACGCGGGGTGCTCGGCATCTGCTTCAATTCATGCAGCGGCGCGCCACAGGCCGAACAGGCCAGCTCATGCCGCCCGCTGCCCTTGAACACGAGGGCCGCACGGGTGCCGCAATAGCAACAGGTGGCGATCTTGGGGGTCTGGGGCATCGTCTCTCCTGGGTCTCGCCCCTATCTAGGGCGGCGGCCTCGGATTTTCAGCCCTTGCGCGGCAACGACGCATAAAGCGCCACCGCGGCGGCGTTAGACACATTGAGCGAGCCGAATCCCCCGGCGAAATCAATCCGCACCAGCGCGTCCACCGTCTCCTTGGTTTTCTGGCGCAACCCCGGTCCCTCGGCCCCGAGCACAAGCGCCACCGGTGCGTCCGTGCGCCCTTCGAGCGCCTGTTCGATGGTCTGTTCCGCCTCGCCATCGAGACCAAGCACAAGATAGCCCATCTGTTGCAACTCACCGATTGCATCCGAAAGGTTGCGCAGGCGCAGGTAGGGCTGTCGTTCAAGCGCCCCCGATGCCGTCTTGGCAAGCGCCCCGGTTTCCGGCGCGGAATGATGCCGCGTGCCGATCACCGCCTGCGCCCCGAAAACCTCGGCCGAACGCAGGATCGCACCCACGTTGTGCGGATCGGTCACCCGGTCGAGCAGAATCAGCCGCAGGGGCCGATCCCCGCCTTCAATCGCCCGCTCGGCCAGCGATCCCCAATTGAGCGGCTTGACCTCGAGCGCCGCGCCCTGGTGCACAGATTGCGGATCAATCGGCACGGAAAACTTGCGCGGTTCGACGACTTCAGGCGTCATCCCGGACTCGGCAATTGCCTCGGCCAGCTTGTCATGGGCGTTTTTCGTTACCACGAGGCGGAGCTTTTCGCGGGCGGGGTTCATCAACGCATCGCGCACCGCATGAAGACCGAAAAGCCAAAGGGTTTCGGACGCGGCCTTGCGCTTCTGCTGTTCCTTTTCCACGACCCATTTCGGTTTTTTCATTGCCCGGTTTCCCCGTTTTTCATGAGCCCCCAGCAATGCGACGGGCGCGGGCCATGTGCAAGAGATTTTCTTGTTGACGCCCCCTTTCTGTCCCGGTAATCAGCCCCACACACCGAGGCCGCAAGGCCAAGGAAAGTGGGCGACAGGCCGCAAGGTGTGGCAGGGGACTGTAACTCCCTCGCGGAGACGCACGCTTGGTTCGATTCCAAGGTCGCCCACCACTTTCCCCTCGTTTCATGACCGATCCGTGGCCCGTTTGGCGCTGATCCCGCGTTTCCTGTGGCGGTTTGACACAGGTCATGGACACGCCCCACCTGACCCGCGACTGTGACCCAAGCGGGGCCGCAGGTGTCCCGAACGGCCCTCCTGCGCTCCGAGACGCACCAGCACTCGGCAGATGGAGGACATTCATGACAGACCAATCCCAAGGCGCGCGCGTCGCGGCCCTTGTCGGCCCCTATTCCAGTGGCAAGACAACCCTGTTCGAGAATATCCTCTTTACCGCCGGCGCCATCTCCCGGCGCGGCGCGGTCAAGGACGGCACGAGCCTCGGAGATGGCAGCCCCGAGGCCCGTGCCCGCACCATGTCGACCGACCTCAACATCGCCGCATTCGACTATCTTGGCGATGACTGGACGGTGATCGACTGTCCCGGCTCGGTCGAGCTGATCCATGACGCCCAATGCGCGATGATGGTGGCGGACGTGGTCGTGCTGGTCTGCGATCCAAAACCGGACCGTGCCGTGACCCTCTCGCCGATCCTGCGCTTTCTCGATGACCGCAACATTCCCCATATGCTCTTCATCAACAAGATGGACCAGGAAGACGCCTCCGTGCGCGCCACGTTCGAGGCGCTTCAGGCGATCTCCTCGCGCCCGCTCCTCCTGCGCGAAATCCCGATCCGCGACGCAGGGGGCCAGTTGACCGGCATGGTTGATCTCGTGAGCGAACGTGCCTTCCGCTGGGAGCCGCACAAGACATCCGAGATGATCTCCATGCCCAGGGACATGGCCACACTAGAGGAAGACGCCCGCACCACGATGTTGGAATCGCTGGCGGATCTGGACGATGACCTGATGATGGAGCTTCTCGAGGACGTCACCCCCTCGACCGGAGAGGTCTATGAAAACCTCGTGCGCGACCTGCGCCAGGATCTGATCGTGCCGGTGTTCTTCGGCTCTGCCGAGAACGGTAACGGCGTCACCCGCCTGATGAAGGCACTGCGCCACGACGCGCCCTCGCCAACCGAGACCGCGGCCCGTCTCGGCCTGCCCAAGACCGGCAAGGCGGCTCAGGTTTTCAGCACCGGCTATGCCGGCAAGGCAGGCAAGCAAAGCCATGTGCGCGTCTGGTCGGGCGAGATTGCCGATGGCGATGTGCTCAATGGCGACCGCGTCGCCAACGTGGCCAAACCCCTCGGCCCAAAAATGACGTTGATTGGCAAGGCTGGCCCCGGCGCGGTGGTGTCTCTCGGGCGTATGGCCGAGGCCAGAACCGGCGATTTCCTGACCCAGGATGGCAGCGCCCGGGCCGATTGGCCCAAACCGCCCGCGCCCATGTTCGCGCTCGCGCTCTCGACCGAACACCACGCCGACGAGGTGCGCCTCTCCGCCGCCCTGGCCCGCCTCTCAGAGTCCGACCCCTCGATCGGGGCCACCCACGATTCCGAAACCGGCGAGTTGCTCCTCGAGGGCCAGGGCGCGCTCCAGCTTCAGATCGCTCTCAAGGAACTCGAGGCCGACACGGGCCTCGCACTCACGCAAGAGACGCCACGCGTCCCCTTCCGCAGCACCATCACCAAATCCACAACCCAGAAGGCCCGCCACAAGAAGCAATCCGGCGGGCACGGCGAATTCGCCGATGTGGAGCTTGAGATCAAACCGATGCCGCGCGGCGCGGGCTTTGCCTTTGGCGAAAGGATCGTCGGTGGCGCCGTGCCCAGGCAATATATCCCGGCGGTGGAAAAAGGTGTGCGCGCCTTCCTCGCGACCGGCCCCGACGGCGATCCCATCGTCGATGTCTCGGTAACCCTCGTCGATGGCGGGCATCACAACGTCGACAGCTCCGACATGGCCTTCCAGAAGGCCGCGGCCAAGGCCATGGCCGAGGCGCTCCCGAAATGCGCCCCGATCAAGCTCGAACCGGTGCAGAAGGTGACGCTCTCGGCACCCTCCGAATTCACTCCCAAGGTGCAGCGCATCGCCACCGGGCGGCGCGGCCAGCTTCTGGGCTTCGACGCCAAGCCCGGCTGGCCGGGCTGGGACGAGGTGATTGCCCTGATCCCGGCCGCCGAGATGGGCGACATCGTCACCGAATTGCGCTCTGTGAGCCTTGGCGTCGGCACCTTGGTGTCGGAATTCGACCACCTGCAAAAGCTCTGATCCAAAAGAAAAAGCCCGCCGGGTTTGGGCGGGCTTTTCCATTGTATCAACACAGCCCTAGACGAACGCCTGAAGCCCCGTCTGTGCCCGCCCGAGGATCAGGGCGTGGACGTCATGCGTGCCCTCGTAAGTGTTCACCGTCTCGAGGTTGACCATGTGACGGATCACGTGGAAATCGAGGCTGATACCGTTGCCGCCATGCATGTCGCGCGCCATCCGCGCCACGTCGAGCGCCTTGCCACAGTTGTTGCGCTTGATGATCGAAACCATCTCCGGCGCCGCCTTCGCCTCGTCCATCAGGCGCCCCACCCGCAGGCAGGATTGCAGGCCGAGCGCGATTTCCGTCTGCATATTGGCAAGCTTCAGCTGGAAAAGCTGCGTCTGCGCCAGCGGCTTGCCGAATTGCTTGCGATCAAGCCCGTATTGCCGCGCCCCGTGCCAGCAGAACTCCGCCGCGCCCATCGCGCCCCAGGCAATGCCATAGCGCGCCCGGTTGAGACAGCCGAACGGCCCCTTCAGCCCCTCGACATTGGGCAGAAGCGCATCTTCCGACACCTCGACATTGTTCATCACGATCTCGCCGGTGATCGAGGCCCGCAGGGACATCTTGTTCTCGATCTTCGGCGCCGAAAGCCCCACCATGCCCTTCTCAAGGACGAAGCCCTTGATCTTACCGCCATGCGCCTCGGACTTGGCCCAGACCACGAAGACATCCGCGATCGGCGCGTTGGAAATCCACATCTTGGAACCATTCAGGACGTAGCCGCCCTCGACCTTCTTGGCCGTGGTCTTCATGCTGCCCGGATCGGACCCGGCATCCGGCTCGGTCAGGCCGAAACAACCAATGAATTCGCCCGAGGCCAGCTTGGGCAGATACTTCTCGCGCTGTTCCTTGGTGCCATAGGCATAGATCGGATACATCACGAGGCTCGACTGCACCGACATCATCGACCGATACCCCGAATCGACGCGCTCCACCTCGCGCGCCACGAGGCCATAGGTCACGTAGCCCGCTCCGATGCCGCCATATTCCTCGGGGATCGTGGTGCCCAAAAGGCCCATCTCGCCCATCTCGCGGAAAATCTCCGGGTCGGTCTTTTCGTTCTCGAACGCATCCGTCACGCGCGGGAAAAGCTTGTCCTGCGCATAAGCCCGCGCCGCATCGCGCACCATGCGCTCATCTTCCTCGAGTTGATCCTCAAGCAGGAACGGGTCTTCCCATGTGAAAGACGAAAGGTCGGGCCGGCTTTGCGGCTTGAGATGATCGGTCATATGCGCCCCATTCTTGATACGGTCGTTTGCGTTTCCATCTGGTCGGCCCCTCTATTGCTCATTTTTTTGAGCAAGTCGAACAAAAAGTTGCGCAAGACGCACAATCCTCCTAGAACCGACGGGAAACCTAGAACGGAACCGGGCATGAGTGAAGAGTTCGACGTAGGGTCACGATTGAGAACGCTGCGCAATGCGGCCGGATTTTCGCAGCGCCAGCTTGCAGAGGCTTCCGGCGTGCCGCATGGGCAGGTGTCGATGATCGAAACCAACCGCTCAAGCCCCTCTGTCGCCTCCCTGCGCAAGATCCTCGGCGGTCTCGGCATCTCCATGGCCGAGTTCTTCGAACCGGAAGAGGCCGACGCCGACCAGGTCTTCTTTGCCGCGCATGAGTTCTCCGATCTTACCTCGGCGCTCTATGCCGACGCCACCGGGCGGCTCGAACTGCGCCAGGTGGGCGATGCGCGCAAACGCGGCCTGCAAATCCTGCACGAACGCTACGCCCCCGGCGCCGATACCGGCGAGACGCTGCTTGAACACGAGGCCAGCGAGGGCGGCATCGTCATCTCCGGCGAGATCGAGGTCACCGTCGGCCCCCAGCGCCGGGTGCTCGGCCCCGGCGAGGCCTACCTCTTCGACAGCCGCCAACCACACCGTTTTCGCAACATATCCGAGGTCGAGGCCGTGGTCGTCTCCGCCTGCACCCCTCCCTATCTCTGAAGGACATCCATGAAACCGCTCGAAGGTCTGAAAGTCGTCGAACTCGCCCGCATCCTCGCGGGGCCGTGGATCGGTCAATCCCTTGCCGATCTCGGGGCCGAGGTCATCAAGGTTGAAAGCCCCGATGGCGACGACACCCGCAAATGGGGCCCGCCCTTCATCGAACGCGATGGCGATGTGACGGCGGCCTATTACTATGCCGCCAACCGCGGCAAGGCGTGCGAGGTCGTCGATTTCCGCACCCCCGAAGGACAGGCCCGCGTGCGCGCCCTCGTCGCCGGGGCCGATATCCTGATCGAGAATTTCAAGCTCGGGGGGCTGGCGAAATACGGGCTCGACTATGCCAGTCTCTCCGCCCTCAACCCACGCCTGATCTATTGCTCCATCACCGGCTTTGGCCAGGACGGCCCCTATGCCGCACGCGCAGGCTATGACTTTCTCATCCAGGGCATGTCCGGCCTGATGTCGATCACCGGAGAGCCGGATGGCCAGCCGCAAAAGGTTGGCGTTGCGGTCACGGATGTCGTCACCGGCCTCTATGGCACCATCGGCATCCTCGCCGCCGTCGAGCAACGACACCGCACCGGCAAGGGCCAGCATATCGACATGTCCCTGCTCGACTGCGCCACCGCGATGCTCGCCAACCAATCCATGAACTACCTCGCAACCGGCGAAAGCCCGGCGCGCCGGGGCAATGCCCACCCCAATATCGCCCCCTACCAGGTTTTGCCGGTTGCGGACGGCCATATCATCATCGCCGTGGGCAATGACGGCCAGTTTCAGCGCCTCTGCGGCGTGCTCGGACAGGGCGGTCTGGTCGAGGATGCACGGTTCGCCACGAACCAATCGCGCGTTGCCAACCGCGATGCCCTGACCGCCGCGCTCGAGACTGCCATGGCCACTTGGACCAAGTCCGACCTGCTTGCCGCGCTCGAAGCCGCGACCGTCCCCGCCGGCCCGATCAACGCCATCGGTGAGGCTTTTGAAGACCCGCAGATCAAGGCCCGCGGCATGCAGATCGCTCCCGAGGGCATCCCCGGCGTGCGCGGTCCCTGGCGATTCTCGGATGCAGAGCTTGCGCTCGACAAATCCGCGCCGGTTTTGCCAAAATCCAAGACCTAAGCCCCGCGGATATTCCGCTGCATGAGATGCTGGAAAAAGCGCGGGCTGATACGGTGCAGCACATGGCTCAGCCGCGCCACACGCCCGACCGGGATGAAGGGCTGCCGCCGCGCCACACCGCGCAGGATCACCGCCGCCGCCTCCTCGGGCGTCATCGCGTCGATCCCGTCCCCTGCCGAACCGGGCCGGGCCGTCCCGTCGGCTGCTGTATCGGGGCGTCCGGGATTGGTTGCGATGAAGGAGGGCGCCGCGATCAGGGTCTGGACGCCATGTGGCGCCTCTTCCGAGCGCAGGGACGAGAAAAACCCCTCCAGCGCATGTTTCGACGCGGCATAGGCCGTGCGGTGATAAAGCGGTGAGAACCCCGCCACCGAGGACATCGCCAGATGCGTGCCCTTGCTCTGGCGCACCGGGTGCAGAAAGGCCGCGGCCATGGCGGTGGCGGCAAAGAAATTGATCTCGACCACCTTGCGCAGCGCCGCCTCGCCCATCTCGGCAAAGGCACCGACCTGGGTAATCCCGGCATTGTAGATCACAAGGTCGATCGAGGGACTTTCGGCAATCACCCGGTCAAACACCTGCTGCCGCGCCGTCGCATCGGTCAGGTCACAGGCCACCGGCACCTGCGTCGCGCTGTGGTCAAGTCCTGCAATATCCCGGTCGATCAGAACCACGCGCCAGCCCCGGTCCTGAAGCGCGGCAGACAAGGCCCGGCCAAGCCCGCCCGCGCCTCCGGAAATCACCGCCGTTTTCATGGCTGCGCACTCCGCCGCCAATGCTCGAACACCTCGGCACTGGTTTTCTCCGGAACATAGCCGAAATCCCGCTTCAGCGCATCATTGGCCAGCACCGGGCGGTATTGCAGGAACCGGACCTGTTCCGGGCCATAGCGGCTGAGGCCCAACGGTTTCGCCACCGCCAGCGCCGCCTTCAAGAGCCCCGCAGGCAAGCGCAAAACGGGTTTGCCTAGCGCCCGCGCCAGGTCGGACACCCCCATCGCCCCATCGCCCGCCACGTTGAAGATCCCCGTCGGCCCGGTGGTCGCCGCGCGATAGAGGATGCGGGCCAGATCACGGGTCCAGATAAAGACAAAGGGGCTTTCGCTTCCCCGCAGGGCAAGCAGGCGCGGCTTTTGGAAAAGCGCCGTGATCTGGTTCTCGGTGCCCTCTCCCAGAACCGTGCCCACGCGCAGGATCACCTGCTCCAACTCCGGCGCCTCGTGCCGCGCGCGCTCCAAAAGCTCTTCGACAAGGCGTTTGTGGTGACTATAGGCAAAGGCCTCGTTGCCCCGAAGCGGATCGTCTTCGCGTAACGGGACCGGGTTGTCCGCGTGATAGCCATAGGCCGCGCCCGACGAGGTCACGACAAAGCGCCGCGTGCCCACCGCGATGGCCGCATCGAGCACCTTGCGTGTGCCATCCACATCCACGGCATAGGCAAAGGCCCGATCCGCGCCCTTGGGAGGCGTCACGATCGAGGCGAGATGCACCACGACATCGGGGCGTTCAGCCTCGAAAACCCGCGCCGCATCCTCCGAGGTCACGTCAAGCGGCACGAACCGCGCATTGGCCGGCAGATTCTCGGGGCAATGAAGCCCGGTGGCGATCACCTCGTGATCCGTGCCCGTCAACTCGCGCAGAAACGCCTGCCCCACGAGCCCCGCCGCGCCGGTAACCAGTATCTTGCTCATCGCGCGGCCTCCCTGCGCGACAAGACATAGGCCAGCCCCATGCCCGACAGGATATGCCAGATCCCCCAAAAGGCGGCAACCACGGCCATGCCGCCCAGCCCATGGAAAAACCCGAAGATCAGCACAAGCCCAAGGCCCGAATTCTGAATCCCCGTCTCGATGGTCACGGCACGGCGGTTGAAGGGCGACAATCCCGCAAGCGTCGCGGTGACAAATCCCCCCGACAACGCCAGCGCGTTGTGCAAAAGGACAAGCCCCGCCACCAGCCCGGCATAGACCAGGAAGTAATTCCAGTTCGCCGCAAGCGCGAGCACCACGAAGGCGATGAAAATCCCCATCGACACCCATTGCAGCGGCGTGCGCAGACGCGCCGTGATCCCCGGGCGCTTGACGTTGAGCCAGATGCCGAGGATCAGCGGCAGCACCAGCATGAAGCCTACCGTGATGGCGACCGAGACCGGATCAATCGCCGTGGCCTTCAGGATATTGCGGGTCGGCTCATAAAGGCTGCCCCAGAAGGCGATGTTGAACGGCGTGAGAAAGATCGCCCCCACCGTGGCAAAAGCCGTCATCGACACCGAAAGCGCCGCGTTGCCGCCCGCCCGGTGGGTGATGAAATTCGAGATATTGCCCCCCGGACAGGCCGCCACGAGGATCAGGCCCAGCGCGATGGAGGGCTGTGGCTTGGTCAGGAGGACAAGCCCGAATGTCAGCACCGGCAAGACCACGAATTGCGAAAACAGCCCCGCGATGAGCGGCTTGGGCGCATGGGCGAGGCGCTTGAAATCCTCGGGCCTTAGGTCGATGGCGATTGAGAACATCACCACCGCCAGAATCCCGTTCAAAAGCATCAGCGAACCGGGGCTGAAATTCAGCATCACGTCATCAATCGGGGTCATGCGCGGGCTCCCTTCGCAAGGCGTTTGATCCATTTCGTGACGGCGCCGCGATAGGTCGCCTTATCCACGTAATACGCCATTCGGGCCAGTTCGAGGTAGTCCATTCCGCCCGTCGCCCGATCGAACCCTTGCGCTTTCTCCGCCCGAAGCGCCTTGGCCGCACTGTTTCCGGCCCGAAGCCCCGCGATATAACAGGCCACCATCTCGGCCTGTTCATGCCGCCCCTGCCAGCCAAGACCCGTCGCCTCGATCATGCCGAGGACAAAGAGGTCATCGCGCGCGGGATGCATCGCGTTGAGATAGAGATGCGGCGCGTCCCCCTGCCAGTTGAGCAAGGCCGCGTCGATGAACGGATAGTGCAGCTTGTATCCCGTGGCCGCCAGGATCATGTCATAGTCTTCCTGCGTGCCATCCTTGAAATGCACCGTCTTGCCCTCGAGCCGGGCAATATCGGGCTGCACCCTCAAATCACCATGCCCCGCGTGATAAAGCACAAGGGAATTCACCACCGGATGGCTCTCGTAGAGTTTGTAGTCGGGCTTGGGAAAACCGTATTTCTCGGGCCGTCCGACAAACCAGCGCAGCAATAGACCATCCACCTTGCGCTTGAGCCACATGGGCAGCTTGATCGCCCCGCCAAGCGTATCTGCGGGCTTTCCAAAAACGTATTTCGGCACGAAATAATATCCCCGACGCATGGAAATATCGGTGCGCAGCGCGTGGTGGATCGCGTCCACCGCAATGTCACAGCCCGAATTGCCCGCCCCGACCACCAGCACGCGCTTGCCATCGAATTGCGACGGATAGCGATATTGGCTGGCATGGATCAACGTGCCATCGAAATACCCCTCGAAACGGGGCATGTTCGGTTCGGAAAGCGTCCCGTTGGCGATCATCACACCGGCATAGACCGCCTGATGTTCCCCCTCCGCATCGCGCCACGTCACGCGCCAGCCCTCGCCCGTCTCGCCAAGAGGCTCGGCCCGTGTCACTTCCGCGTTGAACCGATAATGCGCCCGCAAACCAAAATGATCCGCGAAACGGCGGAAATAGCCCTTGAGATCACGATGACTCGGATATTCGGCCACGTCCTCGTCCATGGGGAAATCCGCGAACTCGGTCATGTGCTTGGACGAGATCAGATGGGCGCTCTCGTACATGGTTGAGCGCGGCGCATCTATATCCCACAAGCCCCCCACATCCGAATGCAGTTCGAACCCGTCGAAACCCACATCCTGCTCTTTCAAGACCTTGGCGGTCGCAAGCCCCATCGGACCCGCCCCGATCAGGGCGAATTTATCGCGCGTTTCCAATAGTCACCCTCCCCTGTGCTATTGTCGTGTTAATGATGTTAGGTTGAACACCCGTTCAAAATAAGGCAAGACGTTTTTATGAAGATGAAGATTCCGCAGGAAAAACAACGGCAAAGGGCGCCTTCCAAACGCGCCCTGGAAACCCGCGCGGCGATTCTGGACGCGGCGGAACGGCTCTTTGCGGCGCGCGGATTCGATGGCACCTCGATCCGCGACATCGCCAGGATGGCCGGGGTGCAGACCAGCCTCGTGAACCATCACGGCGGCACCAAGGAAGAACTCTTCGCGCGGATCGTGGCGCGGCGCGCCGACGAACTCTCCATCGCCCGCCTGAGCGCGCTTGCCGCCCATAACCACGCGGGCACACCGACACTCGAGGGCGTGCTGACCGCGTTTTTCGGCCCCTATCTCGAAAAGGTCGAAGCCGCCGAGCCGCAATGGCGCGCCTATGCCCGGCTTGTGGCCATGGTCTCGGCCGATCCGCAATGGAAAGACCTGACCGAACGCTGTTTCGACCCCACGGCGGGCCGTTTCATCGACGCCATCGCCGCGCTTTTCCCCGAGGCCCGGCGTGACGATATCGCCGCAGGCTTCGTCTACTCGGTATCGGCCATGCTTGCCCTCGCCACCTCGCGCTGGCGTGTCTCTGCGCTGGGTGACACGGCACAGGGCATGCCAGGCCACCTCGAGGAACTCGTGCGCTTTTGCGCCGCCGGGATCACGGCTGCCGCGGCGCCCAAGGTCAGGGACTCTGAACCGCCTTGCGACTGAACTCCGCCGTCGCCGTCGTGAGATCGTCATAGAGCAGATCAACCCGGATCGTCTCGATCGAGCCAAGCGGATAGCCGAGGTAGATCACCGCATCTGGCGGGATCGCCGCCGGTGACGCCGCTTCCGGGTCGCAGGGTGGCAGGTCGAACGCCATGCTCTCCCCGCCATTCACCGCAAACCGCACCTCGTGCAGCCCACAGCGCCACGACAACAGATGCGTGAAATAGAGCAAATCCTGCCCGTTATATTCCCGCACCGCGATCCAATTCGCGCGCGTTGCCTCAAGGATCGGGCGCACTTCCGTCGCGGTCAGGAATTTCCCGGTCGGGCTCTGGTCTTCCCTGGCAAAATCCCCCTCGGCCAGCGCCATCCCTGCGCTCCCGGTGGCCAGCGCAAGCGCCGCGGCTCTCATATAGGTCATCATTGCGCCCCCTCCCTTCGGTTTTGCGCCGCCGCGACAGGAAATCCCCCCAATCACGGGTGGAACAGACAAATTTCGCCGTTATAGTCGCAGCATACGAGTATCGTGCAGGGCAGCAGTCAAAATGGCAAGAAAAGCGTCGAAGCGGCCAGAGTTCAACATCGTCATCGTCGGCCAATCGGGCCGCCTGCAATACGAGGCGGTGCTCTTTGCCGCCTCGCTGCGTGCCAACACGCCGGATTTCAACGGGCGCCTCTTCGTCGCCGAACCCCAGCCAGGCCCGAATTGGGACAGTGACCCGCGCATCCATTCCGACCCCGTGCGCAGCGCCCTTGAAGAGCTTGGCGCGGAAATCCTGCCCTTCGAGAGCAGGCATTTCGGCAGCGCCTACCCCTACGGCAACAAGATCGAGGCGCTGCTCGCCCTGCCCGAGGGCGAACCGTTCGTCTTCTTCGACACCGACACGCTGGTCACGGGCGATCTGATGTCGGTGCCCTTCGATTTCGACAAACCCTGCGCCTCGCGCAAGGTCGAAGGCACATGGCCCACGATCGAGCTTTACGGCCCCGGATATACCCAGGTATGGAAATCCCTCTACGACACCTTCGGCCTCGATTTCGAAACCTCGCTCGACCTGTCCTGGCCGGATGAATACTGGCGCCGCTACCTCTATTTCAACGCCGGGTTCTTCTATTACAAATGCCCGAAACTCTTTGGTGAACGGTTCCTGCACTACGCCAACGAGATCCGCTGGAACGCGCCGCCGGAACTGGTCTGCCAACCGCTCGACCCGTGGCTCGATCAGGTGGCGCTGCCGCTCGTGATCCATTCTTTCGGGGGCGGGCGCGATGCCTTGCCCGAAGGGTATCTCGATGGCGACGTGACCTGCCACTACCGCGTCCTCCCCCTCGCCTATGCGCGCGAGGCCGACAGCGTGATTGACACGCTCGAAGAGGTCACCGCGCCAAACAAGATCAAGAAAGTGCTCAAGGAATACGACCCGATGAAGCGCATGATCTACCAGGGCCGCGGCCAGAAGGTGCGCGCGCTCTTTGACCGCGATGCCCTTCCACGCAAGGAACAGGCCATCCGCAACAAGATCAAACGCAACGGTTTCTGGATGCGCTGAACGCAGGCGTTCCGGCAAAGCCGCGCCCTCCGGCACATTTTCCCTGATTGCCGCCGTGCCGTTGCACCCCCCTTGAACTCTGCCTAATGATGGCGACGACATTCTTGCAGGAGGAACCATCATGTCCGAGACGCCCACCTACGGCTTCGACACGCTTCAGATTCACGCTGGCGCCCGCCCCGACCCGGCCACCGGCGCACGCAACACGCCGATCTACCAGACCACGGCCTACGTGTTCCGCGATGCCGAACACGCCGCCGCCCTCTTCAACCTGCAGGAAGTCGGCTATATCTACTCGCGCCTGACCAACCCGACCGTCGCCGTGCTCCAGGAACGCGTCGCAACCCTCGAAGGCGGTGTCGGCGCGGTCTGCTGCTCCTCGGGACACGCGGCCCAGATCATGGCGCTCTTTCCGCTGATGGGTCCGGGGCTCAACGTGGTGGTCTCGACCCGCCTCTACGGCGGCTCCATCACGCAATTCAGCCAGACCATCAAGCGTTTCGGCTGGTCGGCCAAATTCGTCGATTTCGACGATCCGGCCGCCATCGAGGCCGCCATCGACGACGACACCCGCGCGATCTTCTGTGAATCCATCGCCAACCCCGGCGGCGTGGTGACCGACCTCGACGCCGTCGCTGCCGTCGCCAACAAGGCGGGCCTGCCGCTGATCGTCGACAATACCTCGGCCACCCCCTATCTCTGCCGCCCGATCGAGCATGGCGCGACGCTGGTCGTGCACTCCATGACCAAGTACCTGACCGGCAACGGCACCGTGACGGGCGGCGTCGTGGTTGACAGCGGTACGTTCGACTGGTCCGCCTCGGGCAAGTTCCCCTCGCTTTCGGACCCCGAGCCCGCCTATCACGGCCTCAAGTTCCACGAGACCTTCGGCCCGCTCGCCTTTACCTTTCACGGTATCGCCATCGGGTTGCGCGATCTCGGCATGACGCTAAACCCGCAAGCGGCGCATTACACGCTCATGGGCATCGAAACCCTGTCCCTGCGCATGGAGCGCCATACGCAGAACGCCGAAAAGATCGCCGCATGGCTTGAAACCAACCCGCATGTGGAGGCCGTGACCTATGCCGGCCTGCCGTCATCGCCCTATCACGAGCGCGCCAAGCGCATCTGCCCCAAGGGCACCGGCGGCCTCTTCACCGTGGCACTCAAGGGCGGCTATGACGCCTGCGTCAAATTCGTCGACAGTCTCGAACTGTTCTCCCATGTCGCCAACCTTGGCGACACCCGAAGCCTCGTGATCCACTCCGCCTCGACCACCCACCGCCAGCTCACCCCCGAGCAACAGGACGCGGCGGGCGCAAGCGCCAACGTGGTGCGCATCTCCATCGGTATCGAGGACGCCGACGACCTGATCGCCGATCTCGACCAGGCCCTGGCCAGGGCCCACGCCTGATCCGACCCGAAAAACAGGAAAGGCCGCGCCTTCTCGCGCGGCCTTTCCATATCTTCATATTGGCAAAATACTCCGGGATGAATTGACGCTGGCACAGCGCCTAGAGGGGCAGCGCCCCTATTTTGTCCCGTCTTCAATCGCGAACACCATCGAGACCGAGGCGCGGGTTTCCATCTCGCCCGCGGCGACCGGCATCCCGCCATCCGCCGCCATCTCGGCCCGCGCCATCATCATCGGGCGCGGCGACGGCGCGCCGAGCTCCGAAAGGCTCAGCAGCTGGCCAAGCGTCACACCCGCCGCCTCGGCATAGAGCGCAGCGCGGGCCTCGGCATCGGCCACCGCCGCACGCCGCGCCGCCTCGCGCAAAGGTGCCGGATCTTGCAGCGCGAATTGCAAGCCTCCGAACCCGTTGGCCCCATCGGCCACCACCTTGTCGAACATGTCCCGCAACAGACCAAGATCGCGCAGACGCACGGTCACCCGTGTCTCGGCGCGGTAGCCCCGGATCTCGGGCGCCTCATTCGGCGCGCGCTCCCGGCTCCACAACGGATTGAGCGACAAACCGCTGGTTTGCATGTCCCGTTCGGCAATATCGAACGCCCTGAGCCGCGCGAACACCGCCTGCGCCCGCTCTGCCACCGTGTCGAGCGCCTCTGCGGCCGTCCGCGCCTCCTCGCTGACTTCAAGGGTCAAAACGGCCATGTCCGGCACCGCGGCCACCATGCCCTCGCCCGTCACGCTGATCGTGCGCGGCTCGGCACTGACCGCGCCCGCAACCCCCAAAACCCAGAATACCAATACCATCAACCTCATTACGACATCTCCTTTTGTCTGTCTTCGCAAGACTGCGCCTTCCGGCGGGGCGTGTCAAAACCTGCGCCACCGGCGGATCTTCGTGTGTTTTCCTTCCCTTCGGCGAATCCCTGCTATAGAATCCTGCGCAGGGAGCAGAGACTCCACAAGTCATGACGTGGGTGCTAGAGCCGCCATATGAAACCGGAATTTGCCCTTTCCCTTTCCTTTGAAGGGATTAGCCTTCTTTACCGCATCGAGGGCGGCTGGCACCTCATGGGCGAAGCCGCCCTGACCTCCGAGTCTCTCGGGGCCGATCTCGAAACCCTGCGCGACATGGCCGAATCCATCGGCGGCAAAGCCTTCCGCACCAAGCTCGTTCTGCCCAATGAGCAGATCAAGTATCTCTCCCTCGCCACCGGCAAGCTCGACAAGGCCGCGCGCCTCGCGGCGGTGTCCGACGAACTCGAGGCGACGACCCCCTATCGCATCGACGAACTTGCCTTCGACATGCAGGCGGCTGGCACCGAAACCAAGGCCGCCGCCGTGGCACGCGAGACATTGGCCGAGGCCGAGGCTTTCGCCGTTGAACATGCCTTCAACCCTGTCTGCTTCGTCGCGATCCCGCCCGAAGGCGCCTTTTCCGGCGAACCCTTCTTTGGCCCCACCGACGTGGCGGCAAAGCTTCTCAAGAAAGAGACCGCCGAGGCCGATGACCTGCCGATCCATGTGATCTCCTCCGGGCCGCTCCCCGAACCTGCGCCAGAACCGGAACCGGAACCGGTTGCAGCGCCCCCCACGGTCGAAAAGCCCCCCGCACCGGAACCTGAACCCGAGCCGGAACTCCCCCTCCCGGCAGAGGCAGCCCCCGCGACAGGGCCCGACGCTGCGCCCGTGGACGATCCCGCGCCCACTTTCGGAAGCCGCCGCACGTCACCCGCCCCCTTGCGCGCCGACCGCGCCACCGACACTCCCGCCGCATCTGGCGAAAGCACCCTGACTGCAAGCCGCGAGGACAGCGCCGCCCTGCGCTTTGATCCCGCGCGCGTCGCCGCTGGCCTGCGCCCGCATGGCCCTGCCGACACGACGAACACCACCGCCCCTCGCAACAACGCGCTGGCCCAAGGCACCTCGGGCGCGATGGGGGCCGCCACGGCCTTCCTGAGCCGCCGCCGCGAGGCCCGCAAGAACCGTCGCGCCGCATCGGCCACCACCGCCACGTCAGAGGCGACACCTGGCAACGAACGCCAGCGAATGACGGTCTTTGGCGCGCGCTCGGGCGAAATCCGCGGCAAGCCGCGCTACCTCGGCCTTGTGTTGACCATCGTGCTACTGGTCTTCCTCGCCGCAGTCGCCGCATGGGCCGCGCTCTTCACGGAAGACGGCGTTGCGGGCCTGTTCCAGCGTGACCCGCCCCAGCAGATCGCGGACACCGCTCCCGAAAGTCAGCCCGTGGAAGAGCAGGAGACCGCCGCCCTACCGCCGATCTCGCCCGACACGATCACCGACAGCGCCGAGATCGAGGCGATGACGGACGAGCACCACCCCACCGCGCTCGACAGCCTCGAAGCAGAGGCGCGCTATGCCGCGACTGGGATTTGGCAACGCGCGCCCGATCAGGCCCTGACGCCAGACTCCGGCAGCACCGAGGATCTTTACCTGACCTCGATCGACCGCGTGGTGATCGCCAAGGACGCCGTCGCCCTGCCCGCGCTCGACTCCTTTGGCACCGACCGGATGATGCCGCGCCAGGTATCGCCGCTGCCGCCTGGCCTGAGCTTTGATCTCGACGACCGCGGCCTCGTCAAAGCCACGCCGGACGGGGCCTTGTCGCCCGAAGGCGTCCTCGTCTACCAAGGCCGCCCCGCGGCCCTGCCCCCATCCTACCCGGTGCGCAAGGCGGCACCGGGCGAGGTTCTGCCCCCCGTCGTGCGCGCCCGCATCGCAAAGCTGCGCCCCCGCCTGCGCCCCACGGACCTGGTGGAACAGAATGAACGCGCCTCGAACGGGGGACGGTCCCTGGCCGAACTGGGCAAGATGCGCCCCCGCCTGCGCCCCGAAACGCAAAAGGCCGAGGAAGAGGCCGAGGACGTGACCGCGACGCAATATGCCGTGACCGCCTCTCTGCGCCCCAAACCGCGCCCCGCGAATTTCGAGGCCGTGGTCGCCCGCGTTGATCCCGAAGAGCGGGCACAACCCGCAGCCGCCGTCGCCACAGTGGCCCCGTCGATCCCCAGCAGCGCCTCCGTCGCGCGGCAGGCGACGATCCAGAACGCCATGAACCTGCGCAAGGTGAACCTGATCGGGGTCTATGGCACCTCAAGTTCCCGCCGCGCACTGGTGCGCCTGTCCAATGGCCGCTTCAAGAAGGTCAAGGTCGGCGACCGCATCGACGGTGGCAAGGTCGCCGCGATTGGCGATACCGAACTGCGCTACATCAAGTCTGGCAAGAACGTGGTTCTGAAATTGCCCCGCGGCTAAGGCTGCCTCCAGTCAGCCCAAGCCAAGAGGTCTCCCGTGCAGCCCGACAAGCAACACCCCCTCGACCAAACCCTTCTGGAACGGCTGCACCTGCCCATGGACGCCACCAGGCGCCTGCGGCTCATGCGGGGGCTGATCCACCTTGTCGATGGCACGAGTCGCACCTTCTTTCGCAAACCGTTCTTCGGGCTGCGCGAATGCGAGGCGCTCTGGCAAGAGCTCGACATGGCAACCGACATGGACCTGGTCGATGCCCTGCTCTCGCTCAAGGGCGGCACCACGCTTGCCCCGCACGGTCTCGACCACATTCCCGAAACCGGCCCAGCCCTGATCGCCTCGACACACCCGACCGGCCCGTTCGATTTCATCGCCCATGCCGGCGCGCTCATCAAACGCCGCCCCGATCTCAAGGTCGTGGCAAATAACGACGCGCGCACCTTCCTCGGCACCGATCGCATCGTCTCGGTGCGCGTGAACCGCCACAACCGCGCCCTCTCGGCACGGGCCACCTTGGCAGGCATGGAACAGCACCTGCGCGCTGGTGGCGCACTGCTCATCTTTGGCTCTGGCCGCGTGCCACGCCGGGCCGGAAGCGGCCTGATCGAGCCGCGCTGGCGCAGCGGGACGACCCACGTGTCGCAAACCTGCAATGTGCCGATCATCCCGGCAAGCATCGACGTGCGCAACTCGCGCTATTACTACCGCCTGCGCCACCTCGCCTGGCGGCTGAGCGGCAGCGACAATTTCGCCGTCACCGTCGGCTCTCTGCGCTACCTGATCGAAATGCTGGATCAATTGGGCGGACGTTACGATCTGCACTACGGTGCGCCCCTTGCCCCCGGCAGCCCGCCAGAGCTTGTCCAGAAACAGGCCGAAAGCCTTGTCCCCGGCCTCTACTACGGCACCTGAGTGCCAAGAAGAAACGCCGCTGCACCCCATCCCCATGGATTGCAGCGGCGCCCCCCTCGCCCGTGAGCGGATCTGCAAACCTGCGCGGCAACACAAAAACACCGAAGCCGTCTGGTCCGTGTTGAACACAGGTTCGGCGCGCGGCCCCACTTGATACACTTGTTAAGCGCTCAACATGAGCATAAGCGAGCCCTGACACGGATTCTGCGCATAATGACGTGCATATGTCATGTTCTTCACATATCCTGCGCATGAATGTTGATTTTCACGCGGGCTTTTCGCAATGCTGGACGAGATGGACAAACGGCTATTGGCCGCGATTCAGAAAAACGCCCACCTGACGGCGCAGGAATTGGGGGACATCCTCAACCTCTCCCCGTCCCAGGCCGGGCGGCGGCGACAGCGCCTCGAAGGCGAGGGCTATATCGAGGCCTACACCGCCCGCCTTGACCCGTCACGGGTCGGCCTTGACGTGCAGGCCTTTATCCAGGTCACCCTCGCGGTCCATAGCCCCGAACACGGACGCGGCTTCGTCTCCATGATCTCGACCCGCCCCGAGGTCATCAGCGCCTGGACCCTGACCGGGGATGCCGATTATCTCCTGCGCGTCTTCTGCGAAGACCTTTCCGCGCTCAACAGCTTGATTCACGACGTTCTGTTGCCGCATCCGGCCGTGGCACGGGTCCAGAGCCAGATCGTCATGGACCAATGTAAACGCGACGCCCCCCTGCCTACCTGAAGGACCAACTGACCCATGGACGGATTTCTTCTCCAGACCACGATCTTCCTCGGCACCGCCGTGATCGCCGTGCCGATCTCGGCGCGGCTCGGCATGGGCTCGGTGCTCGGCTACCTCCTTGCCGGTGTGCTGATCGGGCCGATCCTCGGGCTTGTCGAAAGCTCTCAGGATCTCATGCATTTCGCGGAATTCGGCGTGGTCATGATGCTCTTCCTGATCGGCCTCGAACTTGATCCCCGCGCCCTCTGGGCCATGCGGCACAAGCTTCTCGGCCTTGGCGGGCTTCAGATCATGCTGACCGGCACCGCGATCACGGTCGGCGCCATGTGGATGGATCAGCCGCTCAGAACAGCCATCGCGCTCGGCATGATCTTTGCCTTGTCCTCAACGGCCATCGTTCTGCAAACGCTCTCGGAAAAGAACCTGATGCAGACCGGAGGCGGGCGCTCGGCCTTTGCCGTGCTCCTGACACAGGACATCGCCGTGATCCCCATGCTGGCGGTCCTGCCGCTTCTGGCCATGGACCCGATCATGCAGATTGCCGCCGATGGCTCGATCCATGCGGCTGGCGGCGCAGAGGACGGTCACGGCACGAAGCTGTCGCTCGTCGAGGGCCTGCCCGGCTGGGGCGTGACGCTGGTCACGCTGGCTGCGGTGGGGGGCGTGGTGCTGGCCGGGCGCTATCTCGTGCGGCCCGTGTTCCGCTTCATCCATTCCGCAAACCTGCGCGAGATGTATACCGCCTTCGCACTGCTGATCGTCATCGGCATCGCGCTCCTGATGACCATGGTGGGCCTGTCGCCCGCACTCGGCACCTTCCTCGCCGGCGTGATCCTCGCCTCAAGCGAATTTCGCCACGAACTTGAAAGCGACATCCAACCCTTCAAGGGCCTGCTCCTCGGCCTCTTCTTCATCACCGTCGGCTCGCAGATCGACTTTGCCGGGTTCTTCGCCGATCCCGCGCCGATCCTGTCGCTGACCCTCGCCCTGATCTTCATCAAGGCGCTGATCCTCTTCATCCTGGGGCGCGCCTTCGGCCTGCGTGGCCGCAACCAGGTTCTCTTTACCCTGAGCCTGGCCCAGGCCGGGGAATTCGGCTTCGTGCTGATCTCCTTCGCCCTGCAACAACACGTGCTCGATACGGCTCTGGCCGAGGAATTGATGCTGGTCGTAGCGCTGTCCATGCTCATCACGCCGCTCTTGTTCATCGCCTATGACCTGCTGAGCCGCCGCATGAATGAAAGCGCCGAAACCCGCCCCGATGACGATATCGACGAACAAGGCCCTGTCATCATTGCCGGCATCGGGCGCTTCGGCCAGATCGTCAACCGCCTCGTGCGGTCCGCCGGGTTCAAGACCGTGGTGCTCGATCACGACATGCGCACCATCGAACTCATGCGCCGCTTTGGCGTCAAAGGCTTCTTCGGCGACCCGACCCGCCCCGAGCTTCTGCATGCCGCAGGCTTGGGCGAAGCACGGGTGCTTGTCGTCGCCCTCGACGATCCCAAGGCCGCCACGAAACTCGTCGGCTTTGCCCGCCGCGACCGCCCCGACCTGCACATCGTCGCCCGTGCCCATGACCGGCACCATACGTTCGAACTGTTCAACGCCGGGGCGAATGACATCGTGCGCGAGATGTTCGACTCCTCGCTGCGCGCCGGGCGCTACGTGCTCGAGAACGTGGGCTTGAGCGAATACGAGGCCGCGCAGGCCGAACAGGCCTTCTACAAACACGACCGCTACACGATCCGCGAACTCGCCCAACATTGGGACCCGAAAATTCCCACGGTCGAGAACAAGGCCTATATCACGCGCGCCAAGGAGCTTGAGAAAGAGTTGGAAATGTCGCTCCTCGCGCTTCTGGAAACAGAGCGCAAAGAGCCGGACTAAGCGCGCAAGGGCTTTCAAAGCCCTTGCCCCCTCTACCCGTCCGCGACGCCCGCCTCGGCAAATGTCGCCATGCCGGAATGACAGGCGATGGCCGATTTCAGGATATTGATCGCCAGCGCCCCGCCCGACGCCTCGCCAAGCCGAAGGCCAAGCGCCAGCATCGCCTCCTTGCCGAGCTTCTCAAGAAGCCGCAGATGCGCCGCCTCCGCGCTGGCATGACCCGCAAGGGCGTGATCGAGCGCTCCCGCCTGCGCCGCCTCGAGCGTCGCCGCCGCCGCACAACAGATGAACCCATCCAGGATGACCGGAACCGACAGGCTGCGCGCCCGCGCAATCGCCCCCACCATCGCCGCAAGCTCGCGCCCCCCAAGGCAGCGCAACACCTCAAGCCCCTCGCGCCCCGCATTGGCCCCAAGCCCTTCGCGCACAACCCGCGCCTTGGTGGCCAGCCCCGCATCGTCAACGCCCGTGCCGCGCCCGACCCAATCCTCTGCCGCGCCCCCGTAAAGCGCCGCCGCGATGGCCGCCGCCGCCGTGGTGTTGCCGATCCCCATCTCGCCCACCACAAGCAAATCGGTGTTTTCCGCCACCGCCTCCCAGCCCGTGGCCAGCGCCGCCACGACCTCCGCCTCGCTCATCGCCGGGCCTTGGGTGAAATCCGCCGTCGGCCGGTCGAGATCAAGCGCATGAACCGACAGTTTCGCCCCCGCTGCGCGCGACAACTGGTTGATCGCGGCCCCGCCATGCTGAAAGTTGAGCACCATCTGCGCGGTGACTTCCGCCGGAAAGGCTGAAACCCCCTGCGCCGTGACGCCGTGATTTCCGGCAAAGACGATAACCTGCGGCGCCGCGATCTCTGGCCGCGCCGTCCCGCGCCAGCCCGCATACCAGATCGCCATCTCCTCGAGCCGCCCCAAGGCACCCGGCGGTTTGGTCAGCTGCCCATTGCGCGCCGCCGCCGCATCAAGCGACACCGGGTCCGCCCCCGGTGCATTGGCCAGGCTCTCGCGAAACTCATCAAGGGTCGAAAAAGGTGCGGACATGGCGCGGCTCCTGTTGAAATATATCCTGACGCGTTGTTTACCTGAGCCGCACAGACCCGCAAGGCCCCAAAGAGACCGACAGATGACGCAGGACGACACCCGCCTCGCAATTCCCGCAGACATCGCCACCGCGCTGGCGCTGCTGACGCGCCTGCCCGTCCGGGCCAGTTTCGAACGCGGCGCGCGCGCGGCCTGGGCCTATCCGCTCGCGGGTCTGGCCGTCGCCGGCCTGTCGGCTCTGCTCGCGGGGATGCTGCTCGCGCTCGGCGTCGCACCCCTGCTGGCCGGGCTGGCCTTTGTCGCGACACAGGTGATCCTGACCGGCGCCATGCACGAGGACGGGCTGGCCGATAGCGCCGACGGGCTCTGGGGTGGATGGGACCGCGCCCGGCGCCTCGAGATCATGAAGGACAGCCATATCGGCAGTTACGGCGTGATCGCCCTGATCCTCTCGCTTGGCGCGCGTGTCTTCGCAGTGGGGCTGCTCTGCGCCGAAGATGGCTGGCTCTGGCCGCTTCTGGCCGTGGCCATGCTCTCGCGGGCCACCATGCCCGCGCTCATGGCCACCCTGCCGCATGCCCGCGACACCGGCCTGAGCCATGCCCAGGGCCGCGCCCCGCAAAACACCGCCCTCGCCGCCGCGGGCCTCGCTGCGCTGGCCGCGCTCCTGTTCTGCGGACCCGGCGGCATTGGCCTCCTGTTTCTCGCCGCGCTCACGGCCCTCGCCTGCGCCGCCATCACCAAGGCCAAGATCGGCGGCCAGACCGGCGACATCCTCGGCGCGACCCAGCAACTGACGGAAATCGCCCTGCTTCTGGCCCTCACCGCCCAGCCATGAAAAAACCGCGCCCCAACGGGACGCGGTGTCTCAGGTCTCGAAAACCGGGCTTGGCTCAGGCAGCCGCCGCGCGCGACATCAACACATCGTCGACCTTCTTGGCCGCCGCCACCTCGTCGCCGCCACCCACGGCCGCGACTTCACGGGTCAGACGCTCAAGCGCAGCCTCGTAAAGCTGACGCTCGGAATAGCTCTGCTCGCGCTGATCGTCGCTGCGGTGCAGGTCGCGCACGACTTCGGCAATCGCGATGAGATCGCCCGAATTGATCTTCTGTTCATATTCCTGGGCGCGCCGCGACCACATGGCCCGCTTGACCTTGGCCTTGCCCTTGAGGGTTGTCATGGCCTGGTCGACAACATCGGGAGAGCTGAGGCTGCGCATCCCGATCTCGGTGGCCTTGTGCGTCGGCACACGCAAGGTCATCTTGTCCTTCTCGAACGAAATCACGAACAGCTCAAGCTGCATGCCAGCGACTTCCTGCTCCTCGATGGATATGATCTGACCCACACCATGGGCGGGATAGACAATATATTCATTGGGGCGGAATTCGGTCTTATTGGTCTTGCTCATCTGGGTCCTTCCTGACGCAGGCCCTTGCACCCGCCAACAAGGCTCAGGTCCGGGAAAAGACCTTCCCGGCCATCAGCTTCTCTTTGGGACAAAAAGCCATCCTCGGCAAATGCGGGATGGCTCGTGGGCAGTATGTCTATGTGACAGAGGTATAACATAAAAACCGCATATTTCCAAGCTGGGCAGCCGGAAACGCGCTGTTTCGAGTGAATTTTCAGCCCTTTCACGGGCATTTTACCGCCATTCGGCGCTCAAAACGACGCCGGTGCCCCCGGCGCAGCCCCTCACGCGGGGCGATGCGAATCGCTTGTCAGCCGCCCTCGCCGGGCGCTTCCGAGAAATATTTCTCGAGCTTACCCTCTTCGCCATCGCGCGCATCCGCGTCCGGAAGCGGGTCTTTCTTGGAGATGATGACCGGCCAGATTTCGGAATATTTCCGGTTGAACTCGACCCACTCCTCCATGTCCGGCTCGGTATCCGGGCGGATCGCGTCCGCCGGGCATTCCGGTTCGCACACACCACAATCGATGCACTCATCGGGATGGATCACAAGGGCGTTTTCACCTTCATAGAAACAGTCAACGGGACACACTTCCACGCAATCTGTATATTTGCAGGCGATGCAGTTGTCGGTGACGACATAGGTCATAGTCGAGTCTCATCTACATATTTACGGCACCTAGCTAATCCAGTGCGCCGGATCATTCAAGTTCACCACGACGTTTGAGGTCGAGTTTACGCCGATCCCGTTTTGTCGGGCGGCCTTGTCCTTCATATCTAGGCGCAGGCGGAACGTTGTCTTTGACTTCGCTCAAATCCTCGTAAAGCGCCTGTGCCTCGGGCGCCGGTCCCCGCCGTTCCCCAAGCGCCACGATTCGCACCACGCGGATATTCCGCCCCTGCGCAAAGGTCAAAACATCCCCCGGTGCCACGGCATGACTCGCCTTGCCGGCCTTGCCGGCGTTGACGCGGATATGCCCGCCCGTGACCATCTTCGCCGCCAATGTGCGCGTCTTGAAGAACCGCGCATGCCAAAGCCACTTGTCGAGCCGTTGCCTGGAAACTGTCTCGCTCACACCGAAACCCACGCGGGGCCGGAAAACCCGGCCCCGTCATCTGTTATCCCTTGTCTTTCAAGCCCATAAGCGCCGCGGCAAACGGGTTGTCGGGATCAATGGCTTTTTCCTTCTTGGGGGGGCGCGACTGATACTGCTTGGCCCCCGTGTCACGACGCGGTGCGCCCTTGCCCTTGGGCTTGCCCCGCGGCTTGTCGCCCTTCGGCGCGCCCCGCTCGCCACCACGGCGCGGGCCGCGATTGCCAGGACGGTTGCCGCCCCAGGTAAAGGTATAGAACACCTCCATCTCCGGGCCGTCCTCCGCCGCGCCTTCCGCCGGGGTCTCTTCAGGAACCTCCACCGGCGTCTCTGCCGGGGTTTCCGCAGGCGCATCCGCCGGAACCTCGACCGGTGACTCTGCCGGGGTTTCGCTCGGCTGCTCCACGGGGGTTTCCTGCGGGGTCTCGGCAGGTGCCGGGTCTTGCGCGGCCTTGACCTTCTCGCGTTCGCCCTTCTCGGCCTTGTAGCCAAGCCCCTGCATCAGGTCGGCGAACTGCTCAAGCGTCATGCCGGTGATCGAGAGCATATCGGCCTTGGCCTCGAAGCCCCCCCGGCTATCCTCCGCGCGCAGCATATCGGCAAGACGCTCCAGCATATCAATGCGGATCGCCCGCTCCCCGGCAGCGCGGTAGCCCGCCATCGAATGATAGCCCTGCGGCACGCCCTTACCCGACGGCACGGTCACAAGGCCCGGCGGCGGCGCTTCGGGGAACTCGTCAAGCCCCTGCGCCAACGACCACAGCACAAGCCGCAGCCGTGTCGGTGCGGGCTTGAGAAGAAGCGGCATGAAAATCGTGAACTGGCCGAAGCGCACGCCATGCTTGCGCAATGCGCCGCGCGCATCCTGGTCAAGCTCCTTGACCTCGCCAGCCACCTCGCCGCGCGGGATGATGCCAAGCGCCTCGACAAGACGGAACGCAAAGCCCCGCGCAAGCCCCGACAGCGCTTCGTCCTTCGACAGGTTCAAGAGCGGCTCGAAAAGTGCGGCAATCTTGCGGTCGATGAAATGCTGCAAGCGGCGCTCGACCTTCTGCGCCACCTCAGCGCCCGCCTCGTCATCGACGAACACCTTGATGCCGGGCTTGAGCACGTCCGCGCCGGGCACAAGCTTGCCCACCGCCTGCTCGCCCCACATCAGCCCGCCCTGTTCGGTAAAGTCGATTTCCGTATCGGGCGCATTATAGAACCGGTCCGCGCGCAGATGGAAATGCGGCGCAAGCGCTTGCAGGCTCGCCTGCTTGAGCGTCTTGGCCTCCTGACCGGACGCCTCCTTGTCCGCCACGAAACGGAACCCTTCGAGCCGACCGACGAATTCTCCTTCGACGGTCACCTCACCCTTGTCATTCACTTCGGCCAACAGGGCCTCCTTCTGTTTGAGCCGGCGCAAGAGCACGGATGTGCGCCGGTCCACAAATCTCTGAGTCAGACGCTCGTGCAACGCGTCCGACAGGCGATCTTCTACAGCGCGCGTCTCGCCCCGCCAATGGTTTTCGTCATCAACCCAGCCTTTTCGCTGCGCGACATATGTCCACGTGCGGATATAGGCCAATCGTTTCGACAACGTGTCAATGTCGCCTTCGGTCCGGTCAAGGCGCTTGACCTGCCGCGCCATCCAATCGTCCGGCACCTGCCCGCGCTCATGCAGATAGCCAAAAAGCCCCTCGATGAGCGCGGCATGTTCGGCATGGCTGATGCCGCGGAAATCCGGCACCCGGCACACGTCCCACAAAAGCCGCACCGACGGCCCGTCGCTCGCCCTCGCCATGACCTCGGCGGACTGGCGCATCGTATTGAGCGCCATCTGGTCATCCGCCTCGCGCGCCTTGACAAGCCGCTCATCCCGCGGCACGACATCAAGCGAGGCAAGCAGCGCATCGACCGATCCGAACTCGAGCCGCGCATTACGCCAGTTGAGCTTCTTCAGCGGCGTGAAGCGATGCTCCATGATCGCCCCGGCCACCGCCTCGTCCAGGGGCGGCGCCTCGCCGGTGACACCGAATGTCCCGTGGCTCATCCCCCGCCCCGCGCGCCCGGCAATCTGCGCCAACTCGTTGGGCGCGAGCGGGCGCATCCGCCGCCCGTCGAATTTCACCGTCGAGGAAAACGCCACGTGATCAATATCGAGGTTGAGCCCCATGCCGATCGCATCCGTCGCCACGAGGAAATCCACATCGCCGTTCTGATAAAGATCGACCTGCGCGTTGCGCGTCCGGGGCGACAACGCCCCCATGACCACCGCCGCGCCCCCCTTCTGGCGGCGCAGAAGCTCTGCAATCGCATAGACATTATCGACCGAGAACCCGACGATCGCCGAACGTGGCTGCATCCGGCTGATCTTGCGGCTGCCGGAATAGCTGAGCGTCGACATCCGCTCGCGGCGCATGAACTCGGCCTCCGGCACAAGCTCAGCAATCGCACCCCGCATCGTGTCCGAGCCGAGAAAAAGCGTCTCATGCGTCCCCCGCGCCCTCAGGAGACGGTCGGTGAACACATGCCCCCTCTCGGGATCGGCACAAAGCTGGATCTCGTCCACGGCAAGGAAATCCGTGCCCATCGCTTCGGGCATCGCCTCCACAGTGCAGACCCAATACTGGGTGCGCGGCGGCACGATCCGTTCCTCGCCCGTCACCAGAGCGACGACTGAGGGGCCGCGAATGGCGACGATCCGGTCATAAACCTCGCGCGCAAGCAGGCGCAGCGGCAACCCGATCACCCCCGTGCGATACCCGAGCATCCGCTCGATGGCATAATGCGTCTTGCCGGTATTGGTCGGCCCGAGCACCGCCATGATCCGCCGTTCCAGGGACATCGGCTCATTTCCGTTATTGCGTTAGAGGGTCTGGCCCTTGACCAGCGGCTCGAGTCTGTCGAGCGCCTCTGTAACCTCGGGATGCGTCGGATGTATAGCCCTGACAAGGTGATAGGCGTCCCACGCGTCCTCGTGCCGCTCCAGCATCTCGAAAATCGACGCCAACCCGAGCAGCGCGCCGAAATGCTCCGGGTTGAGCGCAAGCGCCTGCTCCAGGTCGCTGAGCGCCGGACCATAAAGCCCCGCCTCGAAATAGGCGGCCGCCCGCGTCACATAGCCCTCGGCAAATCCCGGCGCATGATCGACAAGCGCGCCCAGATGATCGATCGCCGCCTCTACCTCGCGCCGCTCAAGCGCGGCACGTCCCCGCTTGAGAAGGAAATCCGCGCTGGCCGAACCGGACTTGCTCCATTCCAGCTCGATCTCGCGCACGATCTTATCGGCCTCTGACGGATCCGCGTCACGCAGCCGTTGCATAAGCGTTTCAAGCTCGGCGGCACGGCCGGGCGATGGCTGAAAAAAGACCATTGCGCCAAAAGTTGCCGCGACGATAGGTTTGAGAAAGCGACTTAGGATACCCATAACAGGTATCATATTAGTGCGCGGAGGCCAAAATACCAGAGGCCCCGCCCCAGGAAAAAGGATATACCACCCATGAGCGATATCGTGACTGCCGCAGTGGCGGCCCTCAATGAGAAACTCGGCGATGGCGGCTTTGATGGCTCGGCCAAGTTCGTGATCGAAGGCGAAGGTGCCGTGATGATCGATTCGGACGGCGTGCGCGCCGGCGATGACGAGGCCGAGGTGACCCTGACCGCCGATGCCGACACCTTCCAGTCGATCCTCGAAGGCGACACCAACCCCACTGCCGCCTTCATGTCGGGCAAGCTGACGGTCGATGGCGACATGGGCAAGGCGATGCAGCTTGGCACGGTCCTGAGCTGATGATCGGACTGCACCCCGCCCCGTATCACGCCGCTGTGGCCGACGGTCCCGAGACCGGCGCGGCGCTTTGGCTGACCACATCGGACGGGGTGCGCATCCGCATCGCCCATTGGAAACACCCCGACACCGAAGGCCCCGAGACCAAGGGAACCGTGCTGATGTTTCCGGGCCGCACCGAATATATCGAGAAATACGGCCGGTCTGCCTCGGCCTTCGCCGCGCATGGCTATGCCTCGATCGCCATCGACTGGCGCGGACAGGGGCTGGCGGATCGCCTGATCGACGACCGCGATGCGGGCTATGTCGACCATTTCCCCGACTATCAGAACGATGTCGCCTCCCTGCTCGCCGCGCTCGAGGCGCTGGACATGCCCAAACCGTGGTTCCTGCTCGGCCATTCCATGGGCGGCTGTATCGGGTTGCGCGCAGTGATGTCGGGCCTGCCCGTCAACGCCGCCGCCTTCAGCGCCCCGATGTGGGGCATCCTGATGTCCTCGGCCATGCGCCCCGCCGCATGGGCCCTGAGTTGGACCAGCCGCCGTATCGGGGCGGGCGAACGCCTCGCCCCCGGCACCAAGGCGCAAACCTATGTCCTTGCCGAACCTTTCGAGGGCAACAACCTGACCCACGATCCCGAGATGTATCGCTACATGCAGGAACAGATGCGCCAGGTGCCAGAGATGGCGCTCGGCGGGCCAAGCCTGCACTGGCTGAACGAGGCGCTGATGGAAATGCGCACCCTCGCCGCCCGCCCCGCGCCCGACCTCCCCTGCCTGACCTTCCTTGGCACCGAGGAAAAGATCGTCGACCCTGACGCCATCAAGACCCGCATGGCGGGCTGGCCCGATGGCGAACTGGTGATGATCGAAGGCGGCGAACACGAGGTGCTCATGGAACTGCCTGCCATCCGCGACAAGGTCCATGCCGACTGTGCCGCCTTCTTCGACGCGCATCACGCAAATGGCCAGGCCGCCCGCAAAACGGCCTGACCCCTTTTCTTTCATGGATTTCGCCTCAGCCGCGCTGCCGTTTCATCCGCAGCCCATCGCGCAAATTCGCCCCGAGAAGCGTGATATTCACCGCCCCTGCGATAAGTTCGATCCCCTGCACCGTATAAAACCACGTATCGAAGGCCCCCGCCTGGGCCTTGGCCGCGAGGAAGAACGCCGCGGGCACAAGAATCACGATCCCGTTGACCGCAATCACCGGCATCCGCTTGCGTTTGCGCTCGACCATCGGTCCGCGCCATCCCTTGCCGATCCTGAATCCACTCGCCCCGGCAAAGGCAATCGCAGGCACGAGGATGAGAAACCCCCACGGGATCAATGCCTTGACCTGCGCAATCATCCCCGGATCACCCCAAAGCTCGACCAGAACCGTGGAACTCCAGAACAACATAATCATCCCAAGCGCAACGCCGCCCGCAATCGGGTGCAAACGTGTCATGTCCATCTCTCCTTATTTACATAGCTGGCTATATATCATTGCATAGCAAGCTATTCAACTGTTAGAAACCGCCATGACATTCTCAAAGGATCAATCTGCGGGCTACCTGGTCAATCACCTCGCCCGCCTCTTTGCCCGCGGCCTGTCGCAGCGGATCAAACCGCTTGGCCTCACCACCGGCACCTTCCCGGCGCTCCTGGAACTCTGGGAAACGGACGGGCTGACGCAAAAACAACTGGTCGAACGGCTCGACATCGAACAGGCGACCATGGCCAATACGCTCGCCCGGATGGAGCGTGACGGTCTGATCCTGCGCAAGAAAGACCCGACCGACGGACGGGTCCAACGCGTCTGGCTGACCGAACGCGCCCGCGCCCTGCACGGCCCCGCAACCGAGGCCGCGCAGGCCGAGAACGCCTCGGCCCTCGCGTCCCTGAATGCCGACGAACAGGCGCAATTCCACGCCCTGATGCAAAAGATACTCGCCGCCCGTTGACAGGCCCCGCTCAGGCGTCGCGCAGCACCGGCGAGCGCTGTTCCCCAAGCCCCTCGACGCCAAGCGTCATCACGTCCCCCTCTCGTAGGAAGACCGGCGGCTTCATCCCCATGCCGACCCCCGGAGGCGTGCCCGTCGCGATCACGTCACCCGGCTCAAGCGTCATCATCTGGCTGAGATAGGCAATCACCTCGGCCACGGAAAACACCATCGCCCGCGTATTGCCCGTCTGGCGCCGTGTGCCATTCACGTCCAGCCACAGGTCAAGATCCTGCGGATCGCCCGCCTCGTCCGGCGTGACAAGCCACGGCCCAAGCGGGCCGAACGTGTCCGGGCTCTTGCCCTTGGTCCATTGCCCGCCTCGTTCCGTCTGAAAGGCGCGCTCCGAGACGTCATTGGCCACGCAATAGCCCGCCACGTGGTCCAGCGCCTCGGCCTGCGTGACGTATTTCGCCCGCTTGCCGATCACCACGGCCAACTCGACCTCCCAATCCGATTTTTCCGATCCGCGCGGCAACGACACCGGATCATGCGGCCCGCAAATCGCGCTCGTCGCCTTCATGAACAGGATCGGCTCCTTCGGAAGGTCCATCCCCGCCTCCGCCGCATGGTCCGAATAATTCAAACCGATGCACATGAACTTGCCCACACGCCCCACCGGCGCGCCGATGCGCGGCGCACCCTCGACAATCGGCAGGCTCTCGGGGTCCACCTTGGGCAGATCGGCCAGCACATCGCCCGCCAGATCGTCCACGACCCCCGACAGGTCGCGAAGACGCCCCGCATTGTCCAATACACCGGGCTTTTCCGCCCCCATCTCACCATAGCGCAGGAATTTCATCTCTCTCTCCCAAGTCGTTTGCCCAAGGACTAGCCCATAGATCGGGGGAATTGAAGCGCGCCCCTTGCACCTGCCCGCCCCCTCTGCCTATCTCTTGCCCAACAGAAGAGACATACAAGAGGCGATCCATGCTCAACCTTCCCTTTCCCGTTCGCGACGCAAACGCCACCTCCGGCGCCGATGGCCTCGGCAACCTGCCCGAATGGGATCTGAGCGATCTCTATACATCGCCCGACGCCCCCGAACTCGAGGCCGACATGGCCTTTCTCGAGGCGGAATGCGCCGCCTTCGCCGCCGATTACGAAGGCAAGCTGGAAACGCTCGACGCCGATGCCCTGCTGACCTGCGTGCAGCGCAACGAGAAAATCTCCCAGGTCGCAGGCCGCATCATGTCCTATGCGGGCCTGCGCTATTACCAACTCACAACAGACGCCGGACGCGCGCAGTTCATGTCGAACTGCCAGGAAAAGCTGACGAATTTCACCACCCCGCTGGTGTTCTTCACACTGGAACTGAACCGCCTGCCGGATGCCCATCTCGACGCCGCCTTCGCCGCCAATGCCGACCTGGCCCGCTACAAGCCCGTCTTCGATCGCATCCGCGCCATGAAACCCTATCAACTCTCGGACGAACTGGAGAAATTCCTCCACGACCTCGGCGTGGTGGGCGACGCATGGGAGCGCCTCTTTGACGAAACCATCGCCGGGCTGACCTTCGACATGGAGGGCGAAGAACTCGGCATCGAGGCAACCCTCAACTACCTGACCGACCAGGACCGCGCCAAGCGCGAGATGGCCGCCCGCGAACTCGCCCGCGTCTTCGCCGAAAACATCAAGATATTCTCCCGCGTCCACAACACATCGGCCAAGGAGAAAGAGGTCATCGACCGCTGGCGCAAGATGCCCAGCGCCCAGACCGCGCGCCACCTCTCCAACGACGTGGAACCCGAGGTCGTCGAGGCCCTGCGCAACGCCGTGGTCGCCGCCTACCCGAAACTCTCGCACCGCTATTACGAGTTGAAAAGCAAATGGCTCGGCCTCGACCGGATGCAGGTCTGGGACCGCAACGCGCCGCTGCCCATGGAAGAGACCAAGACCGTCGGCTGGGACGAAGCCCGCAAGATGGTGATGGATGCCTATACCGCCTTCGATCCCCGCATGGGCGAGATTGCCGAGCCGTTCTTCACCAAGGGCTGGATCGACGCGGGCGTCAAACCCGGCAAGGCCCCCGGCGCCTTTGCCCACCCGACCGTCACCAATGTCCACCCCTACGTGATGCTGAACTACCTCGGCAAACCGCGCGACGTGATGACGCTGGCCCACGAGCTCGGCCACGGCGTCCACCAGGTGCTTGCCGCCGACCAGGGCGAAATGCTTTCCTCAACCCCGCTGACCCTTGCCGAAACCGCCTCGGTCTTTGGCGAGATGCTCACCTTCCGCAAGATGCTCGACGCCGCCGAGACCAAGGAACAGCGCAAGGTGCTGCTCGCGGGCAAGGTCGAGGACATGATCAACACCGTCGTGCGCCAGATCGCGTTTTACGATTTCGAATGCAAACTCCACGCCGCGCGCCGCGAAAGCGAACTCACCCCCGAGGACATCAACGCCCTCTGGATGTCGGTGCAGGCCGAGAGCCTCGGCCCGGCGTTCGATTTCATGGACGGGTACGAGACCTTCTGGGCCTATATCCCCCATTTCGTCCACTCGCCCTTCTACGTCTACGCCTATGCCTTTGGCGACGGCCTCGTGAACGCGCTCTACGCGGTCTATGCCGAGGGCGGCGAGGGCTTCGAGGACAAGTATTTCGACATGCTCAAGGCAGGCGGCTCCAAACACCACAAAGAGCTCCTCGCCCCCTTCGGCCTCGACGCCTCCGACCCCAAATTCTGGGACAAGGGCCTGTCGATGATCTCCGACATGATCGACGAGTTGGAGGCGATGGAGGACTGACCTCCCGCCCCCGTAGGGTGGGTTTTCAACCCACCCTACGCCACTCCGTCACCCCTCCGTGGGTGCGCGCCATGTCGGGTCTTGCGCAACAAGCTCCACGGTGTTGCCATCGGGATCGAAGGTGAACACCCCGCGCCAGCCGACCCAGTCGAAATACTCGACGTTATACTCCTGCCCGAGCGACTCGTACCACGCCATGACCGCCTCCTGCTCTTCCCACGGCACGGTGAGGGCAATGTGGTGCAGCGATGACCCCGCCCCGGTCGCGGGCGGCGTCTTGCCTGCGGGCGTCCGGCCTGCCGCCGCGATGTCATGGCGAAACAGAGCGAGGATCGTCGTGTGCCCGGCAAAGCCCTCGGCGATCTTCAAGAACGCAATCGGGCTCTCCGGGTCGTTCATCGGCTCAAGCCCGATCACATCCCGGTAAAAGGCGATCATCGCCGGTTGATCCACACAGCGGATGGCGATCTCGCCAAGGGCGCGCACCTTGAAATCTCTCTCGGCGAAATCTCTCTCGGCCATCGGGGCCTCCTGTCGTCCTGTTTCGCCCCGAACTATCGCCGAGCCTCTCACCCGAGGAAAGCCCTCACGACCCGCGCCCGGAATTTTCAAAAAATTCCGAACCGATTTCTTTAAAGAAATCGTAACCCCGCACGATACGTTAACGATGCGATTTCCGAGGTCGATACCGACGCAATACCGACGTGATACCGACGTAATACCGCACGCCCTCAGCGCCGTTAACGCCTTGAGTCGCGCCCCTTACTTGAGTTGGCTATCCTTGCTGCCACGCCGGTTGATCCCGCCACGCGCCTTCTGCGCACCGTCGCGTTCCTGCTGGCAGTCGATGCAGAGCTTCACCCCCGGAATGGCCCTGCGCCGCGCCTCGGGGATCTCCTCCTCACATTCGGCACAATGGGTAAGGCTTTCTCCCACAAGGGTTTTTCGCGCCTTCATGCGCTGAAGCTCATCGCTGATCGTCGCCTCGATCTGCTCGCTCACCGCGCCGTCGCGCGCCCATCCTCCGGCCATGGCGGTCTCCTTTCCCCCCGATCCTAGCGCGGCGATCCCGTCACGTCACCCTTTGCGCGAATCTCCGACGCGCCTACCCTGCGACAAAAGGGAGAAAACCATGCGCACGTTCGGAAAATGGCTTGGCCGACTTTTGCTGCTAGGCCTCATCGCCTTCATCGCCTTTGTCACATTCGCCCCCGCCTATGTCGAGAACATGCGCAACGCCGTCGCCGATCATGATCCCTACCCCGTCTCCCCCGAGGCGCAGGCCCTTCACGACACGCTCACGATCGGCGACTGGCATGCCGATAGCCTGCTTTGGAAGCGCGACCTTCTCGAGCGCGGCACCCGCGGCCAGGTGGACATCCCCCGTCTCATCGAGGGCAATGTCGCCGTGCAGGTCTTTACCGCCGTGACCAAGTCCCCCGCCGGCCAGAACTATGAGCACAACGAAACCGACACCATGGACAACATCACCCTCCTCGCCGTCGGACAGCTCTGGCCCATGCGCACGTGGTCCTCGCTCTACGAACGCGCCCTCTACCAGGCCCAGAAACTCCATGATTTCCAAGAGAAATCCGATGGCCGCCTGCACATCATCAAGTCCGAGGCCGATCTCGATACCCTCCTCGCCGCGCGCGCGGCAGGCAAGGACGTTGTCGGCGGCCTCCTCGGGATCGAGGGCGCGCATCCGCTCGAAGGGCAACTCGAGAACCTGCAAGGCCTGCAAGACGCAGGCTATCGCCTGATCGCGCTACAGCATTTCTTCGACAACGCCATCGGCGGTTCGCTGCATGGTGACGGCAATCACGGGCTGACCGCCCTTGGCCGCGAACTGGTGCGGGCCGTGGTCGATCGCGGCCTGATCCTCGACATCGCCCATTCCAGCCCGCAGGTGGCCGAGGATGTGCTCGCCATCACCGACATCCCCCTTGTCGTGAGCCATACCGGCATCCACGGCAACTGCCCCGTCAAACGCAACTACCCGGACGAGTTGATGCAGCGCATTGCCGCGACGGGCGGCGTGATCGGCATCGGCTACTGGGCCGACGTGACCTGCGACGACAGCCCCGCCGGGATCGCCAAAACGATCAAGGCCGCCATCGACCTCGTGGGCGAGGATCACGTGTCGCTCGGCTCGGATTTCGACGGCTCGGTCGCCACCGCCTTTGACACGTCCGAACTTGCGGCCCTGACCCAGGCGCTTATGGATATCGGCCTGGACGAGACGCAGATTCGCAAGGTTATGGGCGGGAACATGATCCGCGTTTTGCGCGCGCGGCTGAACTGAGGAGGTCGCGATGATCATCGCCCTTGTCCAGATTCCGCTCCCCGGAGGCAAACGCCCCCATGATCTCGTGGCCACGCAGTCCCTTGAATACACGAAGATTTTTCACAACGTTAAGGGTCTGCGTCGCAAATACTATCTCAACAACGAGGATGGCGGCGGCGGGGTCTATGAATTCGACAGCCGTGAAGATGCCGCGGCATGGTTCAACGAGGGCTGGGCCGACTGGATGGAGGGGCGCTTTGGCGTGCGCCCCACGCTCATGCTCTTTGACTGTCCCGTGGTGCTCGACAACGAGGAAGGCGAGGTGCGCGTGAATGGCGTGCCCGTGCCGCCCCCGTGGGAAAGCTGAACGCCCCACATCTGACAAAACAAGATGATCTCGTTACGCCCGGTGCCAGCCGTTCCCCAAGGCATCAACCAACGCTTGCAAATGAAAAGGCGGCGCTGCTGCACCGCCTTTCAAAATCTTCGGTTCAGCCGCCCACACAGGGATCAATCCGAGGTCAAGAGTCCCTGCTCTGCCGCCAGGGTCCGCATCCGCTTCTGGAGCTTTTCGAAGGCGCGCACCTCGATCTGGCGAATGCGTTCGCGGCTGACGTCATATTGCCCGCTCAACTCTTCCAGCGTCACCGGCTTGTCGGCCAGGCGCCGCTGCGCGAGGATGTCCTTCTCACGATCGTTGAGCACATCCATCGCCTCGGCCAAAAGCGCACGGCGCGCCTCAAGCTCGTCGCGTGCCTCGTAATCCGCCGCCTGGTCGGCATCCTCGTCCTCGAGCCAGTCCTGCCACTCCATCGTGCCTTCGCCCTCGGTCCCGATCTGGGCGTTGAGCGAGGCATCCCCGCCGCTCATGCGACGGTTCATCGAGATCACCTCGTCCTCGGTCACCCCGAGGTCATGCGCAATCTGCTTGACGTTCTCGGGACGCAGGTCGCCCTCTTCAAGTGCGCCGATACGCGCCTTCGCCTTGCGCAGGTTGAAGAACAGCTTCTTTTGCGCCGAGGTCGTGCCAAGCTTCACAAGGCTCCAGGAGCGCAGGATATATTCCTGGATGCTGGCCCGAATCCACCACATCGCATAGGTCGCAAGGCGGAATCCCTTTTCCGGGTCAAATCGCTTCACCGCCTGCATCAGGCCCACATTGGCCTCCGAGATCACCTCGGCCTGCGGCAAGCCATAGCCGCGATAGCCCATGGCGATTTTCGCCGCGAGACGCAGATGCGATGTCACCATCTTATGCGCCGCCTCGGTGTCTTCCTGCTCGACCCAGCGCTTGGCCAGCATGTATTCCTCTTCCGGCTCCAGAAGCGGGAACTTGCGGATTTCCTGCATGTAGCGGTTCAGACCGCCTTCCGGCGTCGGTGCCGGCAGATTTGCATAGTTACTCATACTGCCCCTCCAATGTAACATGGCTTAACATCGAGATAGGTTGGCGCTAACGGGCTTTCAAGCACCTGCCTTCTATTTCTTAACGCGATATGAAGGCGATCCCGTCGCTTTTCCACGAAGATTACCATCGGCTCACGCGGTTGTGTGCTTTATATCGGTAAAACCCGGCATCGCAGAGGATTCCCTGCAAATGTGCACATCACGGTGCCGCGCATGGCAGGGTCCGGTGCATCGGCATCACGTCCGCACGCGCGCTGCGCGATGGCCCGTGCCTAACCCCGAAGCGCCGCGATCAACTCTGCCATGTCCTCGGGCAGCGACGCCTCGAACCGCATCATCTCGCCCGTCACCGGATGTTCAAACCCCAATACCGCCGCGTGAAGCGCCTGGCGGGCAAACCCTTTGGCCGCCGCGATTCCCTTGGGCGACAGCGCCTTTTCCGAGAGCTTGCGCTTGCCGCCATAGACCGGATCACCAATCAACCCATGCCCCGCATGGGCCATATGCACCCGGATCTGGTGCGTCCTCCCGGTCTCGAGCCAGCATTCCACCAGGGCCGCCACCGCAGGCGCTCCGAACGGCTCGACAATCCGCGCCCGCGTCACCGCGTGCCGCCCGCCATGGAACAGCACCGCCTGTTTCTGCCGGTCCGTCTTGTGCCGGGCAAGCTGCGTCGTGATGCGCATGATATTGCCGCTCTCGAAACTGACGCCTTTCACGCCCCGCAGGCGCGGATCATTGGCATCCGGCACGCCGTAAACCACCGCCTTGTAATACCGCTCCACCGTGTGTTTCTCGAACTGTGCCGCAAGACCCTGGTGCGCGCGATCCGATTTCGCCACCACGAGAAGCCCCGAGGTTTCCTTGTCGATCCGGTGCACGATACCGGGGCGCTGCACCCCGCCAACCCCCGAAAGGCTCTCGCCGCAATGGTGCAAAAGCGCGTTCACAAGCGTGCCGCCGGGCGTCCCCGGCGCCGGGTGAACGACCATCCCCGCAGGCTTGTTGATGACGATGAGGTCCGCATCTTCATGGACCACGTCGAGCGCGATATCCTCCGGTCCGATATGGCTCTCATCGGCGACTGGCACGGAAATTTCCACAAGGTCATCCTCGGCGACCCTGGCCTTGGCATCCGTGACCACCGCCCCGTTGAGCCGCACCGCTCCCTCGCCCAGAAGCCGCGCCAGCCGCGTGCGCGACAGCGCCGCTTCTTCTGGCACATCGCGCGAAAGCGCCTTATCAAGACGCTTGGGCGGGTCCGAAGTGATCCGGAACGAAACAAGGGATGAGACCATGAACGAGACTCCCGAACCGGCTGAACCGGCGAACTTGCGATTCCTGCGCCTGCTTGTAACCGGCCTGACAGGGATCATGATTGTCGGCCTTCTAGTGGTTGTCGCGCTGATTGTCATCCGCCTCAGTGAGACCGGCCCGACCATGCCCTCCGAAATCATGCTGCCCGAAGGCGTCAACGCCACGGCGCTGACCATCGGCGAGGGCTGGTGGGCCGTGGTGACCGACGACAACCGCATCCTGATCTACGACCAGATGACCAGCGCCCTGCGCCAGAGCATCGAAATCAATCAGAACTGAAAGAGAAGAGTGGTACCACCTCCCCGGCTCGAACGGGGGACCTCCTGATCCACAATCAGGCGCTCTAACCAACTGAGCTAAGGCGGCACTGGAGGCGATTTATCGTCAGCGTCCGGCGATTGCAAGTCTGGAATCGTGATTTTTTCGCCCCTTCTGGTCGCTCTCCGATGCCAGTCATGCCGCCTTGCCATCTTGCCAAGCGACGCGCTTCGCGATAGGCGAAACGCCAGCCACGAGGAGAACCGCAATGGGCATCAATACCGAACGCGACATCGAAGCCAACCTTCAGATCGGCCCCACCGACCAGGGCTTCGTGCGGATCTTCATCGAGGCGGATGGCATGGAAATCCCGATGGATTTCTCGCCCGAAGAGGCCGAGGAGATCGCCGAGGAAATCCGCGCCGCCGCCGCCACGGCGCGCAAGGTCTCCGACTGAGCGCCGCTCAGACCTCTGCCGCGCGCTCCAGCGCCGGGTAGCGCAGGCCAAGGGTCAGGCCGCGTGCCACGAAGGAGATCAGCAGCGCGATCCAAAGCCCGTGATTGCCCAAGAGCGGGATCAACGCCAGCGCCGCCAGAACATAGATCACCAGCGAGAGCGCCATCATGTTGCGCATGTCGCGCGTGCGTGTCGCACCGATGAAAATCCCGTCGAGCATGAACGCCGCCACCCCGAGAAGCGGCGCAAGCGCCACCTGCGGCAAGTAGCGACGCGCCTCCGCCCGCACCTCCGGCGCCGTGGTCAGAAGATCAATCAGCCACCCACCTGACACCAGGTAGAACACCGACACGCCCAGAACGATAACGGTGCTCCACAGGCTCGCGAGCCACGCCCCCCGACGCAGCGTCGCCCGGTCCCGCGCCCCGAGCGCCTGCCCCACGATGGCCTCGGCGGCAAAGGCGAACCCGTCAAGCGCATGGGCCGATATGGCGAGGAACTGCATCAGCACCTGGTTCGCCGCGAGCGTCACATCCCCGAACCGCGCACCGAGAAACAGGAAGGACATGAAGATCGCCTGAAGCATGAGCGAGCGCAGCATGATGTCGGTATTGACCCCCATCACCTCGCGCAGGCGCACCGCGTCGAAAACCCGCCCCCAATCGCGCCACGCGGGTTGCCGAAACGCATCCCGGCAAAGCCAAAGCCCGAAACCCAGCCCGCTCCATTCCGCAAGGAAGGTCGCGATGGCAACCCCCTCGACGCCCCAACCAAGGCCAAGCACGAACCACAGGTCGAGCAGGATATTCAGCCCGTTCATCCAGATCTGCAACAAGAGCACCGCCCGCGTCCGCTCAAGCGCGATGAGCCAGCCATTGACACCATAAAGGGCAATCGCCGCCGGTGCGCTCCAGACCCGGATCGCAAGATAGTCCCGCGCAAGCCCCTCCACCTGCGCGCTCGCGGGCGACAGGGCAAAACCAAGCCAGAACAGGGGCCATTGCAACAGCAGGAGGCCCGCCCCCGCCGCCAAGCCGATCATCAAGGCACGGGTCAGCATGGCCGACACCTCTCCGGCGCGCCCTGCCCCGTACGCCTGTGACGTGAGACCGGTCGTGCCCATGCGCAGGAACCCGAAGAGCCAATAGATCCCGGTCAGGATCACCGCGCCGATTCCCACCGCCCCGATGGGCGCAGCATCGCCAAGCTGGCCGACCACGCCGGTATCCACCGCGCCAAGGATCGGCACGGTGGCATTGGAAATCACAATCGGAATAGCCGTCGCAAGAACGCGTCGATGCGTGACCTCACCGACCCTAGCCATTGTCGCGTGGCGGCATCAGGAAATGCCCTGTCGCCTGTGCAAACAGCCGCGCGCGCTGGTCCTGCCAGGCTTCCACATGCACACTGGCATAGCGCCGCCCCGAGCGGTTGACCCGCGCCCGCGCATAGGAATCGCGCGGCAGCCCCGAACGCAGGTAATCGACGTTGAAATCAATCGTCTTGGGCATGCGCGGCATTTGCCCGGCGGTGAGATCGTCGATATGCATCTCGCCGTTTTCAAGCTCTTCCCAGAGCACCGACCACGCCAGCCCGATCACCGCCGTGACCTCGAGGAACCCCGCAATCGCACCGCCATGCAAGGCCTGTATCATCGGGTTGCCGATCAGCCCGTCATCATAGGGCATCACCGCCGTCAATTCATCGCCGCGCCGGTCGAACTCGATCCCGAGAAACTGCACGTAAGGCACCCCGTGCACCAGCGCGCTCAGCGCCGCATCGCGGCGTTGCTTGACGACCTGCACGGGTTCGGGTGTCTTCATCGCCATCATTTCCCCTCCACCGTAAAGGCGCCCGAGGCCGTGGCCACGGGGCGTTCCTTGTCCGCGTCAAACGCCGTCGCGCGCACGAAGGCAACCGACCGCGTGATGTGATAGCATTCGGCCCGCGTCGTGACATCCTGGCCCGGTGTTGCCGCGCGCATGTAGTCAATCCGAAGGTCGATCGTCGCCGTGCCCGCGGGCGAGGACGGATGGCTCATCGCCGCGGTGCCGCAACAGGTATCCATCAGCGCCGAGATCGCCCCGCCATGAAGCACCCCCGTCTCCGGGTCGCCGACGAGTTTCCGGTCATAGGGGAGTGCCATCTCCGCCACGCCATCCTCGATCAAGGTGAGCTTCATGCCCAGCGCCTTGCAATGCGGCACAAGGCTGATGAACTGTTCCGCCATCTTGATCTTTGCCGAGTCCATTTTTCGCTCCTTGTCTATTGGCCTAGACTATGATCCCTATTTCGCACACGCGGCAAGGGGGCGGTTGCACCTTCTCACGCAGCGTCCTAAGTTTCCGCCGGAGGGAGAAACGCGAAATGTCCGAAACCCGGCTCAGCTTCAAGGAAATGTGCGCACGGTTCGATGTCACGCCGCGCACCCTGCGCTATTACGAGTATATCGAACTCTTGCAGCCCGAGCGCGAAGGCCGTTCGCGCTTTTTCGGCCCGCGCGAAATCGCCCGCATGACCCTGATCATGCGCGGACGCAGATTCGGCATCAAGCTCGAAGACATCCGCCAATGGCTCCTGATCTACGAACAGGACGGCACCGAGGCCCAGATGCGTGCCTTCATCGAGATGGCCGACCGGCAATTCGCCGAGCTCGAAGAGCAGAAAAGCCAACTCGAAGAAGCCATGCACGAGCTGAAAACCCTGCGCAACAAGACCGAACATCTCTTGAAGTCCTTCTGATCCCCCCCACCGCCCAAAGCCCCGACGCCCCGCGACCGGGGCTTTTTTCTGCGTCATTCCTGCGCCGTTTGCGCACGACGTCGCGTCAAAATGTCGTGATCTTGCGCCGCCTGTCACCTTACCTTCACAGACGCCACGTCAACTTTGCAAGTGACGCGGCGTTATAGTTACGTTAACGTCAAGCATCATTGTAACCCGGCGTTCAGACACCAAATATCATGACGAACGCCAAGCTCAGGGTATCCGCCATGCACGATGCAACGATGACCATTCGCGAGATGTGCGACGCCTATGACGTCACCCCGCGCACCTTGCGGTTTTACGAAGCCAAGGAACTCCTGTTCCCGATCCGCGAAGGCCAGAAGCGCCTGTTCACCAAGCGAGACCGCGCCCGGCTCAAGCTGATCCTGCGCGGCAAACGTTTCGGCTTTTCGCTCGAGGAAATCCGCCAGTTGCTCGACCTCTACGACATGGGCGACCAGCAGGCGACCCAGCTCCAGCGCACCTACGAAGTCGCCCAGGCGCGGCTTAAGGACATGGAAGAACAACGCGACGAGTTGAACGAGGCCATCGACGACCTCAAGGAACAGCTCAAATGGGGCGAGAAAGTCATCGCCTCCATGAGCCATACGAAAAAAGCAGCAGAGTAATAAGGGAAGAGATCTGATGCCGACCTATAGAGCCCCCGTCAAAGACATGCAGTTCGTTCTGCACGATGTGCTGAACGTCTCCGGGTCCGACATCCCCGGCTATGACGAGCTGGAAACCGACTTCACCAATGCCGTGCTCGAAGAAGCCGGCAAGCTGACCACCGAAGTGCTCGCCCCGCTGAACGTGGTGGGCGACACCGAGGGATGCCGCCTCGAAAACGGCGTGGTCTATACGCCCACCGGCTTCAAGGAAGCGTTCGAACAGGTCAAGGAAGGCGGCTGGCCCGGCCTCGACATGCCCGAGGAATATGGTGGCCAGAACATGCCCTACGTGCTCGGCACCGCTGTTGGCGAAATGTTCTCGGCGGCCAACCAGGCCTTCACCATGTACCAGGGCCTGACCCATGGCGCCGCCTCTGCCATCCTCGCCCACGGCACCGATGAACAGAAGAACAAGTGGCTGCCCAAGATGGTCTCCTGCGAATGGACCGGCACCATGAACCTGACCGAGCCCCATTGCGGCACCGATCTCGGCCTCATGCGCACCAAGGCCGAACCGCAGGGCGACGGCACCTACAAGATTTCCGGCCAGAAGATCTTTATCTCCGCCGGCGACCACGACATGTCCGACAACGTCGTGCACCTCGTCCTTGCCAAGATTCCCGGCGGCCCCGAAGGCATCAAGGGTGTCTCGCTCTTCATCGTGCCGAAATTCATCGTCGATGACGAGGGCAATATCGGCGCCCGCAACGGCGTCTCGGTCGGCAATATCGAAGAGAAGATGGGCATCCACGGCAACTCGACCTGCGTGCTCAACTATGACGAGGCGACCGGCTACCTGCTCGGCGAAGAGCACAAGGGCATGCGCGCCATGTTCACCATGATGAACGAAGCCCGGATCGGCGTCGGCATGCAGGGCCTCGCCCAGGCCGAGGTCGCCTACCAGAACGCCGTGGACTATGCCAAGGACCGCCTGCAAGGCCGCGACGTGACCGGCGCCAAGAACCCCGACGGCCCCGCCGATCCGCTGATCGTGCATCCCGACATCCGCCGCTCGCTGATGGACCAGAAGAGCTTTGCCGAGGGCGCCCGCGCCTTCATCCTCTGGGGCGCAACCCTGATCGACGCCGCCCACCGCAAGGGCGACAAGGAGGCCGACGGGCTGATCTCGCTGATGACCCCGGTCATCAAGGGCTTCCTCACCGACGAGGGCTATGACATGACCGTGCTGGCCCAACAGGTCTATGGCGGCCACGGATATATCGAGGAATGGGGCATGTCGCAATTCACCCGCGACGCCCGGATCGCGATGATCTACGAGGGTGCCAACGGCGTTCAGGCGCTCGATCTCGTCGGTCGCAAACTCGGCCAGGACGGCGGCAAGCATGTCATGGCCTTCTTCGAGATGGTCAAGGCCTTCTGCAAGGAAAACAGCGAAGACGAAGCCCTCAAGGACTTCATCGAACCGCTCAAAGCCGCGTCCAAGGATCTTCAGACCGCGGGCATGTATTTCATGCAGAACGGCATGAAGAACCCCAACAATGCCCTCGCCGGCTCGTATGATTTCATGCACCTCTTCGGCCATGTCTGCCTCGGCCTGATGTGGGCGAAGATGGCCAAGGCCGCCAACGCCGCACTGGCCGCAGGTCATGGCGACGCAGCGTTCTACGAGACGAAGATCACCACGGGGCGCTACTACATGGCTCGTCGCCTGCCCGCGACCGCGATGCACCTCGCACGCATCCAATCGGGCGCCGACACCGTGATGGCGCTGGACGCCGAGGCGTTCTGAGCACAACACATATCGGCACGGGCGGGGGTCTCCCCGCCCTCGCCTTTGAAGCGCAAGAAGGAGAACGCCCCGCCCGGCATGACAGGCACAGCGCTTTCGGCACGGAGGGATTTTTTTGAGTATTTTTCCAGAGAAGAAGACAGGGGAGGTCCACTCCGCCATCCGGCCGCGGTCTGTCTTGGACGCACCCGGGCGGGACGACGGAGCTTCTCCTCTGGCGGTCATCGGCTCTCCAGCCTGTACCGCAAGACAGAAGGTGGCGCGTTAACCTTAATGCCCGGTAAACCGCCCCCCCCTTCTTCTCTGTAAAAATACTCCACGGGGGTGCGGGGGTGTGAAACCCCCGCCGCCTCGCGGGACCAAAAAGCGGCACGGACGACTGGGAGGACGCCATGACCATCAAACTTCACTGCTTCGGCGAAAGCGGCAACGCCTACAAGGCGGCTCTGGCGCTGGAGCTTTCCGGCCTCGACTGGGAGCCGGTCTATGTCGATTTCTTTTCCGGCATCAATCGCAGCCCGGAGTTTCGCGCCAAGAACGTCATGGGCGAAGCACCGATCATGGAAGATGGCGCGTTGACCCTGACGCAATCCGGCGTGATCCAGGACTACGTGACCGAGAAATCCGGCAAGTTCGGCGGCACCACCTCTGACGAGCGCCGCGAAATCCTGCGCTGGGTGCTTTGGGACAATCACAAGCTCTCGTCACAGGCCGGCATGACCCGCTTCCTGATGAACTTCCTGCCCGAGGACAAACGCCCCGCCGAAGTCATCGGTTTCATGCAGGGCCGCCTCAAAGCCGCCTACAAGACGCTGGACGAGCATCTTGCGGGCCGCGACTGGATCGTCGGCGACGCGATGACCAATGCTGATCTGTCATGCTGCGGCTACCTGTTCTACCCCGAGCCCTTCGGCTTCGATCGGGCCGACTGGCCCAATATCGACCGCTGGCTGACCAACATTCAAAACACACCGGGGTGGAAACACCCCTACGACCTGATGCCCGGCTCCCCCGCGGACCGGGCTTGATACTGTGCCTGATAAAGGAGACCCATGATGACCGAAGCCTATATCTATGACGCCGTGCGCACCCCGCGTGGCAAGGGCCGCAAGGATGGCGCCCTGCACGAGGTGACCTCGGTGCGCCTCTCCGCAACGGTGCTGAACGCGCTCAAGGACCGCAACGGCCTCGACGGCCATGCCGTCGAAGACGTGATCTGGGGCAATGTCACCCAGGTCAAGGAACAGGGCGGCTGCCTTGCACGCACCGCCGTGCTCGCCTCCGACCTCGATGAATCGATCCCCGGCCTTGCCATCAACCGCTTCTGTGCTTCGGGCATGGAAGCCGTGAACCTCGCCGCCAACCAGGTCCGCGGTGGCGCGGGCGAGGCCTATATCGCCGGCGGCGTCGAGATGATGGGCCGCGTGCCCATGGGATCGGATGGCGCGGCCGTGGCCGTGGACCCGACCGTCGCCATGGAGCATTACTTCGTGCCGCAAGGCATCTCCGCCGACATCATCGCGACCGAATATGGCTTTACCCGCGACATGGCCGACGCGCTGGCCGTGGAATCCCAGAACCGCGCCGCCGCGGCCTGGGCCGACAACCGCTTTGGCAAGTCGATCATTCCCGTGACGGACGTGAACGGGCTGACCATTCTCGACACGGATGAATATATGCGCCCCGGCACCGACATGCAGGCGCTCGGCAGCCTCAAGGCCTCCTTCGCCGAGATGGGCGAAGTCATGCCCGGTTTCGACAAGATCGCGATGATGAAATATCCCCATCTCGACAAGATCAACCACATCCACCACGCCGGGAATTCCTCGGGCATCGTGGACGGTTCGGCCGGTGTGCTGATCGGAAACGCGGAATTCGGCAAGAAATACGGCCTCAAGCCGCGCGCCCGCATCCGCCAGACCTGCAAGATCGGCACCGATCCGACGATCATGCTGACCGGCCCCGTGCCCGCGACCCGGAAGATCCTCGCCGATAGCGGCATGGCGATCTCCGACATCGACCTGTTCGAGGTCAACGAGGCCTTCGCCTCGGTCGTGCTGCGCTTCCAGCAGGCGTTCGATGTCGATCCCTCGCTCGTTAACGTCAATGGCGGCTCCATCGCCATGGGCCACCCGCTCGGCGCGACCGGCGCGATCATCATCGGCACGCTTCTGGACGAGTTGGAACGCTCGGACAAGGAAGTCGGCCTCGCAACCCTCTGCATCGCGTCCGGCATGGGCGCAGCCACCATCATCGAACGCGTGTAAGGAGAGACAAGATGACCGAATTCCACTACGCGACCGACGCCGACGGCATCGCCACCATCACATGGGACGTGCCCGGCAAATCCATGAACGTGATGTCCTTCGTGGGCCTCGAAGAGCTTGACGCCTGCTTTGACAAGGCCATGGCCGACGACGCCGTCAAAGGCATCGTCATCACCTCGGGCAAGGACGGCTCCTTTGCAGGCGGCATGGACCTCAACCTCCTTGCCGTGATGAAGGAACAGGCGGGCGACGACCCGGCCAAGGGCCTGTTCGAGGGCATCATGCAGATGCACAAGCTCCTGCGCAAGATCGAACGCGCCGGCATGGACCCCAAGACCAACAAGGGCGGCAAACCCGTGGCCTGCGTGCTTCCCGGCACCGCCGCGGGGATCGGCCTCGAACTGCCGCTGGCCTGTCACCGCATCTTTGCCGCCGACAATCCCAAGGCCCGCATCGGCCTGCCGGAAATCATGGTCGGGATCTTCCCCGGCGCGGGCGGCACGACGCGCTTCGTGCGCAAGATGGGCGCCATGGCCGCCTCGCCCTTCCTGCTTCAGGGCAAAATGGTCGATCCGGCCAAGGCCAAGTCCGCAGGCATCATCGACGAAGTCAGCGACGACCCGATGGCCGACGCGCGCGCATGGGTGCTTTCGGAACCGAAGATCGTCAAGCCGTGGGACGAGAAGGGCTACAAGATGCCCGGCGGCGATCCCTATCACCCGGCCGGCTACATGACCTTCGTGGGCGCCAATGCCATGGTGAACGGCAATACATGGGGCGTCTACCCGGCGGCCAAGGCGCTTCTGTCGGCGGTCTATGAAGGCGCCCAGGTGCCGTTTGACACCGCCCTCAAGATCGAGGCGCGCTGGTTCACCCATGTTCTGTTGAACCCGTCCTCCTCGGCGATGATCCGGTCGCTCTTTCTCAACAAGGAAGCGCTCGAGAAAGGCGCCAACCGCCCCGACGTGCCCGACCAGCGGGTCAAGAAAGTTGGCGTGCTCGGCGCGGGCATGATGGGCGCAGGCATCGCGCTTGTCTCGGCCAAGGCGGGCATCGACGTGGTCCTCATCGACCAGACGCAGGAAGCCGCCGACCGCGGCAAGGCCTACTCGGAAAGCTACATGGACAAGGGCATTGCCCGCAAGAAAGCGACCCCCGAGAAGAAAGAGGCGCTTCTGGCCAAGATCAACGCCACGACCGATCTCGACGCGCTTGCGGATGTGGACCTCATCATCGAGGCCGTGTTCGAAGACACCAAGGTCAAGGCCGAGATGACCCAGAAGGTCGAGGCGATCATTCCCGAGGATGCGATCTTTGCCTCCAATACCTCGACCCTGCCGATCACCGGTCTGGCCAAGGCCTCCGTGCGCCCGGATCAGTTCATCGGCATCCACTTCTTCTCGCCGGTCGAGAAGATGGCGCTGGTCGAGATCATCAAGGGCCGCGAAACCGGCGACCGGGCCGTGGCCAAGGCGCTCGACTACGTGCGCCAGATCCGCAAGACGCCGATCGTCGTCAACGATGACCGCTTCTTCTATGCCAACCGCTGCATCATTCCTTACATCAACGAGGGTGTGATGATGGCGGGCGAAGGCGTGAGCCGTCCGCTGATCGACCACGCGGCCCAGTTGCTGGGCTTCCCCGTAGGCCCGATCCAGCTTGTGGATGAAACCTCGCTCGACCTCGGCGCCAAGATCGCCAAGGCGACGATGGAAGCCATGGGCGATGCCTACCCGAAGTCGATTGCCGATGACGTGACCTTCTGGATGGTCGACGAAGGCCGCTTGGGTCGCAAATCCAAGGCCGGGTTCTTCGACTATGACGAGAAGGGCAAGCGCCTTGGCTACTGGGAAGGCTTCAATGACAAGTTCCCCCTGGCCGAAGACCAACCGGACGTGACCGAGGTGCAGCATCGCCTGATCTTTGCGCAGGTGCTCGAAGCCGTGCGCGCGCTCGAGGCCGGTGTGCTCGAAGACATCCGCGAAGGCGACGTGGGCGCGATCCTCGGCTGGGGCTTCATGCCTTGGTCCGGCGGTCCCTTCTCCTGGCTCGACATTGTCGGCGCGCCTTGGGCTGCCGAGAAATGCGATGCGCTTCAGGCCAAATATGGCGACCGTTTCGCCTGCCCGCCGCTCCTGCGCGAGATGGCCGACAAGGGCCAGAGCTTCTATGGTCGCTTTGGTCCCGAGGCCGCCGCGGCCTGAGACTGACGGTCAGACGGAAACGAAAACGCCCGGTCCTCATGGCCGGGCGTTTTCAGTTTCGCGGAACATGTCTTGCTCAGGCCATGCCGTAATCGACATTGTCGGCCATGTAGCTCTCCTTGAGCAGACGCGCCGCAACCGTGAGTGGCAGCATATTGTAGTTCTGCGCCGCGCCATGTTTCGGGACATATCCCACGCTCACACCCCAATGGGCCTGACAGAAGGTCAAGGCCCCCTGATCGGTAAAGATCATCTGGTCCTCTTCGAAAATCGGCAGCACGACCTCGACCGTGCCATAGGGTTCCTCGCGCTCGACCCCGTCCAGGACCGCAAGCGCCGCCGCCGGCACAACCGCGAAAGGATCGCCCCATTGATCCGTGATCTCGTCGGATTCGATCAAGACGCCCTGGTGCGGCATGACAAGCATCTCCCGCCCGTTCCCGATCACGTCTTCCGGCACATGCAGCGGCCAGAGGTGCTCGGGACAGGCGCCGATACCGCCCCAGATCTGATCGCGGAGCACGGCAATCACCCGCCGCGCGCCACCGTCGAATGTCAGGACGCTCTCCCCCTTGCGCAGGGTCTCCACCGCGCGCCAGCCGTCTTCCGTCGCCACGGTGGTGCCCTCGACCAATCCGCACCCGGCGCCATTCAGCACCGGATCGCGATAATATGTCTCCCGCTGTGCCGGACGCACGAAGCTTGGCCCTGAATTCACCCATCCAAACATAACATCCCCTTCAGTTTGGCTGTTCTGGTTGCACTGAAGACAATCTGCGTAAAAATCTAAGGAACCATGAGGGACGAAAAACGGCCCTTTCGGGGCATTGTTTCACATCCTGGAACAATCCCCTGAAATCCGCTATATCATGCGGCGCGCACCCCGGTTCAGACCCGGCCGTTCCGCGACCGGAGCGCGATCGTAAGCCCCGCAGCCACGATGAGCGCGATTCCCGCCACCTGCCAGAGGCCAAGCCCCTGCCCCCAAAGAAGCCACGCGAAAACCGGCCCGAACCCCATCACCGCATATTCGAAAACCGCCACATTCGTGGGAATGTCCATCTGGTAGGCGCGGATGATGAGAAACACCGCCCCAAGCGAACACACCGCCTGCATGATGATCCACGGCAGCGCCGCACCGAATTCCCAGGTCCAGCCGCGCAGCAGGAACCCCGTGCTCTCCCCACCCCAGGCCGACAGGCCCAGCGAAACCAGGAGCCCGAGCCCGCCCAACATCGCCATATTCGCCCCAAGAAGCGTCACCGCGCTCTCGCCATCGCACCAACTGCGCGTCGCGATGGCCGCCACCGCGTAAAAGAACCCCGCCGCAACCGGCATGAGCATCACCGGGCCGAACCCCTCCGTCCCCGGCTGCAACACGAGAAGAATACCGGCAAAGCCCAGCAGAACCGCGCCACCGCGCCAAATCCCGATCCGCTGTCCCATGACCGCCACGTTGATGAGCAACACGAAAATCGGAGAAGTGAACATCCCCGCCAGCGCCTGCGCCACGGGCATCAGGCCCAGCGCCCCGAAATAGAGCATCATCGAGGTCGACAACACCGCCGACCGCGCCAGAACCCGGCCCCACCGATGCGGGCGCAATACGCCAAGGCCAAGCACCGGCATCAGGATCAGAAGCGGCACCATGAAGGCCGACCGCATTGCATGGAACTGCCATAACCCGACCGTCTCGGCGATCTCGCCAATGAACGTATCGACAAATCCGATCACCGCCATGGCCACCAACATCGCCAACGCGGCCGCGAGCGGCCTGTTCCCTGCCTCATCCATCTGCGCTCTCTCTCCCTGAACACGCCTCTACGTAGCAATACGATCTACCATCGCTGCGCGGTTCTGTCGTAAAACCGACAAACCACCGAGGAATCAAGGGAGGAGGCTCCGATGGGATGGATGGCTGATGAAACCGGGCTGGAAAAATGCGCCGCGAACTACGCGCCGCTGACACCGCTGACACATCTCAAACGCGCGCGCGCTGTCTGGCCCGATCACCTCGCCGTGGTCTATGGCAAGCACCGCACCACCTATGCCCAACATTACGAGCGCTGCACGCGGCTGGCCTCCGGCCTCGTGAAGCTCGGGATCGAACCGGGCAACGTGGTCGCCACGATCCTGCCCAACCTGCCCGCCCATGTCGAAGCGCATTTCGGCGTGCCCGCCTGCGGGGCTGTGTTGAACGCGATCAATATGCGCCTCGATGTCGATACCGTCGCCTATATCTTCGAGCATGGCGAGGCCAAGGTGGTGCTGGTCGATCCGCAATTCCTCGAACTGGCCGAGGCCGCGATCGAGCTACTCGACGGCAAGGGGCCAAAGATCATCGAGGTGGCCGATGATTTCGACGGCTGGCACGCCTCGGGCAGACACATGACCTACGAAGACCTCCTCGCCTCCGGCGATCCCGCGTTCGACTGGATCATGCCCGCCGACGAATGGGAAAGCCTCGCCCTCAACTACACTTCCGGCACCACGGGCCGCCCCAAGGGCGTCGTCTATCACCACCGGGGCGCCTACCTGAACACCATGGCCCAGGTCGTGAGCTGGCGCATGGTGCTGCACCCGACCTACCTGACCATCGTGCCGCTGTTTCATTGCAACGGCTGGTGCCATAGCTGGATGATGCCGCTCCTTGGCGGCACCATCGTCTGCTGCCGCGACATCACGGCACAAGCCATCTACAACGCGATCCACTACGAAGGCGTGACCCATTTCGGCGGCGCGCCCATCGTCCTCAACATGATCGTCAACGCGCTCGACGAGGAACGCCGCACCTTCGACCACACGGTCGAGGTCTTCACCGCCGGCGCGCCCCCCGCCCCGGCAACGCTCAAGGCGATCGAGAATTTCGGCTTCAACATCACCCATGTCTACGGGTTGACCGAGGTCTACGGCCCCGCAACCGAATGCACCTGGCAGGCCAAGTGGAACCCGCTCCAGGGCGACGAGCGCGCCGCCGTCAAGGCGCGCCAGGGCGTGCCCATGCCCTGTATCGAGGAACTGCGCGTCACGGATTCCAACCTCAACGACATCCCCCGCGACGGCGTCGCACAGGGCGAGATCATGTTCCGCGGCAATGGTGTCATGAAGGGCTATTACAAGAACCCCGAAGCCACCGCCGAAGCCTTCGAGGGCGGCATGTTCCATTCCGGCGACATCGCCGTGCATCACCCCGACACCTATGTCCAGATCGCCGACCGCGCCAAGGATGTCATCATCTCGGGCGGCGAAAACATCTCCTCGGTCGAGGTCGAGGGCGCTTTGATGGCGCATGAGGCGATTTCGCTCGCCGCCGTTGTCGCCAAACCGGACGAAAAATGGGGCGAAGTCCCCTGCGCCTTCGTCGAGCTTCTCCCCGGCAAGGAGGCGAGCGAGGAAGAGGTCATCGCCTTCGCCCGCGAAACGCTGGCCGGCTTCAAGACCCCGAAAAAGGTCGTGTTCCAGGAACTTCCCAAAACCTCGACCGGCAAGATTCAGAAATTCGAACTGCGCGAGCAGGCAAAAAACCTCTGAGGGGAAAAGCAAGATGCAGGTCAAAGCCAGCCACGGCGACCGCCATGCCGAGATCACAGCCCTGTTCAAGGCGACCTTCGCCGCCTCCGAAGGGGCCGAGGAAGGCGCCCTGATCGCAGCCCTTGCCGGGGCGCTCCTCTCCAGGACGCCGCCCGAAGACCTCCGGGTCTTTCTCGCCGAAGAGGGCAGCGCGCCGATCGGTGCCGCGATCTTCACCCGCCTGCACTTTGGAGGCGACGACCGCCCCGCCTTCCTCCTCTCGCCTATGGCCGTCGCCACCGACCACCAGGGCAAAGGCGTCGGACAGGCCCTGCTGATCGCCGCCCTCGACTCCCTGCGCGCCGAAGGCATCGACATCGCCGTGACCTATGGCGATCCGGCCTTCTATGGCAAGGTGGGCTTCACCCCGGTCAGCACCGAGACCGTTCCCGCGCCGCATCCCCTGAACCAGCCCGAAGGCTGGATCGCGCAGAGCCTGACAGGTGCGCCGCTCCGCCCCCTGCAAGGCCCCGCAACCTGCGCCTCCGCACTCAACGATCCCGCCTATTGGTGATTAAGGGGACAAGGCTTTTCGAAAAACCTTGTCCCCTACCCATGCCACTTGATCGCGAAGCCTTCCTCCGGCGTCGGCAGGCTGAAATAGCGCGATATCTCGCGAAACTGCGCTTCGCTCGGCGCAAACTCATGCCCGCCCGCCGCGTTGCGCGCCGCAAGCCGCGCGAGGCAAACCTCGTCCGGCACATCAAGCACATGCAGCACATGCGCCGCCCCGCTCTCCTTAAGGATACCCCGCATCCAGCCCCGCGCCTCGCGCGTATTGGCCTGAAAATCGAGCACCACGGACACGCCCTCCCGCAGGAGCGCCGCCACATGCGGCCCCACGACCGCGCGCAGCCGCGCGCCGTAGCGCACGTAATCCTGTAGGTTGGCCATCTCCTCGCCGTAGAGCGCCGCAAGCCACGCATCCTCCGAAAGACGCACATGCCCCGGCGCCTGCGCCAGCTCGGCGGCGAGGGTCGATTTGCCAGCGGCAATTTTCCCGCAGATCATGTGCAGGGTCGGTTCATTTGAAGACATGAAAGAAACCTCTGTTGCGTGCCACGACGATTTACGCTTGGCACGTGAAAGTTGCAGAAGAAAACCCGGCCCGGCGGTTCAGGCCGGGATCGTAATTCGCGTGGAGGCGCACGCTTTCATCTTCAAAACTTCGGTCAACATGACATGTTCCTAGCCGCCGAAGCCGTCAATGTAAATCCCGCTCTGCATTGCCGCCCGCCCTTGCCCCGTGCTATCCTTGCGCCCTTCCAAGAGGCAGAGCAGCCCGCGCGACATACATGAGCAAAACGGCCCTAACCAAATTCGAACGGCTCGAGGCCTCCGGCCTTTGGCGACCCGACCCGGAGGCCCAGCGCCGGGACGTGATCGTTTCCATTGGCGAAGCGACCCTGACCATCTCCGATCTTCAGGACCGTCCCCTCGCCCATTGGTCCCTGCCCGCCGTGGCACGCCTCAACAAGGGCGAACGCCCGGCGATCTATGCCCCTGATGGCGACCTCGGCGAGACGCTGGAACTCGACGAGAGCGAGGCGCAGATGATCGAGGCCATCGAGAGCCTGCGCGCCGCGATCGACCGCCGCCGCCCGCGCCCCGGCCGGCTCCGCCTCATCAGCCTCACCGCCTCGCTGGCCTCCGTCGCGGCGCTGGCCGTGTTCTGGCTGCCCGGCGCGCTTCTCGACCATACGCTGAGCGTCGTGCCCGATGCCAAACGCGCCGAGATCGGTCGCCAGATCGAAACCGAACTGACCCGCCTCACGGGCGAACCCTGCCGCGGCATGCTCGCCACTCCCGCCCTCTCACGACTCGCCGAACGGCTCGAGGTCTCGCGCCTCGTCGTGCTGCGCGGCGGCGTGCAAGAGACCCTGCCCCTCCCCGGCGGCACCATCCTGCTCAACCGCGCCCTGGTCGAGGATTACGAGGAACCGGATGTCACCGCGGGCTATGTGCTCGCCGCCAAGGCCAACATGGAGGCCCACGACCCGATGCGCCTCCTGCTTGAGGCCCATGGCCCCCTGACGACGCTGCGACTTTTGACAACAGGCGTCCTGCCCGAGAACACGCTACGCGCCCATGCCGAGGAAATGGTGCTCACCCCGGCGCCCACCCCCGCGACGGAAACCCTTCTCGGCCTGTTCAGGGCCTATGAAGTAAAATCGACACCCTACGCCTACGCGCTCGATCCGTCTGGCGAGAACACGCTACCGCTCATCGAGGCGGACCCGTTCGACACATCGCCCCGTCCGGTCCTGTCGGATGGCGACTGGGTCGCGCTTCAGGGAATATGCGGGGGCTGATCGGGCAGTGGCCAGCCCGTTACCGGACCCGCCGCGCCCTTACTTGCGCAAAGTCGCGCCCGGGAACCCGGCGCCACGCGCCTTGGCCAGCGCGCCCTCGGCACGCGCCGCATCGCCATAAGGCCCGGCAAGCACCATGCGACGGGTCACGCCCTGCTGCTCATAGGTGCCGATCCGAACCGGCATGCCAAGCGCACGCACCTTGCGCGCCGCGCTCTGGGCCGCCGCGTAATCGGTATAGGTCGCGACCTTGACGTAACCCTGTCCACCGATCCGAAGCGCCTTGCGGGTCGGTGTGCTCTTGCTCGACACGACAGGCGCCGCCGTCTCGGCATTGCCGCGACGCAGCTCATAAGGCACGCCCGAATGCCAGATACGCTCCATGCTCGCCTTGCCGCCAAAGGTCTGTTCGCCGCGATGCGGGTTCAGCCGGCCATCATCGAACACCCGCGCATAGCCCTCGGGCAGTTCGGCATGCACCATGGCGTGTTTGCGCTTCTCATAGATATGGCGCGGCACCACGCGCACATTCGGGCCAACCTGCCCCTCGCGCACGATACGCCCCTGCGTTGCCCCTTGATAAGACGACCCACGGCGGTCGATCTGAATCACCGGCGCGGTCGCGGTCGGATTGCCAGAGCCGGGCGTATAGGGTAGCTCGGCCTGCGGGCCACAGCGCACCGCCATCCCCTTGTAGGTCGCGGCCCCGTCCCGGCAGGACGACTCCACCCCGGCACGGCGCGGCACCTGCCCGAGATCACGGCGCACCCGCTTGGATTCAGGCGCGCTCACCACCGCGGCCGCCTTGGCCCTGGGCGCCGCCTTGACCGGCTTGGCCGCCGGTTTGGTGGGCTGGATCGTCACCACGCGCGGTTTCGTCTTGGCCTCGGCACGCGGCGCGGCGGCAGGCTTGGCCGTCGCTTTCGGCGCGCCCTGTTCGGGCTTTGCCGCCTGAAGCACCACGACGTTCTTGTCCATCTGCGGAGCCGCCTGCTGCTTGCTTGCTCCGGCAATCTGTGTCGGCTTGAAGCCGCAAAGAACCTTGCGGTCCCGGTTCACCCTCGGCACCCATGTGACACTGCCATCGACCCCGGCGCGGATATAGGCACAGCCCTTGCTGTCCACATATTGCGCGCCCTTGTAGGACGCGGGCGGAAATTCGTTCGGTTGATCCTTAAGGGATTGGGCCTCGACGGCAGCGCCGACACCCATGGACCCCGCGATAACGACAATCGCGATTGCGCGTGTAATATTCATTGTGCCCCCACAATATCTGGGGCCAGCATAACCGCAAAACTCAATATGAGTAAACCACCCATAGCACCCGTCGGGCGGTGCTTTCGGGGCAAAAACCAAAGGCGCTTGCCCCGGAAATCTTACTTCGTGCCGAACATCCGGTCCCCGGCATCGCCCAGACCGGGCAGGATATAGCCCTTCTCGTTGAGCCGCTCATCAAGCGCGGCCGTCACGATCGGCACATCCGGATGCGCCTCCTTCATCCGCGCCACGCCCTCGGGCGCCGCCAGCAGGCACAGGAACCGGATGTCCTTGGCGCCCTGCTCTTTCAAAAGGTCAATCGCCGCCGCCGAGGAATTCCCCGTCGCCAGCATCGGGTCCACGGCAATGACAAGGCGCTCGTCCAACTCGCTCGGGGCCTTGAAATAATACTGCACCGGCTCAAGCGTTTCCTCGTCGCGGTAAAGCCCCACGAACCCGACCCGCGCCGAGGGGATCAGTTCAAGCATCCCATCCAGAAGACCATTGCCCGCCCGCAGGATCGACACCAGCGCAAGCTTGCGCCCGGCCAGGACCGGGGCGTCCATTTCCTGCATCGGCGTCTGGATACGCTTGGTCGTCATCGGCAATTCCCGCGTGACCTCATAGGCCAGAAGCTGGCTGATCTCTCGCAGCAACCGCCGGAATTCCCCGGTCGAGGTATCGGTCTGGCGCATGATGGTAAGCTTGTGCTGCACGAGCGGGTGGGTGACGACGGTCAGGTGATCCATCAATTTTTCTCCAGTTTCTTCTTGATCCGCGCCCGCGTCTCGGCGTCGCAAAAGGCGGCTTCGGCGGCGGCATGGTTGAGGGCGCGAAAATCGGATTCGTCCCAGCCGAAGCTTCCGGCCAACATGTCATATTCCCGGACCAGATTGGTATGGAAAAACGGCGGGTCATCGGTCGAAACCGTGATTTTCACCCCGGCATCCCGCAAACGGGCAATCGGATGCGCCGCGAAATCCTTGTAGAGGCCCAACGCGACATTCGACCCCGGACAGATCTCAAGGGTGATCTGCCGCGCCGCCAATTCCGCGACAAGCCGCGCATCCTCGATCGCCCGCACGCCATGCCCGATCCGCTCCACGTTGAGATCGCGGATTGCCTGCCAGACGCTTTCCGGCCCTCCGAACTCCCCCGCATGGGTGGTAAGCCGCAACCCCGCCTCCCGCGCCTGGTCAAAGGCCCAGGCGAAATCGCCTTGCTGCCCCTTGGTCTCGTCCCCGCCCATGCCAAATCCGGTGATCCACTCCCCCGCCGTCTCTGCCGCACAAAGGCTCGTGCGCCTGGCCTGGTCGGGACCGAAATGGCGCACCGCCGTCACCACACCGCGCCACAGGATGCCATGACGCGCCTCTGCCGCGCGCGCCGCCTCGACGATCGCCGCCAAGTATTCGCGCCAGGCCACCACATCGCCACCGCCACAGAAATCCGGGCTGAGGAACGTCTCGCAATAGATCACGCCATCGGCGGCCCGATCCTCCAGAACCGCCGCCGTGAGCCGTGCATACTCCTCCGGCGTCCGAAGCACGCTGGTCGCCGCCTCGTAGACCTGCAGGAAATGCTGAAACCCCTCGAAGGCATAGCCGCCATCCTCGTCAAACGCGCGCGCGATATCCACCTTGCGCTCCCCGGCCAATCGCCGGATGAACGCGGGCGGCGCGGCCCCTTCATGGTGCAGGTGCAATTCGACCTTGGGCAAATCCCTCACAGGAACGTCCTCCCCTCGCCGCGCTCTTCAACGCCCAGATGCGCCGCCACGCTCGCCGCCACATCGGCAAAATCCACAAGGCCCAGCGCCCCTGCGCCCTTCCCGGCACAAAGCACAGGCACCCGTTCCCGCGTGTGTTCCGTCCCGGCCCATGTCGGATCGTTGCCGTGATCGGCGGTCAGGATCATGAGATCGCCCTCCCGCAAGCCCTCAATCACCTTGCCGATCTCTCCATCAAACCATTCAAGCGCCGCCGCATAGCCCGCCGGGTCGCGCCGATGGCCATAAAGGCTGTCAAACTCCACGAAATTGGCAAAGATCAGGCTCCCGTCCGCGGCGCCCTCGACCCTCTCTGCCAAGATCCGCATCAACTCCGCATCATCCCCCTTGGCGCAATCCGCGATCCCGCGCATCGAGAAGATATCCCCGATCTTGCCAATCCCATGCACGACACCCCCCGCCGCCGTAACCCAATCGGGCAAGACCGGCGCGGGCGGTGTCACCGCGTAGTCACGCCGGTTCCCCGTCCGCGTGAACCCCTCTTCCACGCCGCCGACGAAAGGTCGCGCGATCACCCGCCCAACGCGGCGTTTGTGCAGCATCGGCGCGATCTCCTCGCACAGCCGCAAGAGCCGCTCCAATCCGAACGTCTCTTCATGGGCGGCAACCTGGAATACGCTGTCGGCGCTCGTGTAACAGATCGGCAGGCCCGTGCGCATATGCTCAGCCCCCAGCCGCGCAATGATCTCGGTGCCCGAGGCGTGGCAATTGCCAAGCACCCCCTCGATCCCTGCCGCCGCGCAGACCGCCGCGATGATCTCCTCGGGAAAACAGGGCACGGTCTCCGGGAAATAGGTCCAATCCCAAGGCACCCTGTGGCCCGACAATTCCCAATGCCCCGAGGGCGTGTCCTTGCCCGGCCCCTGCTCCGTCGCCGCCCCCCAGAGGCCCATGGGCTCCGCATCCAATCCCGGCGCGTCCATGCCGCTGGCCAACCGGACCGCCGCCCCAAGCCCGAGACGATCCAGCACCGGCAGGCGCAACGCCCCCTCGGGCCGCTCCTGCGCGCACCACTCGGCAACATGCGCCACCGTATTGGCCCCTGTATCCGGCACACCGCCGCTAAAGAACTGGTCCGCGTCCGGCGCGCCGCCGATCCCGACGCTGTCCATCACGACAAGAAACGCCCTTGCCATCAGCCAATCCTCTCGTGGATCAACGCCCGCAGCTCCGGCGCCTCCGCGCCGATCGTGATCGCGTTCAACACCACCGCCTCCGCCTCGACCGCCGCGCCCTCGCGCGCCGCATGCACCCGGCAAAGCGGCGCGCCTGCCTCGACCCACGCCCCAAGCCGCACCATCTCCGAAAGCCCCACAGCCGGATCGACCACGTCGCTCTCGACCTGCCGCCCGCCGCCAAGCCGCACGACCGCAAGCCCCAACGCCTCGCCATCCATCGCCGTGACATGGCCCGCTTTCGGCGCTGCCACCTCTCGGATCACCGTCGCCTCCGGCAGGAACCGGCGCCAATCCTCGGCAAAACGCAGGGGGCCGCCCATCATGGCAACCATCTGCGCAAACTTCTCCGCCGCTGCACCGCTCTCCAAAACCGCCGCCACCTTTGCCGCGCCTGCCTCTTCGTCCCCGACCAATCCGCCTTGCGCAAGGAGCATCCCGCCCAGGGCCACCGTCAGATCGCGCAAGCGGCCCCCGGCCCCGTCGCACAGAACCGCCATGCTCTCGGCAACCTCCAAAGCATTGCCAAGGCTCGGCGCAAGCGGTTCGTTCATGTCCGAAATCACGGCCCGCGTCGCACATCCCGCGCCATTCGCCGTCGTGACCAAAGCCTCGGCCAGGGCCCGCGCCTCGCCCGGCGTCTTCATGAACGCGCCCGAGCCGCATTTGACATCCAACACCAAACCCTCAAGCCCGGCGGCAAGCTTCTTGGACAGGATCGACGCCGTGATGAGGTCCACGCTCTCAACCGTCGCCGTGACATCGCGGATCGCGTAAAGCCGCTTGTCCGCCGGGGCCAGATTCGCGCTCGCACTCACGATGGCACAGCCGACCTCGCCGACAATGGCGCGGAACCGCTCTTCACTGACCCCCGTGACAAGCCCCGGAATCGCCTCCATCTTGTCGAGCGTGCCGCCCGTATGGCCAAGCCCACGGCCCGAGATCATCGGCACATAGGCACCACAGGCCGCCAGCGCCGGCGCGAGCACAAGGCTCACGCAATCGCCAACGCCGCCTGTCGAATGCTTGTCGAGCACCGGCCCCGGCATGTCCCAATCCATCCGCTTGCCGCTGTCGCGCATCGCTTCCGTCAAGGCCACGCGCTCGCCCTCGCCAAGCCCGCGCAGGCAGACCGCCATGGCAAAGGCCCCGGCCTGCGCATCGCTCACCGTGCCATCGGCCAACCCTTGTGCAAACCAGCGCAGCGCCGCCGCGCCCGGCGACTCATTGCGGCGCAAACAGGCTATGACCTCGCGGGCATCCATCCGGCCTACCCATGCCCCGCGCCAAGGTGATGCTTTCCGAACGCGCCGGGCAGCAACTCCGCCAACGTCATGCGCTCTTCCACGCCCTCCAGCGTCGCAAGCGTCACCACCACATCGCCGGTGCCGAACTCGGCAAGCTTCTGGCGGCACCCGCCGCAGGGCGTCACGGGATGCGGGCTGTCGGCGATGACGTAAACCTCCGTCAGCCGGGTTTCCCCTGCCGCCACCATCGCCGCAATCGCGCCCGCCTCGGCACAGGTGCCTTCCGGGTAGGCCACGTTCTCCACGTTGCAGCCCGCGAACACCGCGCCGCTCTCGCTTCGAATGGCGGCCCCGACCCGGAAATCCGAATAGGGCGCATAGGCGTTCTCGCGCACATCGCGCGCTGTTCTCTCAAGGTCCATCATACCCTCTCCCGAAGCCGAAACAACTTGGCAGAGAGTGCGGCCGCGCGCAGAGATTTGCAAGGCCGCGCCTTGACTGCAATCCGCCCATTTCCACCGGCGAAAAAATAGTTTAAGGCTAAACTATAGAGAGACAGGAGGCGAAAAACATGTCGGACACATCCAAGGACTCTTTGCGTCAGGCGGCCCTTTTCTATCACGAGCACCCCAAGCCGGGGAAACTCGAGATCCGCGCGACCAAGCCGCTGGCCAATGGCCGCGACCTGTCGCGCGCCTATTCTCCCGGCGTCGCCGAAGCCTGCCTCGAGATCAAGGATGACCCCGCCAACGCCTCGCGTTATACCACGCGCGGCAATCTCGTGGGCGTTGTCACCAACGGCTCTGCCGTACTCGGCCTTGGCAATATCGGCGCGCTGGCCTCCAAGCCGGTGATGGAGGGCAA
>NPIE01000332.1_pt3 | contig 99008 bp, 89 predicted proteins | sample 8637661 | NCBI WGS metagenome assembly NPIE01 (sample SAMN07420842, study PRJNA396082) | bioreactor metagenome | isolation source: sample BA12 brine-fed electro-methanogenic bioreactor BA | place: Japan: Kochi | collected 2016-12-09
CGATATCCTTTTGGGACAGCCCCGTGCCCGAAGGGCGGAAAGGGTTGATTGTATGATAGCTTGAAAAATTCCACAGACTAAAATAAATAACCTTGCAAATACCCTGTCTTTGTTTATTTTGGTTATTGAAAGTGATACACTAAAGTTATCCACTTCTAAATCAAAAGCAGGTTCGACATGTCAGAATTTACACCATCCAAACTGCACGTCACGTTTGCCCCTGAATTGACCGGACAAGATTCCCCCATCCCCCGCTGTTACACCCTGACCCATTCCGACCTCACCGGGGACTTATTCCTCACCATCGCACCCACTTACGATTATGATCAAATATCAGGCTGGTACACGCGCCTGATGCGGGATGAGGTTCTGGGAGAATGGCGCAAGCCCGAGAACCCCGCCCTGCACCTGCACTGCCACGTCAGCGGCGGCTTGGTCCTGGGTCCAGCCAAATGGCGCTTGTCCATGTTCAAGCAGCACCTGCCCATGGTCATTGAAGCCATAACCTACGGTGATAGAGATTTTATAAAGGCAAATGAGCTATTCTTAACAGCGCCAATCCTGGTTCACTTCCACGCCAGACAAGATGCCCTGGACACCCTAGACCCTTGGGGGAATATTCGAGATTATCTGCCCCGGTAAAACATCCAACCACTTTTTACTTGGCTCTTTCATCTCACACCGTCTGACTCTCATTTTCTCCTTGTCAGGGTTTGGCGTGCATGTTACGATTAAGCCTGATATAGGAACAGCCTCTAATTCATTTTTAGAAGGAGAAGACTACATGTCCCATATGTTCATTCCCGGCCCTGTGGATGTTGAGCCTGAAGTGCTCGAAGCCCAGGCCAAACCTATGATCCCGCACCGCTCGGCTGAATTCAATGAATTCTTCCGCGGGACAGAAGCCAAACTCAAGAAAGTCTTTCTGACGGAAAATCGCGTTTTCCAACCGCCCGCCACCGGTTCCGGCATGCAGGAAGCCGGCGTTCGCAACCTGGCACAAAAAGATATCCTATCCTGCATCAACGGCGCATTCAGCGAGCGCTGGTACCAGGTTGCCCTCACAAATGGCAAGCAGCCCGACCGGCTGGAAGTCCCCTGGGGTGAGATCATCCCGCCCGAAAAGCTGGCTGAAACCCTTAAAAAGAAACACTATGAAGCAGTCACTATTGTTCATAATGAGACCTCAACCGGCGTAGAAAATCCTCTAATGGACCTTTCTGCGGTGGTACATGAGGTCAGCCCGGATACGCTGGTTTTGGTGGACGCGGTTTCCTCCCTGGGCGGTGTAAAAATTAAAACGGATGACTGGGGTGTGGACTTCATTCTGACCTCGTCACAAAAATGCCTGGCCCTGCCGCCAGGGATGTCCTTCGTCGCTGTTTCTGATCGCTGCCTGAAGAAAGCTGAAACGGTTGAAGCTCGCGGCTGGTATTTCGACCTGCTCCGGCTCGAAAAGCACCGCATCAAGAATTCCACGCCGATGACGCCTTCCATGTCCCTCATCTGGGCTTTGGACGAGCGGCTCAACCGCATGCTGGCAGAAGGGCTTGAGAACCGATATGCCCGCCACGCTGCCATGGCAGAACGGGTGCAATCCTGGGCCACGGAACACGGCATGCCGCCCCTGGCGCCAGAAGGCTATCGCTCCAAGACGGTGTCCGCCATCAAGAACGAGCGCGGCGTAGATATCGCCGCCCTGAACCAGTTCCTTTTGAGCAAGGGCATGCGCATCGCCAACGGCTACGGCGACCTCAAGAACAAGACCTTCCGCATAGCCCACATGGGCGAAACACAAATGCATCACGTTGATGAGTTGCTGGAGGCTTTTGAGACCTATCTGGAGAAGATGTAATTCGGACAGTACAATAAAAATTTATGCCCGGTCAACGAACAAACGCTGACCGGGTATTATTATTTTAAGTTCATTATGATGGGTTGAGTTAATTATGGCTGAAAATGAAATTGTTCAAGTCACAATGGAAAAGATGGTTTATGGCGGTGAATGCCTGGGCAGGCTGCCGGATGGTCGCGCTGTGTTTGTGCCCTTTGTCCTCCCTGGTGAAGTCGTCCAAATTGAGATCACCGAGGACAAAAAGCGCTATGCTCGTGGCTGGCCTTTTGAATGGTTGGAAGTTTCCCCTGACCGCATCACCCCGCGCTGCATCCACTTTGGTGCCTGCGGCGGCTGCCAGTATCAGATTCTTGACTATGCGAAGCAGCTCGAGATGAAACAAGCCATCATGAAAGATCAATTCCAGCGCATCGCCAAGATGGAAGATCCTCCGATCCAACCCGTCGTCCCATCCCCCAATCCCTGGCATTACCGCAACACTGTTCAATTTCACCTCAGCCGCGAAGGGGAACTGGGCTATATCCACGCCGACGGTGAGCACATGCTTCCCATCGAGGAATGCCACCTCCCCCAGGAAGGGATTGACGCGCTCTGGCCGCAGCTTGACCTGGGTCCCGAATCGGGCGTCCAGCGCCTGGGCATCCGGCAGGACAGCTATGACTCACTAATGCTTGTCATGGAAGGGGAAGATCCCCAACCGCCCGAGTTCAGCGTGGACATCCCTGTTTCAGCGGTTTACACCCCGCCTGACGCAGACCTGACCGTCCTCGCTGGTGAGGATCACCTAACCTACGAACTCATGGATCGTCATTTTCAGGTCTCAGCCCGATCATTCTTTCAGGTCAACACACCCATGGCTGAAGAGATGGTGCATTTCTTATTGGAAAATCTGCAATTGTCCAGCGATTCCCGCGTCATCGAACTTTATGCAGGCGTGGGCTTGTTCAGCGCCTTCATCGCCCCCGAAGTGGGGCACCTCACCGCTATTGAAAGCAGCGGCTCGGCCTGCCATGATTTCACGACCAACCTGTCGGACTTCGACAATGTCGTCCTGTATGAAGCTGAAGCGGAGGCTGTGGTGCCGACCCTGAACATACAGGCGGATGTGCTGATCGCTGACCCGCCGCGCGCAGGCCTGAGCCCAGAGGTGCATGATTCTTTATCCACCATCCAGCCGACACAAATCGCCTATATCTCCTGCGATCCCGCCACCCTGGCGCGGGATGTGAAGAAAATACTCCAGAAGGGCTACCGTCTGCTATCTGTTACGCCCTTTGATCTCTTCCCGCATACGGCGCATATTGAGAGCATCAGCCTCTTTGAAAAGATCCCGGAAGAAATCTGATGGGTTCTTTATAAAGTGAATGGGGAAACGTGAATTGTGGCAATGTTGTTTCGCGGGTTGGCAAGCCAGCCCACGACAGGATAATTAAAAAAAAGGAAATTTAAATGCAATATGATGTGCAGTCTGTTGAAGAATATATGGCAGCTTTACCTGAAGACCGGAAACCTGTTATTGAAAAGCTGCGCAGTGTGATCTTAGCCAACTTGCCTGAAGGTTATGAAGAACAATTATCCTACGGCATGATCGGTTACGTTGTGCCGTTATCAAAATATCCCAAGGGCTATCATGCCAAAGAGGGCGAACCCCTCCCCTTTCTTTCACTGGCATCACAAAAAAATTATATAGCTTTGTACCACATGGGCTTATACGGAAAACCAAATTTAGAAAAGTGGCTTGTGAAAGAATATGCTGATCGCGTGCCCACCAAACTTGATATGGGCAAGAGTTGTATCCGGTTTAAAAACCCAGACCACATCCCATATGACCTGGTCGCAGAATTATGCCAAAAAATGACTGTGGATGAATTTATCGAGATTTACGAAGCATCATTGAAGCGATAAGAAAACACTATTAACAGGAAAGTTGCTGACTAATAATTTTGAAGGAATAGTTCATTAAATAATCTATAAACTTTTATTGCAGTTGTAGAGTATGTCACCAACCCAACCTGCAACTATTTTTTTAGAAGATGAAGAGAAAAGTGGCATGAAAAAATATCCGAGAACAGAAAAATACGATAAAGACTGGATAAGTAAAAACTGGATGGGACCCAATCCGTTGTGGCTTCTTGAGGAATTATGCGAACACCTAGATTTGAAGCCGGGCATGAAGGTGCTTGACATGGGATGCGGAAAGGGCCTTACTTCTGTGTTTCTGGCAAAGGAATTCAACGTCACGGTATTTGCCAACGACTTGTGGATCAGCGCGCCGGAAAACCTCCAACGCTTTGAGAAAGCCGGGGTGGCCGACCGAGTCTATCCACTCCATGCGGAAGCCCATACTCTGCCTTTTGCCGATGGATTCTTCGACGCGGCAATCGCAATTGACAGTTATCAGTATTTTGGCACAGATGAGCTGTATTTTCCCTGCACCTTATCAAAGTTAGTCAAAGCAGGCGGCCAATTTGGCATTGTGGTGCCAGGTTTTACGCGAGAATTCGAGAAAGGCTATCCCGACACGCTTGAGGAACTTTGGGAGGCGGAAATGTTCAGCTTTCACAGCAAAAATTGGTGGCGGCACCATTGGGAAAAGACTGGTATTGTCGAAATCACCGCTTGTTATAATATTGAAGAACCCAAAGTCATCTGGCAGCCGTGGGCAAAATGGGCGAAGGAAAACCTTGGTTTTAAAGATGTGGAATTTTTAAATGCCGATACCGATAATGATGTTGCGCTGATCGTCATGAGTGCGGTCAAATAGTGTTGATCAGCTTTAAGCTGGCCGAGGTTGAGAGTGCATGATACATGTTTGGTAAATGAAAAGGTGTATCTATGGATGAAAAATTGATCGCCCCTTGTGGGATGAACTGCTCCTTATGCATCGCTTATCAATTTAGGGAAAATGATATAAACAGACGAGGGTTTCACAAAAAATATTGTCCAGGATGCATTCCGAGGGGAGAAAACTGCGTGCATATGAGAGATGCTTGCGAATTGTTAGCAAATGGTAGCATCCGGTTTTGTTTTGAATGCGAAAACTTCCCTTGTAAAAGATTGAAGGCATTGGATAAGCGCTACCGAACCAAATACCATATGAGTATGATAGAAAATCTCAAATACATCAACGAGTTAGGCATGGATGAATTCTTAAAGAAGGAACGCGAGAAATGGCGTTGCACAGAGTGCGGAGCGACGATTTGTTGCCATAACGGACTATGTTTAAATTGTAATATTGATACGCTACTCATGAATAAAAAATATCGGTGGGGTGAAGAGAGGTGAAAGGAATAGCCGTTGAGAAGCAGTATGAATCGGACATTGAAGAGATAGTATCACACCGGCACGATAATGGTGCTGACCTTTGGGTTACACCAGATAAACGTTTAATAAATGGTGCGCCATTTACAACTCTGGAAAGTCGTAGATACCGTCTTGAAATTCAAGTCGAAAAATCGAATTGAGTGCCAAAATGAGGATCAAAAGGGTGGGTTGGCAACACACCCTACAACTTTTGACTACATTGTCATCCCTTATCGCTCTTAATTTTTTGATAAAAAGCAAATACTGCCATTGCATAGAAGACAACCGCGTATCCTAATACAACTGCTATGTGTGGTATTATTGCGGTGAAATTGCCGCGGATAGCTTCCTTAGCGGCTTCCACGCTATGATAAAAGGGCAACACTTCAGCAGTTTGTTTAAATACCCCACCGATGAGATCAAGTGGAATCCAGGTGCCAGAAAACCAGCCTGCAATGTTAGTGAGAAGCGCTCCGCAGATACCGCCCACTGCTTTGTCATCTAAAAAGCTGCCAAATAGCAACCCCAGCCCCACAAAAAGAATGGCGATGGGGAGCAAGGCAAGAACTGCGAGAAGTGTGTTCACAGATAAAGGCAAACCGAGTAGAGCTGCTGCCAAAAAAGTTATAACACCCTGTACCGCTGCCATCACAAGTAGTGGTAGAGTATACCCAAAGATGAAATCCAGTGCCGTCATGGGAGAGGCGAACAAACGCATCAAAAATGTAGTAGTCCTGTCTTTTGCTAAAAGCATCCCCGAAAATAAGGCAAAGAACGCGGTGCCAAAGGTGGCAATGCCTGGTGCGGTATTTTCTATTGAGAACATAGTATTATTTGCCTCGGCAGGAATCGCCGAATTTATAACAGATAATAAAAACAGCAATACCAAAGGAAACCCAAGCCCGAAAAATAGATTAGTTGGGTCACGCAAAATTTCCTTAGTATTACGCCTTGCAAATAGTAAAATTTTCATAGTTCACCTCCAGAGAGGGTGATGAAAGCATCTTCAAGGTTTGCTGTTCCGGTTTGATTGATTAACTCAGCCGCTGTGCCAATCGCTGTCATTCTACCTTTTGTCATCACACCTATACGGTCAGACAACTCCTCAGCCTCTTCTAAATAATGAGTAGTGAGAATGATGGTTACTTGATTTTTAAGTTGCTTGATGGATGCCCGTAGTTCGCGTCGAGCAAGCACATCCAGCCCCAGAGTCGGCTCGTCAAGAAACAAAATTTGCGGATTGGATATCAGTCCCATCGCGACAGAAAGTCGCCGCTGCATACCACCCGACAGCGTTTTGGCTTTTTTACTAAGCACATCGTCCAAACCGAACTGTGATGACATCTCCTTTGCACTCGCCCTTGAGATTTCCACATTCTGTCCGTAAATCCCCGCAATAAACTCCAAGTTCTCGCGAACGGTCAAATTAGGCGCTACCGCCGTTTCCTGTGGGGATACATTGGTTTTTTGCTTAACAGCGTTAGGATTTCCTTTAATGCTGTCACCAAGCAACACTGCATCACCATCGGTCGGCTGGATAAGACATGTCAGCATTTTAATTGTCGTAGTTTTTCCTGCACCGTTCATACCCAAAAGGGCAAACAACTCACCTTTATCAATAGTCAGGTTCATGTTGTCTACCGCTTTAAGCGCACCGTATTTCTTGGTTAAATTTGTGATGGTGATTGCACTCATTCAACATCCTCCTCTGAATTAGTCTCTCCAAATATTTTCGTGACTAATTTAGCAAACACCGTCTTGAGCGGGATTGCGAGACCTTGATTTTTATCTCCCAGCAAAATCAGTGTGTCACCGGGAGAGATGTTAAATACCTCACGAGCTTCTTTTGGAATAACAATCTGACCTCTTTCGCCGACTTTAACAGTCCAAGCATATTTTCCTTCTGGCTTTGTCATGAGTAGCACCTCCGACAATATGATAAGTATGTCTAGTATGATTAGTATGATATATATGTATTATATAATTATCGTACCACAATTTTACCTTTTGCATAAAGGCACTTGCAGGGTGGGTTGGCAACCCACCCTGCAACTATGACTATTTCGTGACCGAAGACTATGGGTGGAGTAATTCAAAGGAATTTTTGGCGATATACAACGAACGGGTAACCAAAACGCTGACATACTTCAGCGAAATTTTAGAGAACCAGTCATTAAACGAGGAGGAAAAGGCTGAACAAATTCGGGAATTGGGGATTTTTGCGATCGCACCTCTACTGGATGAGATAGACACTCCTTCTTTTGGAATGTCACCACAATCTTTGTAAACCTGTTTATGGCACATCATCGAAGACCACACCGGCAAGGTTTTGATTCTTGACCTTGATAATTGGCAAAAGCAAAATGAGCAGGCATTCCGAGATATAATAGAAATTCTTGAATAATTAAATTTTTTCGTCTAATAAATGAAGTTTAGAAACCATTCTCAAAGATTTTGCCTTTTATAGAAAAGGGGAAAGAATGCATTCACTTAATCAACATATCTTAGAATATCAACGTCAGCTGCATAAAGGTGACATACAAAAAGCGTACAAGGGCATCATGACATTTATGGCTGGCTTGAAATCCCATCTCAAAAAAGAACACCCGGATAACATAACAAGCGCCCTTTACTTTGGTTATATGGATATGACCTACTTTGCTTTCACGCCCCCCAGTTTGAAAGCCAAAAAGCTAAAGATCGCCATTGTTTATTTGCACGAGCAAGGAAGGTTTGAAGCCTGGTTAGGAGGAAACAATCGAAAGATACAGGCTGAGTTTATCGAAAACTTGGGTGAAAAAGATATTGGAAAATACCACCTCTCGAAAGCAACCCCTGGCGTGGATTCCATCATTGAAGCAATCCTCGTCGAGGAACCCAATTTTGATCATCCTGAAGAACTCAAAAAACGAATAGAAAAGAAGACGATTAATTTTATTAACGACATGACTGTCCTATGTAATGAATAAAGTGAGGATATCAGATGAACACAACCCTAAAATGGCTGCTTCAGGGAGATATCAGCATTCAGTATTTGACCCGAAAATATTTGCTGAAAGAAAACCAAAATGAGCTCAAGAAACTGAGAACAAGAATCTCATCAGAAGGCTGGGGAAAAAAATTCTTAGATGCAAGGGGAACCAAGGGTCACTGGGGAAGAAGATTCTACCAGCCGAAATGGATCAGTTCTCATTACACCTTGCTGGATCTAAGATATCTCGAGATCGAACCCGTCGAACCCATCAAAGAAACGTTAACTCTGATTCTGAACCAATGCAAAGCGCCGGACGGAAGCATCAATGAATCTGTCACCAGAGAATCCGGCGACCTTTGTGTCAACGGCATGTTTCTTAATTATGCTTCCTTCTTTCGAGTCCCCGAGGAAGAACTGAAATCAATTGTAGATTACTTACTGGAAAACCAGATGCCCGATGGCGGGTTTAACTGTGAGTTAAAAACCAAGGGCGCAACCCACAGTTCAATGCACACAACCATATCAGCACTTGAGGGAATTTGGGAATACATCATAGCCGGCTATGATTATCGATCTAACCAATTGAAAAGGGTTAAGGAGGACGCGGAGGAATTCCTGCTGATGCACCGCTTGTTCAAATCCGATAAGACTGGTGACATCATTGACAAAAAATGGACCATGCTCTCCTTTCCCTCAAGATGGCGCTACGATATATTAAGAGCACTGGTCTATTTTGTGGATTCTGGCAAACCCTATGACCCTCGAATGGATAACGCCCTTAATGTGTTGATTTCGAAGCGCAGGAAAAATGGCGCTTGGCCGGTTCAGGCGAAACATCCTGGGGTGGTCCATTTTGACATGGAAAAAACTGGGGACCCCAGCAGGTTTAATACGCTGCGAGCGCTCAGGGTTTTGAATGAATATCCTATGCCATAAGATTGTGGGAACCCACAAAAAATCAGACAAATTGTTGGTAAGCCGGAACATAGATGATTTGGTGGGTTGGGAACACACTAAAACATCTACTTACACCACTCCTATGAGCGAGTATTCATTTGAGACCTTGAGATAATGAAATCTATGCGTGATAATCAAATATGGTTGTTCAGGTCAATATGAAGGGGAATATTTAGATGGCCACGCCCCCTGGCGGGGGCTCGCCATGACAAGACTTTTTGTCACATGGGCTTCGCCACATGTGACCACCACTTTGTCGCTATTCAATTAATAATTTCTATACATAGATCTGTTCATTCATATCTCACCTCATCAGTCTGCTTCGCAGACAGCTTCCCCTGTTCCCCTTCGGGGGCTCGGCGCTTCGCGCCTCGAGGGGAAGCCTGCAAGGTTGACATTGCCCATTTTGTCGCTATGACAGTGAAGTGGGGAGGTTGCCAACCCACCTCATTATCCCCCATTCACGATTTACGTTTTTTCTTTAATAAATCACAGAGGATAGATCATTCCGATACCCCCGGGCGTCCGGATGATCATCGCCAATCAAAGCCAGCAATCCTACAAAGATATTCTTGACCGCCCCCTCCCGATAATCTTTATCTTGCCGCAGGATATCCAGAAAGCCATCCATGGCAGCCAGGATATTGCCGCGGCGAGCCAATCTGATCCCATTCTTGAAGGCAGCCTCAAGTAAGTTATCACTCTCAATAGGAGCATCTTCAACTTTTGCAAACGCCTGAGCGACAGGCTTCAGCAACTGGGCTGTGTTGTATTCTGAGCTCGCAGGGAAATTGCGCAACAAATGCACCGCTTCTTCACCCTTCCCTTGAAGCAGCACGCCTCGTATCAATCCCAACAGCGCGGCGGGATGGTCAGGGTGGGCTGATAAAAATTCCCGAAAGGCGTCTTCCGCACCGGCGTAATCGCCCTGTTTCAGCAAACTTTGACCTTTGTCATACATCAAATCTTCCGGCTCCGGTGCCAGATGACGCACAAAATCCCGCAGCCCTTCATCCGCCAGCACACCCGAAAATTCTGCTATCACATTCCCATCAACAAAGGCTTTAACGGAGGGAATATTCCGCACCTTGTAGTGTTTTGCCAGCCGCGCATTTTCATCCACGTTGACCTTCGCCAGCCGGAAGCTGCCCTTGCCTTCCCTGGCCAGCGCTTCGAGTTTTGGGCCCAACACACGGCAGGGGACGCACCAGCTTGCCCAAAAATCAACCACAACCGGTACCTGGGTGGAATACTGGAGTACCTCATATTCAAAATCTGACTCGTCAACATGTATTATGAAATCTGAAACCATACCAACTCCTCGGTCTCCATTTTACTGCAATTTTCAAACCAACCCGACCTTAGCCCTCGCCAGAATCATCAATGACCCCGGGCTGCACAACTTCCAACACCTCGCCATGGATAGAAATCACAATTCGAAATCCCATCATCCCCAGATATAACCGGCTTTCTTCCGGGATCCCCGACTGCGCCAGTTGATCGAATTGCGCGTCCATGTGCTTCAACTGGTTCTGGATAGCTGCCATGGTGAAAATATCGTCCTGGCCCAGCATATCCGCAGCCTTCTCAGAGATCAAATCTTCATGCCCCTCAATCTGCTCCTGCATATAGCGCCAGACCTGCCGATCGACTTCTTCTGCAGGGATATGGCGCATGAAACCATCATCATTAACAATATAACAGGGTTCACTGCCGATCCATCCCGTTTTTACGGGACGGTCAAATTCATCGTAAACCAAGCCTTCAAATACTGCCTTATTGGGCAACTGATCCTCCAAGAAACATCGTCATAATGAGCGAAGTATAGCCTGATTATATAAGATTCGGGTTAACTTATTTCATCAAACCACCAAGTGAGAAGGCAGGTGATGGCTTATTGCACGATAACCCGCGTCCCATTGCCCCCCGAGTGAACATACTGGTCTGGCGGCACGCGCGGATCGGTCCAGCGATAGATCCACTTGGCAGATTGCGGCGACATGTTCACACAACCGTGGCTGTGCGGGACGCCAAAGTTGTTATGCCAATATGCGCCGTGAATGGCTACGCCCCCCGACGTGAAATAACTGACCCAAGGCACACCCGGCAGGTCAAATCCGCTGACGTAGATATTCCCGGCATTGGCCATATGGCGGCAGGGCCGCTTTCTGATCGTGCGATAGTAACCCTTGGGTGTTGCGAATCCCCCTTCACTCAACCTGACGCCGCTTGAGATGCGCGAGGTGTATACGGGCTGTTCATATTCATAGGCTGTCAAGGTTTGGTTTTCCAAATCCACAACAATCTTCTTTTCCTCCAAGGGGACTTCAGGGGAAATAGGCGTCAGTTCAGAATCGGGCACCAACCGCATATACACGGCGGGCACATAAAAAACCTGGTAATAGCGGTCATCCAAAAGCTGATACCAAACATTTTCCTCTGAATCGACGATCCTCGCTAATATCCAGAATGTAGAGGCATAGTAAAAGCGATAGGCAATGGAACGGTCTGCCTCCATACTGGAATAAGCATGGACATAGGGTACCGTGACCTCCCCCAGGCAGCCTTCCTCAGGGATTGAGGGCGCAGCGGGGTTCAGCTTCCGCCGTACCGGTTGAACACGTCCTGAATGGGCAAAACCCTTACCATCCAGCTCATACCAAATTCGATTTGGCAATGAATCGTCGCCGCTAAAGGTCGCATCCGTGATCCGCCATATGCTGTCCTTGTTCATCTCCTCAATCACCACAGAATCCAAATCCGGCTCTCGATATAATTTATGACCGGATAGCGTGACCCGGCCTAATAAAGCCTCACTATCAAACACCATTGATACAGCGGATTTTGGAGAATTTAAAACATCAGGCAAGATCAACCCAGCGACCCCTAAACCGCAAAATTTTAAGAAATCACGACGTGAAATCTCATCCATAAAAACCTATTTTGTCCTTAATTTACTCATGAATGTTGACCAGGATGCCCACATAAGACCAATTAAACAACCAGCCGGCATCTTCTGTTCTCATATTGACGCATCCATGGCTCATGGGCGTGCCAAAGTTATTATGCCAGTAGGTGCCATGGATGCCATAGCCCAGATAAAAATACATGGTATAGGGCACATCCGGCAGGTAATAGCCCGGACCAGACATATCATCATATCGCAATTTGATATAGACGTTGTATTGGCCGGTTACCGTGGGGTGCTGCCAGGTTCCCGTTGAAACGACAAAGGTCTTCACCAGGGTCTGCCCTTCATAGGCATACAACCGCTGGGCAGATAAATCAATATCAATCCATCGCTCCTCATCAATCCCCTCAGGGATCACAGGATATTGAACCTCAGTCGCAGTTGGATAAGGTGTGGCTGTTCTCGTTTGGGTGGGGGTTGCCGTGGGCGTAGGCGACGCTGTGGGGGTTGGTGTGGGGGTGTTGGTTGGGGTGGGCGTGTTCGTCGGGGTATTGGTCGGCGTAGGGGTCAAACTGGGTTTGGCAAAGGTTTCCTGATAAATCGGTCCGGCCTTCTCCGCAGCCAGGACGAAGTCATCAGGGATCAAATCCAATCCATAAAACAACAAAGCGAGAAATGTGATAATAACAAAAGTCCACAACCAGATTTTCGAGTGCGTCTCTACCGCAATGGGCGGATGAACGAGCCGCCCTGGGCTTGTGCTGATCCATTCAATTTTCTGGGTGCGTTCCAGGTCCCTGGCTTCGTGGGGCTGTTCGACTCTTTGCCTGGCCCATTTCAACGCTTTCCGCACTCTGGTGTCACCAGGGGAAAGCTCCTGAGCCACTTGCAGATAAGCCAGGCTCGCTTTCGGATTGGACAAGCCCGCCAGAATCAGCCAACCATCCACACTCTCCGGATAAGCCGCGACGACCCTTTGCGCCAGGCGCCTGGCCAGCATTCGCTCACCCCTGCGAAGTGCGGCTTTCGCTTCCTGGATGATCTGTCGCTCAGGCTGGGTCATACGCATCCTCACGGACTCTGAGTTGGGGATATCGCTTCATTATTCATGTAACATAAAATCCCTGCTGCGATACCTTCAGCAACCCGTTCCGTCTCCTCAGTAATAAACTGATAATCCAAATTCATAAAACCCGCTTCGATGATGGCGGCTGTTGTATTCGGGTCAATTTCCGAAAAAGCGTGATAATATGTCATATCATCGGTCACAGAACCGGCATGATAAGGCAGCCCTGTGATCTCCGCATAGCGTTGAGATAGGCAGGTGGTTAACCGTTGCGTGCCGGCCACATCCTGTGCAGATAAAGCCTCCGCCACCTTGAAGCCCGTTGCTTGATCATTGATATATCCGCATGAGTCCAGATGGATGGACACCAAAACAGCAGCCTGATACCCGACCAGTCGATCATCGAATTCCTCAAGTAAATCCACGGTGAACCCCTGATCTGTTAACTTCTTCTGAACCATTGAAGCGATTTCCAGATTGAGCTCAACCTCGGTGGTGCCGTTGTCACAAACAGATCCGGAATCATAGCCATAGTGTCCGGCGACGATGCCAATCCGATTGGATTGCGCTTGCGCCGTGGCATCCGGCGTTTCTTCAATAATTTCTTCTTCGCCACTCGCCGATTCTAGCGCCTGTGCCATTCTGGCCTCCAGGCTGCTTTCCACCAGGCTGCCAGGGGTCCATAAAGTAAACAATGTTGCCACGATAAAAGCAGCCCCCACGGCCGTCTGCAACCCGCGCCAAAATGTGAAGGGCTTCGCCCGCTCAAAGGATTCTTCGTCTATTTGTTCAGAATCCAAGTTCAAGGGTTCAGAATCATCATCTTGATATGACTGGTTCATAGATTAAAATCTTACCTTAATTCTCCAATTTTTGACAGATTATAATGAAATGAGTCAATTGCAATCCTTCATTATCCTACTACTAACTTGACGGGGCGAGTCCCAGCAAGTATAACGAAATTGATGAAAAAAGAAACGATAAATAAAAGAATTAAACAAGAAGAATTGAAACAAGCCATGCGTTCCTGGGTCACGGGCGTGGCAATTGTCACCGGTTACAATGAAGGACAGATTCACGGGATGACGGCAAACAGTTTCAACTCCATTGCCCTATCCCCGCCGACGGTGCTCATCGCCCTTCGCCAACACACCCGCACCCGACACCTGGTCATGGAAGGCGGCGTGTTTGGCATCAGCATCCTCAACACCTACCAGAGTGAAATTGCCAAAAGGTTTGCAGGCCTCATCAAGCAGGACCAGCCACGTTTTGAACATCTGGACATCTTTTCCCTGGTGACCGGCGCACCGCTGATTAAAGGCAGCCTGGCTTTCCTGGATTGCCGCGTTGTCGATTCTGCGGATGTCGGGGAGACGACCGTCTTCTTTGGTGAGGTGTTAGCTGTCAAAGTCAATGGGGAAGACCCTGACCCCTTGTTGTATGTCAACCGTGAGTGGAGAAAGCTGAGTTAACATGCAAAGGTCATTGAACAAAACTGAACAGGAAATTCTATCAAAGATCGCCAGAGAAGCCCTTGAAAAATCAGTGCGCGGTGAAAAACTGCCTGAAGTAAAGCTGGAAAAACTCCCCCCCTCTTTGCAGGCTGATGGCGCTTCCTTTGTCACACTCACAAAAAACGACCGTTTGCGAGGCTGTATTGGCACCCTACAGGCCTATCAACCCTTGGCAGAAGATGTCCAGGAGCATGCCGTGGCTGCTGCCCTGCAGGATTTCAGGTTTCCCAATGTCCAGACCGCCGAACTTCCCCAGATTGATATTGAAGTTTCAGTCCTCTCACCCCGCCAACCCTTGCACTATGACGGAGCTGATGATTTGGTGCGAAAAATCAGACCCGGTGTTGATGGCGTTGTTCTCCAGGACGGGCTGCGCAAGGCGACCTTCCTGCCGCAAGTTTGGGAAAAATTGCCGAAACCCGAAGATTTTCTCTCACAACTGTGCCTAAAGATGGGCACGCCAGGTGATCTTTGGCGGGATAAACCCCTTCAAGTCTTTACTTATCAAGTGCAGGAATTCCACGAGTAAGAATCATATGGATATGAAAAAAGCCGCCTCGATTGGCGGCTTTTGTTTTTTTTCATGCTGATATATGAAGGCTTATTAGAGCGTCTCGACCTCACCCATTACTGGAGATGCCGATTCGTTGTAGGCCTGACCCAAGAGGTGGGCATACACAGCTAAACCATAGGCCATGGTCAGGAACACACCGATCACACAGGCAATCGTGCCCAAAGGTGCGATGATGCCCACAGCCAGGATTTGCCCAACAATCACCAGCAGCCAGGGGACAAAAGATTTCTTCAACATGGCGAAGATTTCCTTGAATTTGAAAGCTGCGCCGAACTCGCCCTTGGCCAGATAGTTGGCGATCCCGATAACACTCATGAAGGTGATCAATAGGCTCAACAGGAAGACGACGATGCCCAGACATCCACCCAGGATAAAGAGAACCGTCATAACGGTTTGGTCGGCATCGCCGCCAAATCCAAATAAGGCGCCGGTGATGCCACCCAGAATGGCTATGGGCAAGTTATAGATTAAAGTGATTAAAAATACCATGAACCCACGGCCAAGATCAGCGCCAAATTCCAGGTTTGGAAGCGCGTTTTCCTCATTGCCGTCAATCACATTTTTTGCCGCCTTCATTGCCCAACCGCTCACGATCCAGGGCCCAACAACAGGGATCAGGCTGCATACAGCGGGGATGGCAATCTTCTTAAACCAATTTTCATCTTTGAAAACGTAACTAAATGCTAAACCAAAGTTCATCATAATCTCCTATCTGACTCAGTTGTTTGATGTCAATCCAACCATCTAAAATAATAATACATTACTTATCTTGCGATTTCAAGAATGGAAAACTAGCGTAATTTCATTATAAAAGTTAAAGTATAAAAACACGTCAACGCGTTTAGAGTTGCATAAACTGGTTAACGTTCAAAACGAAGATGGTCGCTCGCCTTTCCTGAGATTCATCGGGCTTCTTGCAGTTATTGCGGATCACATCCAGGGCCTTCTCAACCTGGTCATCCTCAACGCCGATCAGCAAAGTGCTGCGCCCGCTGCGCAGGAAACCGCCTGTGGAGGCAATGAAGGTCACTCGGAATTTCTCCTTGGTCAATGCCCTTGAAACGGCGTCGTTATCCTCATCTTTAATGATGGCAATGATCAGTTTCATCTCTAAAATTCCTCGTAATGTTCAACTTCAAGTGAAAATACATTCGCACCGCCAATAGTAACCGGCGTGGGTGCGGGCATCGGAAGGGGTGCGTTTTCCATTGGCACAGCGATAAAGGCCACCCTTTGGCGGCAGGTATCATTCAAAATTTCAACCGCTTTTTCTTCCTGATCCTGGCTGATGCCAATCATCAGGGTTGCGTTCTTGCGCCCAAGAAAGGCCCCAACGCTGGGCAGCCGTGTCACCCTGAATCCCTCTTCATTGAGGGATTGGATAGCCATATCAGCATCCTGCCCTTGCACCACGGCTATCAATAAGTCTTGCGGTTTCTTTTTTGGATTTTGCGATTCTGTCATATGCCATTCCTCAACCCATGGGACACGGCGAAAAGATGACTTAAGTATACCTTAATCCCTATTTTGTTTATCATGAATCATTCAATCAAGCCAGCTCACAACTCTGTCCTCAAGAGCGTCTAAATCCACCTTCATCTCCTGGACGACTCTTCCGCAAACGGAGACTCCCGCCTCTTTTACGGTATTGGGGTCACCGGAAATCAGGGGGTGCCACCAAGCTAAACCGCGCCCTTCCATCAAACGACGGTAAGCGCAGGACTGGGGCAGCCAATGGATCTCTGTGACCATCTTAGCCGTGAGGGGCACGCAATCCGGAACCAAAGCTGAGCGGTGAGCATAATCCTGACATTGGCAGGTTTCAATATCCAGCAACCGGCAGGCAACATCTGTAAAATACACCTCGCCCCTTTCAGCATCTTCAATCTTGTGCACACAACACCGGCCGCATCGGTCACAGAGCGCTTCCCACTCCGCCCGCGTCATTTCCGCTAATGTTTTCTTCTCCCAAAATGGCATGTCATTTCTTATCATTAATATATCAGTTCTAAAAATAGTTTCATCATCAATATATAGCATAGGATTTCAGCCCTGTAAATAGAGAGTGGTGGAAAAAACCAGCATGCAGCGGTAATCACATGTAAGCCATATATAAATGTCAAATTTCTCACCCTCACCTCTGTCCTCTCCCTCAGTGAAGGAGAGGAGGAAAAACAGACAAACGTGAAAATTGAGAAAGGCAGACTCACGTTTATGATGCCTATACCTTATAAACCCTCTCGCTTGCGAAGTGAGAGGGTAGACTGAATTGTCATTCTATCCCATTAAAGATATACTAATACACAGTAATTATTCAATTTGAAACACTTTCGAAAGTTCAAGATTCTGGAGAAACAAATGGCAGTCAAAAAGGATTTACTCATCAATATCAATACCGCCTCAAAAAACGATTTGACCACCATCAGCGGTATTGGCGATAAGCTCGCTCAGGAAATCATTGATCAGCGGCCTTTTTCAAAGGTGGAAGATCTGGTCAGCGTCTCTGGCATCAGCGAAGGAAAACTAGAAACACTACTCCCCTACGTCACCGTCAGCAAAGCGCCAGTAAAAAAGCCCCGCTCCAAAAAAACTGAACCATCACCTTCAACCACTGAGAAAGCACCCATCATTAAACTCGGCGATACAGAAGCCTTTCTCTTTCTGGAAGAACCCAATGAAAGAAAAGACGCCATCCTGATCCTTCTGGGTGGGTTCATCATCGGCCTGATCATCATCCTGCTGCGACGGAGAAACAAATAATCCGGTCACCAAATACTGTGTGAAATAGTTTAAGTCATTGTTTATCTATAACCCCTTTATTCCTACAAATATTCATTCATGAACCATACCGTCTGGGACAATCGATTTCGATGGATATTGCTGATACTCCTATTTGCCCTGAGCGCCTGCCAACCCCTAAATCCCACCCTATCCCTCTCTCCAACCCCGACCCAGCGGACGCCAACAAAGACAATCTCACCCACCACTACCCCAACAACAAAGGCTAGCACATCTTTTCCGACTCCGACAGCACAGCCTGAGTCAGACAGGACGATCACCTTGATGGCCGTTGGCGACATCATGCTCGGCCGGACCATTGGGGAAATGATCGAAGTTGAGGGCGTTGAAGCCCCTTTTCTCTACACCGCTGATACATTACGGGCAGCGGACTTCACTTTGGGGAATTTGGAATGTCCCCTCTCCGATCGGGGAACGCCCGAAAATAAAACATACGCCTTCCGTGCGCCATTGGCGGGCGGCCAATCTCTGGCATATGCAGGATTTGATCTGGTCACTCTTGCGAACAACCACATCCTGGATTACGGCCCCCTGGCATTGGAAGACACGCTGGATACGCTGGCAGCAAATGACATCCTGTCCGTCGGCGCAGGCATGAATGACACTGAGGCCTACGCTGCTGAGTATGTTGAAGTCAACGGCCTGCGCCTGGCCTTCCTTGGGTTTATGGATGTGACTGAGGAATCGGAATACAATTGCAGGGATTGGGAAGCCGGCCCGGAAAAACCGGGCGTCGCCTGGGCTCATCAAGATAAGATCCAAGAGGCTGTTCAAGAAGCCAAGGTGCAAGCTGATCTGGTGATCGTGATGTTTCATAACGGTTATGAAATTAAAAAGAAGGTCTTCCCTTCCCAACAGGAAGTGGCCCGCCTGGCTATCGACAGCGGCGCGTCATTGGTGATCGGCAGTCATCCCCATGTCCTGCAGGATATTGAAGAGTATCATGACGGGTTGATTGTTTACAGCATGGGTAATTTTGTTTTCGATAATTTTTTATTCCCGCCAAATTTATCCGCCATACTTTCAGTCATACTCTCAGCCAGTGGCGTTGAATCTTATGAACTTATTGATGTCATTGTGCAACTCAATGGCGTCCCCCAGATCATGGAATACCGCCGCTACCAATAAAGTTTACTGATCGACTCAATATAGCTGAGGATTCTTGAAAGGGATCAGTGCCAGGATAATGGCTTGCTCATAAAGCGTCCTCCGTGTGACTACATCCCCCGTCAAAATCCCCACAGCCCCAGACTTTTGCTTGGAGTTCTCCCGGCCGAATATCCGGTCATCCGCATCTCCCAATTCCAACCCTGATTCAACAAGCTCCTGAACCTCACCGGGCAGGCGGAAGAGTGCTGTTTGTGCGCTGCCCCGGGTTACTTTTGATAGAATGACAATCCAGGCAAAGGCGACCATCTCTCCGTCCAAATAATCGCATCCTCCTTCCACGCCCACCCAGAAATCCCCCTCGGGATCAGCGAGACGTGCATTTTGCGCTCTTTTCTGAGCACCTCTTCGCGTGGCTTCACCCGTCATCGGCTGATCGGAAACGCCGGAGGATACGGACACGGCTCGGATTGTGAATTCTTCCTCCGGGAACATGCGCTGAAACCCATTTAATACAGCTTCAACTTTAACCGGGTTCAGGGAAGCGACAATTATTTTCTTCATAAAAAGATCTACAGTTTGGGGAGTTCAATCGAGCTTTGATACTGATATTTCCCTTGCTTATCTGCATAGGAGGTTTCACATTCCTCATCTGCTTCAAAGAACAACACCTGGGCGATCCCCTCAAAAGAATAAATTTTCGCAGGGAGCGGGGTGGTATTGGAAATCTCCAGGGTCACATACCCCTCCCATTCCGGCTCAAAGGGTGTCACATTGACGATAATACCACAGCGGGCATAGGTGCTTTTTCCCACACAAATGGTCAAAACATTACGTGGAATTCGGAAATATTCCACCGTCTTGGCCAGCGCAAAGGAGTTGGGCGGGATGATACATACTTCCCCCTTGAAATCCACCATGGAACTCGGGTCGAAATGTTTGGGGTCCACGATGGCAGAATACACATTGGTAAAGATCTTATATTCATCCGCCACACGGATATCATAGCCATAGGACGACGTGCCAAAGGAGACTACCCCCCGCCGCACCTGCCCTTCTTCAAAAGGCTCTATCATTTGATGTTCCTTTGCCATTCTTCGGATCCATTTGTCTGCTTTGATGGTCATATCACCTCAACTTTGCTTTTGGCGCTTTCTGGCTTAATCATAACCGCTTCAATCCAATTGAATCTTAATAAATCCTAATAGTCCAGGTTCCAGTGTGAACATTACTTCATAAAAGTGATCATAAATAAAGGCCAGGCGGTAATCCCCAGGGGGCAAGTCGGAGATCGAAAAATTCTCCTGCAGAATCGGGTGGCTGTTGATACCTGCCGGATAGTAGGTGATGGGATAATAATATTCTTCCACACCCCCATTGGCATCCAGCTTTTCCAAAGACAATTGAAATTGCGATACGGGATTTCCCCTCTTATCCAAAATAATACCCGCTAACAAGCTGGATTGTCCTTCCTCAGCCATCTCCACCGGTGAAAACCATAACATGGGGTTGGTGGTGTGATCATAATCATTAACATCCAGCCGGACTTCGAAATGCAAATGCGACCCATCTGCCGAACCGCTCGCCCCAACTTCACCGATCACATCTCCCGCATCAACCTGATCGCCTTCCTCCACCAGAATCACTGAGAGATGCCCATACAGTGTGAACACATCCCTGTCCTGGAACAAACTCGGGTGCCGAAGGATGATCACATTCCCATAGAATCCGGTATAAGGCCCCAATAAAGTCAGCTCGTCGCTTCCCGCATAAATGACCTCGCCCGTTTGTGCCGCAAGCACGGGCGTTCCGGAAGAATTGATCCATTCCACGCCATGATGAGGATCAAGCGTCCAGTTGCGGGTGCTGGCGTAAGGATAGCTCGGGTCAACCACATTTCGGAAGTTATCACTGATGGGGCGTTCCAACCAGCCGCGCCAGGGCACAGAACAGAACGTTTCTTCACACACCAGGGATTGAATTTGTGTTGCTGTCGGTTGTGGGGTGTTTGAAGGCGTTACTGTAGGAGATGGCTCTTCTGTTTCAGTGACTGTCATCGTCATCTCAGCCGTCAGGCTGGGTATCATCAGTGACGGCGAAGGAGATGATGACAACTTCTGATCCACATCAGAAACTGGCTGACATCCCATCAGAAGGGATGCAAGTATTGTGATCACCCATAACAATAAGAGTTTATGCTCCATAGATTAAGGCAGGTTGAGCCCGCCGCGTTCTTTGAGGACTTCTCGTAGATCATCCTCAACCCCTCCGGCTTGTTTTTCGATTTGCTTTAATTCTTTTAACATCCGTGCCGGATCAGCTTCTTTCTCCAACCCAAGCAGGTTCACCCGAACATTCAACCCCGCGCCTTTAATGGCGGCTGCGGCAAATGCTGATGCCGTGGCAGCATCGGTGATGGCGTTGACATTGCCCAACTCTGCAATCTTCAACGCCAGCCGCATGATGGTCAGCGCATTCCTGGCAACATGCAGTGGGACTTCAGCAGCGTTGATCGAAGCCGCCTGGATGGCTTGAATGCGATCGGATTTTTGTTGGTCTGTGTCCTTGGGCAGCCTGCGGGCTTTCATATAGGCTTCAAAAGCATCTGCATCTTTGGTCACAGCCTCTTTCATGGCCCCCTGCAGCTCAACAGCTTGTTCTATCAGGGGCCAAATCTCCCCTTCCACATCTTTATATTTCTTCTTTCCAATCGTCAACCGGCCAACCATGGCTACCAAAGAAGCCGCCATTGCTGCGCCGTAAGCCGAAGCTGACCCACCTCCTGGCGTGGGTTCACCCGAAGCGAGATCTTCAAGGAAACTGCCCTCTTGAACTGCGCTAGTTTGCCCATGAGGTTTGGCAGCCCTCTCAAATAAACGGGTTTCTAAAATTTGATCTGGCTCAAATTCATCCATCTGCATATACCAGACAGCGGCTTCTACCAGGGCCTCGTTGGGGACCAATCCCACGAGTTCCGAATGATGGATCTGTACGCCGTAACGCTGCGCTTCCCGCCGGATCATCTCTACAACCCTTGCCATAGCGGTTCGTCGGTAATTGGTCAGGTTCATGGACACCTGCGCGCGGCGATCAACCAAAATGCCCATGGATTTGACGAATCGCAATCCCCCGGATGAATGGCGGATCGCCCTGGCAATCTTATTGGCGATGGAAACATCACTGGTCGTCAGGTACACATTGAAAGCAATCAGGGGCTGACGTGCGCCGATCACTGTTGCGCCTGCGCCGGTCATCTGTGCCGGACCAAAGTCAGGTTCTTTATCAGGGTTTTCACTGATTTCCTGCTTTAGGGATTCATATTGCCCGCGTCGAATGTTTTCCAGGTTAACACGGTCGGGCCGTGTTGCTGCTTCCTCATAAAGATAGACGGGAATTTTCAATGTTTCGCCCACGCGCTTGCCCAAACGGCGCGCCATTTCTACACATTCCACCATGGTCACATCGGAAATCGGCACAAAAGGAACTACATCTGTCGCGCCTATTCGAGGATGTTCCCCCTGGTGGTTATCCAAATCAATGCTCTCCGCTGCTTTAGCAATCGCCTGAAAAGCCGCCTCCTCAACTGCGTCAGGCGGCCCCACAAAGGTCACCACCGTGCGGTTATGATCCATATCAGAGTGTTGATCGAGCACACTGACCGAATCAACGGATTCGATCTTTTCTATAATCTCCGCCACCACATCAGGGCGCCGTGCTTCTGAAAAATTGGGAATGCATTCAACTATCGGATTGGGCATTTTTCACTCCTGCTCATTTTCGTTTCGTTCATTATACCAATATCCACCAGCATCCATTTCTTTAGAGAAAATCAACGGTTTTAAATAGGAAAGGCCACCCAAAGATGGCCTTACACCGTCAATCCTTTGAGATGATTATTTCACATCAAAAACGATTTTCGTTTCGTTAATCATATTATCTGAAATAGGGCAGCGTGAGTCGACCTTTTCGAAGAATTCTTGTTTTTCTTTGTCGGTCATATCCGCATCAATGTCAACTGCTACGCGGATCTCTGTGAAGCCAGCACGGCCCTCTTTGGTTTTGCCTAACAAGTAGGCTGTATCGATATCACCTTCGATGGCAACATCAAACTTGCGAAGTTCAATTCTTTCCTGATTGGCAATAATCGCTGCAACTGTGCCCAGGCAGCCGCCCAGTGCGAACAGAAAAATCTCAAGGGGATTCGCGCCTTCGTCTTTGCCGCCCATGTTTGACGGTTGATCAATAATGACTGTATGATCACGAGCCATCGTATCAACGCGCATGGCACCCTTCCAGTTTGCATTTGCTTTTACAGTCTTTTTCATGAAATCTTTACTCCTAACATGTTGATAATATTGAGTTGTAATTTTCTATTTGTGAATTTTAACACAAGTTTTCCATAAAATCTATTAATATTTTATATAAATCTCATAAAAACCATTTTCACCAGTCTATTCTCAAGTTCCCCGCTTTACGCTCATAACACAATCAAAATTTTAATTTTCTACACACAGTTATCGATTTTTGTAAAATTCTGCTTAATAATTCTTAAATGACTGGTTATTTAAATTAAAAATGTCAATATTCCTATTGACAAAATTAAATAATATGATAGAATATTGTCACATAAATTGAAGGGGCGCTTGATATTCTTCATTGTTTTGAACGGAAGAATGAAATTATCAAACTGCCGCTTTTATTTTGCTAAAGTCATTATAACACAATACTTCAATTCCTGAACCGAAATACGTAAGGAGTGTTCAATGCAAAAATTACCAGAGAAATGTCCAATTTGTAAATCGGATATCTTGGTCACACGGTTTTTTTGTCCCCGCTGCGATTCAATCGTGGAGGGACATTTCCAACCACAATCCGGCCCCTTTTCAGACTTAACGGATGAGCAAATGAACTTTGTTTTAACCTTTGTCCGCTGTGAAGGACGATTCAACCGGATGGAAGAGGAACTGAACCTATCCTATCCCACTTTGCGCAACCGCTTGTATGAGGTCATCCGCGCCCTGGGGTTTGAGCCAGGCAAGGACGAGGAAACCACCCTCTCTCCAGAGGATAGGCGCCGTATTTTAGACGACCTCGAGCAAGGAAAAATTTCTCCCCTCCAGGCACAGCAACTCTTGCAAGGGCTTGAAGTGGAATCAAAGAAAGGAGAATGACAATGGCTTCAACAGAAGAAAGAATGAGAATCCTAATGATGATCCAGGAAGGCAAGATTTCAGCCGCAGAAGGCGCACGCCTGATTGAGGCGCTGGATGACATCAGCGAACCCACAGCCCCCTCCCCACCTGCACAGGGAAGTGTTTCCGTGGGTAAAAAGCCCCGGTATTTACGGGTGCTTGTCACGGATACCGACTCCGGGAAAGCCAGGGTCAACGTCCGCCTGCCCGTCTCATTGATCAATTCGGGTTTACGCATGGGCGCCAAATTTGCCCCGGAAATTGAAGGCCTTGAAATGGAAGACCTAAATGCCTGGCTGAACTCCGGTGAAGTGGGCCAGATTGTGGATATCTTTGACGAAGAAGATGGCGAACACGTCGAAGTATTCCTGGAATAATAAGCGCACGCTGAAACATCATTTTGATATTAATAACGCCTGAAAGGAATCTCAGGCGTCCTTCTTAAGAATGACCCAAGAAAAGAAAGCTGTTCGGTAATAAAATATTTTATGAAAAAAAGGACAATCTATGTCGTCAACATCGAAAAATGAACCCCTTGAAAATTGGCAGTTTCGTTTCTTTACTATCCGGTTTGGCCAGGTATTCTCAATGCTTGGCAGCTCCCTGGTGGGGTTTGCATTTGTCTGGTATCTGACAGAACAGACCGGTTCAGCAACCATCCTGACCGTCGGTTCATTGATGAATATTCTGCCCAACGTCATCATCTCCCCTATCGCAGGTGCGCTTGTTGACCGCTGGAATCGCAAAGCTGTCATGGCGATATTTGACGTCATCACGGCCCTGTTCACCCTCCTGGTAGCCGTCATGTTCATTATGGGTAATGCCAGAATTTGGCAGATCTTTGTGGTGATGTTTATCCGATCTGCCTGCGGCCAATTCCAATGGTCAGCCATGACCGCATCCACGTCTTTAATGGTCCCCAAAAAGCACCTGGCCAGAATATCTGGTTTCAACCAGGCTTTGCAGGGAATCATCAACATCATCGGGCCCGCCCTCGGTGCCTTCTTCATTGAGCTGATGCCTATCCAGGGTGTTTTGATGATCGATGTCTTCACCGCCGTGCTGGCCGTCGGCCCCCTCATGTTCTTTAAAATTCCCCAGCCCGTCCGAAACGGCACGCAATCCTCACAAAAAGCTGCGAAAAAATCAACAGTTTGGCATGACCTGGCGGAAGGCTGGAAGTATGTCGTTGGCTGGCCCGGGCTGTTTGCCATCATCCTTCTGGCAATGCTGGTCAACTTCCTGGTCAATCCTGCCTTTTCACTGCTGCCGCTGCTCATTACGGAGCATTTTGGGAAGGGCGCTTACGAGTTGGGTTTCATCAATTCAGCCTTTGGCATCGGCGTCATCGCCGGCAGCTTAGCCCTCAGTGTGTGGGGCGGATTCAAGAACAAAATCATCACATCCCTCTTATCCTTGACCATCTCCGGATTGGCGGTACTGGCTGTCGGCCTGGCCCCATCCAACATGTATCTTGTGGCATTGGCCGGGATGACCCTTTTCGGATTTCTGAATCCGATCACTAATGGTCCCTTATTTGCCATTATCCAAACCAACGTTGAACCTGAAATTCAGGGACGGGTCTTATCGCTGTTGAGCGCAGGGGCAGCTTTAGCCAGCCCACTGGGGTTAGTTATAGCAGGCCCTTTGGCAGATGCTACCAATAACAACCAACTGTGGTTCATCATCGGCGGCATCCTAACCTTTCTGGCGGGCACAATCTCGTTCTTCATTCCAGCCATCCTTCATATCGGAACGGACAAAGAACGGAAAGGGTCGGCAACTGAAGCCGCAGCACGTGCTTCGCTCCCGGTTTCAGAGGGCGCTGCTCCCGAGATCAGCCAATCTCAATTGGAATGAATTAAAAAATTACCTCATCCGACGCTACGCGTCACCTTCCCCTGGCACCCTTCGGGTGTTTCGCTGCGCTCAAGGGGAAGGCTATAATCAGCTTTTATGAGAAATCGATACGGTAAAAATTCGTAGTAAATCAGAAAGAACACCAGCATTGGAATTAAATTTTCTTCAGGGGCCATCAGCCTTGATATAATCCGAAACATCCACATTCCAGACCACATCCTCAATTCTCGCCACCAACCACGGCGAGGATTCGTCCATCCATTGCGCCGCAAATAACGTCGGCATCATCCACCCGTTCACCTTTCCCCATTCCAGCGCCTGCGCCTGCCAACGGACCTTCTTCGTGTCCTCCGCATCCCGCCAGCGCATGGCCTCCATGCGATCGATTAATCCAGTAGCGGGATCAAAGTAAACTGTAAAGGAATCTTCTTCTTCTTTATAGGGAACAATAAGCTTGGCAGTGTTGTCATCCATCCCCTCCCAGCGCACACCTTCTGTCCTCAGGTAAACGGAAGGGAAAAACACGCTCTCACTCCACAAGCCTAAATTAGCCGCTTGGTCAACCTTCGCTTCTCCCTCAACTACGCCGAAGGGAAGCGCTAGCCTGCTTTTCCAATTGAGAAAGTACTCGTTGACCTTCAATATCGGTAACCCCCAAAATGCGGTCTCGATATAATGTCGATATCCTTTACCTGCCTGATGGGTGAAGCGTAACCTGGCAGGAAGTGTCACGCCCTGAAAACGAATCCTGCCCCTTCCAGACAAGATAAACGAATCAATTTGTGGCAACGAATCACCATAAATTGTCCGGTAGAAACGCTCGACCGGCTCTGGGAGACCAGAAGGCAATGCAAATGTCTCAGGTGTTGAGCTTTTTTCAGTGTAAACTGGAAAGGGTTTTGGTTTTAGTTTGACGCCAACCCAAACAATGAAAATTAACCCTACGACGAGACCCAGAATAATCATCAATGTTTTTGACATGTTATCCTTTTGATTTTCAAACCATCTGATTTGATTATATCGGATGAGTCGTTCCGAATAACCTTTTCCATCAAGAATGGATATCAAAGCTAAATTCATCACCCTCACCTCTGTCGAAATGGTATTGAAGATATGGAAACAGAGATGCAGCTAATTAGAATGGAGATCAGCGCTGATACTAATGGAAATTTTTTTCAACACTCTCTTTATGATCGTTGACGAAGCATTGGTAGTGTGATATGATAATTTTAGGCTAACCTAAAATAGTATTTAGTTAACTAAGGAAAATGGATGCAAGCAAAATTAAGCCACAATATTCAGGACTACCTCAAACACATCTATGAATTAACACAAGCGGGTGGCAGGGCTTCCACAAGTCAGCTTGCAGATGCGTTGGGGATCTCTGCGGCTTCGGTGACCAACATGCTCCAGAAACTATCCCTAACCCAGCCGCCATATGTCACCTACCAGAAACATCACGGGGTCAAGTTAACGGAAGCTGGATTACAAACAGCCTTGAAAATTATCCGCCGGCACCGGCTCATTGAGCACTATCTGGTTGAGGCTTTAGGTTATAGTTGGGATGAGGTTCACGAAGAGGCTGAAATTTTGGAACATGCTATGTCGCCATTATTAGAGAAACGCATTGACGCAGCTTTGGGCCATCCAGAATTCGATCCCCACGGCGATCCGATTCCCGATGCCAACCTTGAGATGCCAGATTATGAACAGATCACCCTGAGCAACATGGAGATCGGAAAAAGCGGCCGCGTCATCCGTGTCCCCCATGAAGATCCCGAAATCCTACGGTATCTGGGAAAGTGCGGCTTGCGCCCTGGTGCTCGCATCAAACTTTTAGCCCGAACACCTTATGACAAAACCATGCGAATCAAGATATTTGAGGAAGAGGAAGAAGCTGTCATCGGTCCAAGCTTGGGAAGTCAGATTAGGCTTTCTATAGAATAAATCGATAATTTCATTTACAAATGAATAGAAATAAAAAAGATACAAGGTCTCAGAGGAAATCTTTTGTCTTTTACTCTTTGCCACTATGTCATTAATTATTAATACATCTTAAAGACATTCTCTATGCCTGAACTCCCCGAAGTTGAAACCATTATCCGCCGGCTTAGGAACGGCACCAAAACAAATCCACCGGTGCCTGGCCATGTCATCCAATCCGTCAAAATCACATGGGATCGCATCATCGCTGAACCCAATCCTCAAGCCTTTCAAGAAAACCTGATTGGCAAAGAAATCAAAGACGCGCAGCGGCGTGGGAAATTCCTGCACTTCCCGCTATCCCAAGGCCACCTGATTGGGCATTTACGCATGAGCGGCGATATGCGTATGGAACAACGGGTGACTCCCCAGGGAGACCCCGTCCCTCCAGAGGACTATGATCGTGTCATCCTTAATTTTGAGTCCGCTTATCGAATGGTATTCAGCAACATACGAAAATTTGGCCGCATGTGGTACGTGGAAGACACGCAATCGATATTTGGCGATCTGGGGCCTGAGCCATTAAGCGACAATTTTACTGCTGACCGATTCTATGACATGCTGCAAAACCACAGCCGGCAGATCAAACCTCTGCTGATGGATCAAAGCTTTCTGGCAGGGTTGGGCAATGTCTACACGGACGAATCCCTGTTTTGGGCAAAAATCCACCCCTTACGCCAATCTGATTCTCTCTCAAAAGAAGAGGTCCAGAGATTATTCAACTCGATTCAATCGGTTCTCATATTGGGCATCCGCCGGTTCGGCGCCAGCATTGACTGGATTTACCGCGGCGGTGAGTTTCAAAATTATTTTAAGGTCTATCAACGCGAGGGTGAACCCTGCCCCATTTGCGGCACACCCATTGAGAAAATTAGAGTCGGCCAGCGCGGGACCCACTTCTGCCCGAATTGCCAAAAACCACCAAAAAACAGTGATTAATGGTAGCTGTGATTCTTAATATGCCCTGGCTTCGGCCAGGTCTTTGCTGATTTGTGCCAGGGTGACGCCTTCCAGGGAGGGATAAACAACATCAACCCCGGGCAGCCGCTCAGCCTCTCCAATCCCCAAAGCGTACATCCCAGCACGGTTGGCGGCTTCGATCCCCGCGGCCGCGTCTTCAACTACTACACAATCTTCAGGGCTTACTTCAAGCTCATGAGCGACATACAGAAAAAGGTCAGGCTCCGGCTTACTCCGCTCTACGCTGTAACCATCCCCAATCACATCCATCAGTGGTGTTAATCCAATGGCATCCAACACCGTCTTGGCGTTCTTACTGGCCGAGCCCAGCCCGATCTTAATCCCCGCATCACGCAGTTCGTGCAATAATTCCAAGACGCCTGGCAAAACATCAGCGGGTGACATCTTGGCAATTAATGTTTGATAATAGCCATTCTTGCGAGCCATACCGGCTTCAATCTCCTCTTCCGACAGATCATGACCTTCAAAGATGATCTCCATGGATGCCCGGCGAGAGACGCCCCGCAATTTATGATTGATCTCCCAATTGAATTCAGCCCCCATCTCCTCGGCCAACCTCTTCCAGGCTTGATAATGAAAAACTGCGGTATCTGTTAAAACACCATCTAAGTCAAAGATAAACGCTTCAAGATTCATTTCCGACCTCACAAATTTTTTCTTTATTATATCAAATCCGAGTATATACATTAAAAGGCGTCCGCTGGGACGCCTTTTTAAAGTTCACATGAACGCTTTCTTAATTTAAAGCCGCAATGAGCTTTTGGTAATTTTTAAATTCTCAAGCCACCACTTGACAGTATCACCTACACTCTGCACTAAGTTGCGCGGAAGATACCCCAATTCAACCTTAGCTTTTTCAGAGCTGATATCTGAATTACTAAAGACCGTTTCGATGGAATATCTGGTAAAGCGCGGCGGCGTCTTTGTGATTTTGTAATAAAGTTCTGCAATCGGTGCGATAATTTTCGCAATTGGCAGGGGGAAGGTTATCGGTGGGATTTCTTTTCCGATGACTTTTTGCACTAAATTATGCAGCAAGGTTAATTCTATCTTTTCACCACCCAGGATATAAGTCTCACCTCGTTTACCCATATCCCGTGCCAGGATATGACCAGCAGCGACATCGCGCACATCCACAAAGTCAAAGGACCCTTTAACCAGTAGATTGACCCGCTTCTGCATCCAGGACAAAATTAGTTCCCCCATTTCGGAATGGCGGTAGTCATAAGGGCCGACCACACCGGTCGGGCAGACAATGCGGCAATCCATCCCATCCTCAGCGGCACATTCTACCAATATCGAAGCCTTTGCCTTGGTACGGTCATACGCCCCGGCGGGATTTTCGGGGTCAAAGGCACAATTTTCACTAATCATGACACCATGGGGCGGCCGCTCCAGTGCATGAATGGAACTGGTGTAAATTAATTTTTGGATATGCTGCTCACGGGCAACATCAATGACATTTTGTGTTCCACCCACATTAACCGCTTCCAAAATCGGGACTTTGTCCTCAGTGATGGAAACCAGTGATGCCAGATGAAACACGACATCAATATCTTGCATCGCTCTTGAAAGGGAATCTTTATCTAAAACATTTCCCTCTACCCTTTCAACATCCAAACCTTCCAGGGATGTTGTGTCCTCCCCGGGCAGAATCAGAACTCGCACGCTTTCACCGCGAGCCAGCAATTCCCGTACCAATACATTTCCAATGTGTCCCGCCCCACCAGTAACTAAATTCATTCAGGCCTCCTCAGACCACTCAATATCAAATTTATGCCAGAACGGGTGACCTCTTGCCAATCGGCACCATCGGGGTCAAACGAGGCTTGCAATAATAGGCCCATCGCGACCGCCATCAGGATTCGGGCAGCTGGTTCGGGGTCAAGGGAGTCATCAAAGGTTCCTTCATCAACACCTCTTTGTACCAAACCGACGAAATACGTTAAAAACCGTCGGTAAGGTGCGACAGCCTTTGACCAAATGACTGGCTGGCGGCTGGCTTGCGTCCAGAATTCCAAAAGGATCGGGAAGCCGCCTTCCAGCTCATCAAACAATCCGCCGGAAATGTCAGCCATTTCATCGAGCGCCTCTGGAACATCCAGCGCAGTCTCACCTGCTGCTTGGAACATCCCATCCACGCCCTCCAGCCACGAATCCATCAGCGAAAGGAAGAGATCTTGTTTCGAGGGGAAATGATGGTAAAAAGCACCCTTGCTGATCTTTGCCCCTGAGCAGATCTCTGCCACGCTGGTGGCGTCATAGCCGTTCTTTGAAAATAAATCCAGAGCCGTACTGAGGATTGTGTTGCGAGTTTCCTCGCCACGGGAATAAAGGGACATAAATGCCTAAAAAATAAAAAAACAGACCGATCGGTCGGTATTGAGAAATATACCATGAGGATTAGAAATAAGCAAGGGATCAACCGAAACAAGAACCGGCTTAGTGTGACTTAATCCAATGGAATCCTCCAAACTTTAATAAAATTCATCGTTATTCTGTCACAAACCATATTAATATTTGATATAATTTTTCCAATATTATCAACTTTAGTTGTTAAGGAGCTCTCAATGAAACCAAATGACAAGAAAAATCTCTACTGGCTGGCAGGATTGCTACTGCTTGTTGCGGCTGCTGTGATCATGGCTTTTCTCATTCGCAGTGATTTTGGCAAGACTGAGGTCACTTATCATAAGATTGAAAACCCGGATGGCTATATCACCACTGCTCGGCTCTATCGTCCCAAAGACGCTGCCGCAGATAATCCTATGCCCGCGGTCATTACCATTAATGGCTGGAATAATGATAAAGACACGCAAGGGCCTTCCTCAATAGAGCTTTCACGAAGAGGCTTCGTGGTCCTGGCTGTTGATCCCTACGGGCATGGCGAATCGACCGGCCCATACCTGGGGATCACCACTGCGCCCCCCAGCGGTTATGAACTGCAGGGTGTGGAACATGCCTATGACTGGCTTGTCCAGCAACCTTTTGTTGACAAGAACAACGTAGGTATTACAGGGCATTCCATGGGGGCTGGTCTGTCTCGTGATGTCGCCCGAGCGAGGTCAGATATTAAAGCCGTGGTCATGCAATGTTCTTGCAGACCGGTACCCGATTTCGACTATCATTCTCTCAATAATTTTCTGTGCATTTATGCGCAATGGGAGGAAATGAGCAGCATTGATGGTGGGCGCGGAGATGAAAGATTTGATGACCCGGATTTCTATCAGGGTTTGGGACTGAGCGAACCGGTGATTTGGGAACATAATTATGGGGATTTTTCCGATGATTCAGCTTTTCAGATCAACATCAATCGCTCCACACATCCCGGCATGCCGCCCTCCCATGAAATGATTACGGATTTGGTGGAATGGATGCGCAGGGCTTTGAAGAACGGCACATACGATCAATACTGGATCCCACAAAGCCAGCATATTTATGATTTTTATGATGTGTTTATGGGGTTGGCTTTTGTGTTTGCCATGGCTACTATCATTCCCCTGGTCAACCTCCTACTTAAAGTGTCCTTCTTCGCACCGGTTGCCACGCCTATGCCCAAAGGATATGCGGCCCCCAAAAAGAAGTGGTGGCAAATGGCCTTAACCAACGCCTTTATCGCCATGATCACCTATCCCATATTCACCTCGATAGGCATTGCCATGTCCGTATTCCTGTTGCCGTCAATCATGCTGGAACCCGTCCCCAGCGGATTAGCTGTGTGGTCTATTGGCAACGCGGTGATCTTCGCGTTCATCTTCAGGTCATGGTATCGGAAAAACCATAAAGAACTTGAAATAAGCATGTACGACATGGGAGTCACCTTTGGCGAGAAGAAAAACAAACTGGATTGGTCCATCATCGGCAAATCCGCTTTGCTGGCGGTGATCTTGATGGCCTGGCTCTACTTGCTGGTTAGCATTTCTCAAATCACTTTGGGGATTGAATTCCGATGTGAATATGGCACCTTAAAGCAATTTGCCCTACCGGAAAGGTTTGGGCAGTTCTTGCTTTGGATTATCCCCAATTTAGCCTTGATGCTTCTCAACAATGGGGTGTTCCTGTTTGGGATGGCAAGGCAGCCAGAGTATGAAACTGAGGCAAAGACTCAGGTGATATGGTGGTTAAAAAACTGCATTGCAGTCCTTGGATTCCTTTTGGTCTACCTCCTCTTCCAATACGTGCCAGCCTGGATATTCAACACGCAGGTTGGATTGGCTTTGGTGAAATTGCCCGAGATCATATTCTCAGCAGGGTCCATGTTTGCCCTGTCGTTGTTCTACCTTATTCCATTCTTCGTCGTGTTATTGTTCTTTCTGACGCATTTATTCCGCAAAACAGGGAAAATCTACCTCGGCTCGTTTTTTATTGCCTTGGTGGTCGCCTGGGTGTGGGCTGTAGGTCATCAGATTAACATATTCCCCTAATTTACCCTTATCCCATCAACAGAGTTGTCCATTCTCGGACAGCTCTGTTTTTTTAATTCTTTTTCCCAATTAAATCAAATGGTATAAGCACTCTGAATCAAAACTCGCCAGCCGGATATACTCCCCAAATCAGGCTAGCGAGTCTCTTTTCCCCGAAGCACTCCCTACTTCGGCGAGGAAAACGCAAGATAATGACGTTCTAAAAACTACAAACCCAACTATAATATCGTTCGCAACGAGATGTAAGAACCATTTGATTGAATCCTGTAAACATTTGTACTGTCTACGATATAAACATTGTTATTTGGGAGAACTAAAGGAGCCTTCTTATCCTTCTACCGAATCGATGTTGATATAAATGGGGCATGAAAAAGGGTGATGAACTACCCAGAGCGTCGCGGAGCCCACAGCGTATCGCGGTGCGAAGCACGCAACGCGCAGAAGCCGTGATCATAAAAAAACACCCCAGTAAAGGGATGTTTTATCTAATCTTGAGGCGACGACGGGACTCGAACCCGTGATCGGGGTTTTGCAGACCCTTGCCTTACCAACTTGGCTACGTCGCCTGGAATACAAAAGCTGATACCGTCGGCCGATACGGCCTTATGATACCAGCCCATCGTGCTTTCGAAAAGCGGGCGAAGAGACTCGAACTCTCAACCTTTTCCTTGGCAAGGAAACGTTCTACCAATTGAACTACACCCGCGAAACAGGGTCACTTTCGTGAAAAGCATTGTAGCACAGGAGATTTAATTAGTCAACCCTGGGCATGAACCCACTCCACAAAATAAGCTGTCGATCTAATTGTCCTTGTCGGCATTCTTATTAATCTCTGCCAGCATGTCCGCGTGAGTCTTTTTGGTAATGGGATACCAAATCAGCAACGGCAGGCTGATGAGCAGAACCCCCGCTGCGACCGGTCCAAAGAACAGCCGAATGCCCAGCAGGGCGCGTTCCGTCTGCTGCGGCTGGTTGGCGACGTATCCAAACAACTTGAGGGCCCATCCGCTGACAGCGACGCCCAAAGCGTTGGTGAACTTTCCTAAAAAGGACCACATGCCGTAATAGATGCCTTCATGGCGCTCGCCCGTCATCACCTGGTCATGTTCAATTACATCCGGCAGCATGCTCCAGGGGAACACCCACTGCCCCGAGAAGCCCAATCCCGCCACAGCTACTGTGACATAAATCAAAGGCGTGGGATGGTTGGGATAAAAGAAAGTCGCAATCACAGCCAGGCTGGCGATGAATAATCCCAACGCATAGGACGGACCCTTATTGATCTTTTCCGAGATATAGCGCCAGGGGAATAGGAATATGCCAATACACACCAGCAGTATCAGCATGATCAGGGTCAGTTGATCCTCCATCTTAATTTGATAGATCACATAATAAGACAACAAAGTTGTCAGTAAAGTAAAGCTGAAGCTGCTTAGGAGTTGAGCGGACATCAATTGCATAAAGGGTTTATTCTTAAATGTCATCAGGAAGGCCTTGATGGGCGGCATCGAATTTGGTTTAAATTCAGGGCGTTTTCGCTCTTTAACTGTCAAGGCCGTGGTCAACACTGTAATGACCGTCACCATACCAAATGTGGCACCAACAGCGCTCCATGATTGGGAAGTTGTGATTTGAAAGGCGTTCTGGAATACATCCGCCAGCATTTTCGTGATCCCTGCGCCAACAATGTATCCCAAAACGGTGAACACCTCCCGCACCGTGGTCAGGGATGTGCGTTCTGAATAATCCAAAGTTAATTCAGGGGTCAGGGCGTAATAAGAAATGGAGACCGCTGAATGGCAGGTATCCAATAGGAGGAAGGTGATTAACACGGCCAGGAAAGCCTTGGCCCCCTCCAACCCCTCTGGCAGTGAAAAAAGAAGCCAGGCACACAGGCCTAACGGAACAGCACCAAACAACATCCAGGGGCGCCTTCGCCCCCATTTTGTTTTGGTTTTGTCTGATATATATCCAAAGAACGGGTCATTGATCGCATCCCAGGTCAGCTTACCGACCATCAAAGCCGTTCCTGCGATAGCGGGGTCGATATGGGCAATGTCGGTATAAAAGAACAGCATCCAGAATTGGAGTGCTGCGGTTAAAGCCTGGATTCCCAGGTCGCCGAATCCGTATAAGATTTTTGTTTTGGTGGAAATCTTCTCCGAAGATGCGGTGTTGCTCATTGTAGTTGCTCCTTTTTCATTGTTTTCGCTGCGGCAATAAGAAATTCATCCGCGCGCACGACTTTGACACACTCAGGGTCCAGTGTTTGCACAAATTCATAAACATCCGCCACGGTTGTACAATAGGCGAACAGGTGACAGGCGATAAAAGCAGGTTTTTCAACTGGCTCTTCCATAAGCTCCCGGATTCCGGCCAGAACTTTATCGGCATTCCAGCCAATCTGATCAACATGCGGCCAGGCATAGGAGACAAAGGGCCTCTCCCCAGCCATGCACATCGGCGTCTCCCCCAGGTGGAAATATCCGGCGATATAGCCCATGAAATTTCCTTCGACGTCAGCATGATCTCGAATGACCCGCTGCGGCGGATTACTGGTGTAAGATGTGGTAATGCGGATATCCGCCCGATCACAATACCGGGCGCTTTCCCGCATATACACCCGCAGGTCAGGCACCAGGGGCGGGATCACATACCCAGCGCCCGACGGCCCGGCCACAAGCATATCGGCTGCCGTCAGATTGCGGTAATAATAGCCCAGCAATGCCGGCGCGATCTCCACCAACAGGGGCTGCACTTCCCAGTTGAAGGGCACTTTCCCATGTTCAGGCCGGCGCCAATTGCCCACCTCGGCGGTGTTCATCAAGGTGAATTGGTCGCCATCTGAAAGGGTGAAGGTCAGATACACCTTATCTTCCAATTCAACATCCTCAGGCTTAGTGTAATGCTGAACAAATGGCACCTGCGCGGGGAGTTGGCTGTGAAAAGAATAATTGTTCGCCAGGAAAGTCGGCGCCAGTCGCAGGCCATTAGCTGAGATCGCCAGCATAAACGCCAACTCGTCATCCCGATCGGTATGCCAGCCAAAAATTGTGGGATAGGGTTTGGCTTTCACTGCTCGTTGGATGCGCATCCCCAATCGCGTCTCTGGCTCCCCTACGCCTAATAAGCAGATCGCCAGCCGCCGGACGAGGGCGTCCAAATGCGTATTGAACAAGACATTGCGAAGCCACAAGGGGCCGCCAACCAACAAGAGCAGCAGTTTTTGGCCTAAGGTACGCCATCCCCCTTTCTGATAGCAGGATAGGTTGAAAGTGAACAACTTGTTTTGAACGATATAATCCGTGAATTCGCTTCTGTGCCAGGCGGGTTCCATATGTGCCACCTGCCCCTGCTTGCATTTGTTGAAAAGATTCTGATAAGCCCAGCGATAAAGCGATACACGATCCTCAAATCGGCCGCGCAGGTCTTCTTCCACTTTCAAACCTATCAGGGATTGCAACCCGGTCAGTTGATCAGGGTGGCAAATTAACAAATCGCTCAAGCCTGCAAACATCAAGGCCAGGTTGACTGAATCGATCAATGCGGGGTCCCAAAGGACTAACCCTTTGACGTAATCCTTGTATTTCTTAAGTGCAGATGGAAGGTCTTCTAGCTGATTAATCTCAAACCCATATTCCCCCCGATAGTAATCCAGGTTGTCCAGGTCATTTCTTTTTAGGACTTCGCGATACTTGCCAAACCAATTCTCCTCCGTCATCTGGACGGAGTTGGTCGTGCGGGTTCCGGGATCATCGTAAGTCCCATAATCCAGGAACAGCTTGGCACCATCACGGTTGACCAAGCCCTGTAAACAGTTGGCCGTCAGGCGTTCCTGATAAGAAAGTTGGGACACATCCAGCAAATCAACGACGCGCGTGGTGTTCGTCATAATGCTCACTCTTGTTCTGGTTGCTAAGGCTTTTATTATAAAGTATTTTTGAACGCGGTGTTCTGCAGATTGTGTTTCGATTTGGGAAATTCTCTTAATCTTCTTCCCACAATTCCTGGGCTGTCTCTGCCCAGGCTTCAAAGCCTTCCGATGTTTTCGGATAACGCAGGTAATGCGCTTTAACCTTCCCGGCTTTTGAAGAGGCTTTTATGAATTTCCGCAGGCTTTCCAGAGAGAACTGAAAAGTCAACACGCCCCATAACAGAGTCAATGCGGTCTTGAACAACTTGCCAGTGGTAAATTCAATCTCATAATTTCGGTTTAATTCCTCAAAATCCGCGCTGGAGAAAATCACTCCCTTCTTGAAAAGATAATTGACATCTTCCCGCTCCAACTCCGCGGCAGCCGGGAGCTGCGCCAGGCTGGCCGCAAATTTCGCGCCCTGCCCGCGTTGATAGCGGACATTGTACGCCCACAATGCCTCTCGGCTGGTGTTGTTTTGTTGCAACGCCCGGTCGGCTACATCAACGGCAATAATGACGGCTGTGAATCCCGAGGTGATCCCCTCGCCGGAGAAAGGCTTGTTCTGATTGGCTGCGTCGCCGATCAACATCAACCCATCTCCAACTAGTGTGAGGGGAGTGCGAGTGAAGGGGATCGCGCCTTGCCGGCGGCCCACCACCCGACCGGGATCGCCAAAATAGACCTCTCGCCACTCCTTATGTTTTCGCCAGGCGTATTCAAAGCTTTTTGGCTGACCGATGCCCAAAACAACATCCTCTCCATAGCCCCTATTCCAAAAAGCCTTATGGAACATATAACCATTGCTGCCGGTGGGGAAACCCTCAGGAATATCCGAGCGTAGTTCCAGGCAGACATAAAGACACGCCGCAGGGGGCACAGGCTGATTCTCCACGCCAAAACCATCCGGCAGACGGGTGCGGACTGCCCCCGCCAGGCCGGAAGCATCCACCACCAGCCTACCCCGCGCTTCAAACTTCTCTCCGCCTTTCACCCCGCGAACGCCTGTCAAGGTGCCATCTTCGATTATGACATCCTCCACACCAGCCTCTTCGACAAATTCAGCCCCGGCATCCCTGGCGTAGCCCTGCAAACGTTGGATAAAAGCGGGCATATTAACTACATAAAAAGTGCCCTGGATAGGCACCTTAACTTCTAAATCGGGTGAATACGAATAATTAACCGTCTCTGTGTGGATCAACTCCGGTGGCTGGGGATGTGGAATGTCAAACTCATCATAACGACATTGTTCCATATGGATGATCTCAATGGCCTTTCCTAATTCGGATAAGGGCTGCTTTTCCAGGACCAAGACCTGATATCCCCTTTCGGCCATGCGCCAGGCAAAAGTGCTGCCCGCCGTACCCGCGCCAACTACGATGATGTCTGCTGTATACTGCGTTGTCATTCAATTCCTCCAAATTTTAATTTGATAAATGTATTTATTTTTCTATTTCAAGCAGCTCCGCCGCGATTTTGGCAGCGTCCGCCACAAATGTTGAGCAATTGGCGAATATCGAACGCTCAGTCATGGCCTTATCCAAGTCCCCCCAATTTTCCCATTTCAGGCCAAGCAGGTCAGGGCAGGTCAAGGCGCCATGCAGCACTTCAAAGCGCTCCAAGAACGCCATCGAAAGGTCTTTACATATTTGTTTCTGGCTGATGTCCTCGCCTGTGAAACCCTCAGCCAGACCAATCGCCAGCAGTGCACCCGTAACCGCGCCGCACACCTGACCGTGATGATAGATGCCGCCGCCAAAGGGCGTGGTCAGCTTGAGAGCAGTCGCCTCCTCCAACCCAAATCTTTCCGCAAAAGGCGCTAAAACCGATTGTGCACAATTGAAATCCTTGCCAAATATCTTTTTTGCTTTTTCATCAAACCTCATGAACCCTCCATTTAAAATCCGAACAAATCAAAACGTTCGTTTTTCAATAAAATATTTATTTAATATTTCCAATCATTCCTCGACAATTATAATCGAAGAGGGTGTTGAAAAATTGATTGTACTTCATGTTCAACCCTCACCCTGCCGAGGCTGTCTAAAAAGTAATAAAATGGAAATTTACGGTCAAATTATTGAGTGAATTCAATTATTTTAACTATTATGACGATATAAACTTTCAATATTTATTATACATTTATATGATATTGCGTACGGGCGACCCGTGGGTCGCCCCTACGAATGATTTTTTATATTTTTCTGCAACCCGTTTTAGTTAGAGGTTTTCTCGATATCCTTTTAGGACAGCCCCGGTTTTGGAGGCTTAGGCAGCATCAATATTCGATTATCTCTCTCAAACATCAGAATTACCTCCCTTTTCCTCCTCTCTCTCGGTGAGGGAGAAGATTGAGGTGAGGGTGAAAAATAGCCGTTTTTCAAGACTCTCATCGAAAATTGTCTTCAAATAATCCCTTTGGTATCGAACTTTCCTGCTTTGCAATAACAGAATATTTTTACTTAGAAACCCATAAGCCTTGATTAAAGTATAATAGTGGCATTGAACCAAGACAGCTCATTAATCTAAAAAGTCTTATCGTTGATTTATTGGTGATGGATATATTTATTGGAAGGTTCTCCATCGCTTTGTCGCAATATGACCCTGATAATTGCCAGGGATATGATGTCATCGCGCCGGCCCTGGATATGGAGCAGCGTTGAACACAAAGAGTAAACCTAAAAACACACGTCTTTGGATTGTCCTGTTTTCCCTTAGCGCGCTGTGTCTCAGCTTGATTGGCCCATTTCATAGCGCCTCTGCACAGGACATCCCTGAGCACAACCCAATCGTTGAAAACACTTACGAAGTGGTCAACGATTATTACGCCATTCGAAATCTGACCTATCAAGATGGCACGAGGCTCTCAGGTCATGTGATCAGCGGCCCGGCAGCCCCGCCGAAAGGGTTTGAACCAAAGGGCATTGCCTCTTCCCAAACTCGGGACAACAGAGGCATTATCGCCGATTTTCCCTCCTACAGTTGGGTGTTTGGTTGTTCGGCCGTTTCTGGCGCCATGATCGCCGGTTATTACGACAGAAACGGCTTTCCCGATATGTACACCGGACCCTCTGAAGGTGGAATCATGCCCCTGTCGGATACCTCCTGGCCAACCTGGACGGATGGCGCTGGCGATACCTACCCCAACAACCCCTTGATCGCTTCGCACATGGGCGTGGATGGGTTGGGGACGAAGGGTTCTATTGATGATTACTGGGTAGAATATTTGAGTTATGATAATGATCCCTATATCACAGGAAGCTGGGCCCAGCACACCTGGGGGACAGCCATCGGCGATTACATGAAGACCAGCCAATCTTATTATCACAATACTGACGGCGCTACATCATTTTATAATTTTAATATCGACACTGATTGGGAGGCTGAAAAATTAACCTGCAGCCAGATGGAATCTTATGGCATCGATAATGAGGCTGGGACTTACGGCCGGAAATTATTTTATGAAGCCAGGGGTTATAATGTAAGCGAATGTTACAACCAGAACACCGACAATGTGGCACCAGGGGGGTTCTCACTAGCGGATTATCAAGCGCAAATTGACGCGGGCAATCCTGTATTGTTGAATTTGGAAGGACATTCCATTGTCGGCTTTGGCTACAGTGAGACCAGCAGCACGATCTACATCCGGGACACCTGGGATAACGATCCTAACACGATTTACAGCATGGTATGGGGCGGCTCTTATGGAGGCATGGAACTCGTATCCGCCAGCATTGTGAACCTATCCAGAACATCATCCACGCCCATCGCACCTTCTGGTTCAATTGATGAAGCCTCACCGACCTATCAATGGGGCGAAGTCGTAGACGCGACAAAATATCAACTGGATCTCTACCAAGCAGGCACAACCAGTATCATCTACTCTAAAGAGATCACGGAACCAACCTGCACCGAGGCTGTTTGCAGTGCGACCTTTGTTGACGAACTAGAAGCTGGTTTTTATGAGTGGAAAATTCGAGGGTTTGTGGACGGCAGCTATGATCCCTGGTCCCCCATCGCCAAATTCTCTTACTTTGATCCAGCTCTGGATATATTCTTTCCCCTTATATTAAATTGACAAACCTCAAGCCAAGTGTGATTAAACATTAATATCTTCCTTTTCACAGACAGCGAAATAACGCCTAGCGTTTGCCCTCAATTTTTCTTTTCCTAACCTCAAAACCAACATTAACCTATGACGACTGACTTTTTAGGAATCCCTGCACTTCTTCCCGCGTGGGCAGGGAGGGCTGCGCGCCGCGCTTGGTGGTCGCTAACGCCCCGGCAGCGACACCCCACCGAACCGCTTCAAGAAATGGCTGTCCCTCTGCCAAGCCAACGGCCAGCGCGCCGTTGAAAGCGTCCCCGGCTGCGGTGGTATCCACCACCGTCGTCTCATAGGCTGGGATATGCTGGTCGATCTTATCGGTGACGACCCGCACACCGTTATGCCCCAAGGTCAGGATCAGGTTCCTCACGCTCATCCCCCGCAGCGTCTTAATGGCAGATTCCATGTCCTCTTCACCGGTTAATAAAGCCAACTCGGTTTCATTGGGCGTCAGATAGTCCACCTTGGCCAACAGCGTCTGGGATAAGTGTTGAGCGGGCGCTGGGTTGAGGACAACCGGCACCTCATAAGCCTTCGCCAGGTCAATCGCCTCAGAGACCGTTTCCAGAGGGCATTCCAACTGCACCAGCAAGAGATCGGCCTCCCGCATCAAATCCCGGGTGTTATTGACATCATCCGTGGAGACATCCATATTCGCACCAGAAGCCACGACAATGACATTTTCGCCATCCGCGGCGACCGCGATCATGGCAATGCCAGTGGGCGCCTCAGAATCCTTGATCACATACGTGGTTTTGATCTGATTTTCAACCAACCCCTGGATGAGCCGGTCTCCAAAATCATCATTGCCCACCCGCCCAACCATGGAGACTTCGCCCCCCATGCGAGCAGCGGCCACAGCCTGGTTGGCCCCTTTCCCTCCCGGGAAAGTCTCAAAATCCTCTCCCAGGATGGTCTCGCCAGGTTGGGGGGCATGAGGGACACGGACAACCAAATCCATATTAATACTGCCTACGACAAGTATTTTAGCCATGATACCTTCTTCCTCCTAAATTCTGATGCAATTAAATGCTCTTGGGTGTCAAGCTGTATCCTCACGGGGCGGCTTCCCCTTTTTCCTCTTGATCTTCCTGACCTTCTTCTTCAATTTCCTCTGCTTTAATATAACCTGGTTCCGAAGATGTTATTTTTGGCTGGGTTGTATCCACAGTTTCATCATCCTCATTGGCAAAGTCCATCAGATCCGGCGTCTCCATCTGCCGAGGCCCAGAAGGTTCCTGTTGCGGTTGGCTCGCCGCCAGCCAGATAGCAAGGATAATGCCATAGACACTCCAGAAGAGCAGATAGCGTGAATAAGGAATGTTGATAAACGGCGTGCGGAGGTCATTTAAAGTGTGGACATTATTGGTCGTAACCGACGTCACCCCCGAAAGCCAAAACTGTGAGAACAGCCAGGGCTGATCCACGGTATACACGTTGACACCCAATCCCTCTTCCCGAAATGTGCGGATATCCTGTGCGCTCACCCCAAAATCAATATTAATAATTTCATACCCAAGGTCAATTAATCGGGGAATGTTGGGATTGTCGGAACTGGAGACACCTGCCACCCGGGTCATCTGCGGCGCTCTTTCCAGAACCTGAACCACCCGTGCTTCATCAACCAGGAACCAGATATCCCCATTCAGTCCCGATTCCATACAGGTCTCCAGGACAATATCAAAGTAATCTTCATAATACGAATGATCCTCAGGGGGATAGCGCAAGTCAAACATGATCGACATGCCCTTCGCTTCCACCTCGGCCAGCGCTTCTGCCAAAGTGGGGATACGCTGCCCTTGATTGATGCTCAACTGGGTTTGGGAGACCAATCCCGCATCAATGGTGCCGAAGGGGTCTTTCTGAATGAACCATAAGCCAGCGTTCAATTGTCTGATTTCATCCAGCGTGAAGCTGGAAGCACGATCATCCACCCGCTCCGGGAAGACCTCAGCGATATTGGTCGTCCTGGCAAGGGTTTCATCATGCATGAGAAAGGGCACCCCATCCTGGCTGATGCGAACATCGGTTTCAAAGCCCAAAGCCTGATGGACATTGGCCAGCTCCAACGCAGCCAAGGTGTTTTCAGGCGCGAGCATGGAAGCGCCCCGATGGGCAAGTATTGCGGGTTTGCTGGGCAAATCACCTTGATATGCCCAATTGGGCGGAAGCAGCGTTGGTATCAGCCATAATCCAACCACGGCGATCAATACCAGCACAATCCCCACCGTCCAGGGCCATTTGTGCTGTGCGCCTTGCAGCTTCTTTCGAAGGTGAAGAATTAATCGGCGCAGCCCAATGGCCGCCAACAGGAACAAAGCCGCATCGCCTACCAGCCGAGAAAGGCTTAACAGATGAAGGATGACGCCGCGCTGGCTGGGATCCTGCCTAAGGATGATCACAAAGGAAGCATAAAAAAGGCCAACGAACAGCGCCCATATGCCAGAATAGACCCAACTGACAGCAGACGGTTTCCAATAATCCTGTCGAGCCAAGAAACGCAGCCGAACAAACCGGATCAGGCTCCATAATCCAATAAGTACTGTCAGGATCATCAGGATGAGTGTGTAAGGCAGATTCAGACCTGCTGCATTACCAATAAATTGATCCACTTCCCCGCGAAAATCACCAACAGCAATCCAATACACCATGAAAAAGATACAATGCAGCAATAAAATGGCAGCCAGTATATGATGCAGTTTTAATTTGACTCGATTAAAGGACTTTTTATCTTCAAACATATAAGAACTCTTTTTCGAATATCAGGACCGCTAACAGTATCATTATAGTCAACATTTATTGTATTTGAAAATTAAAGGATTGAAAACCGCGAGTTGCCCTGGGCAGACACAAAATCCAATCATTTTTGTCGTCATTTACTTAAGTATAAAAAACCTCATCCGGCGCTGTGCGCCACCTTCCCCTTAGCACCCTTCGGGTGTTTCGCTGCGCTCAAGGTGAAGGCTTTAATATTTTTATTTATGAAGTGAATTCTTTGAATTGAGAATAAAGAAAGATAAACATTTTTACTATTACCTTGGTTAATCACAACACTCGCCATATAGCCAGAACCTGGATGGTAGAATAAATTATCACCTATTGGTTGAAAGTTTCCTCCATGGCAAGAATCACAAAAAGAATTCGACGTTATTTCCTCGGAAAATTTCGTGCTGACCTGACAGCCGGCTTAACAGTTGCTATGGTCGTCATACCCCAGGGCATGGCCTATGCCGCCATTGCAGGCGTTAACCCTATTTACGGCCTGTTCACTGCCATCATCCCAACGATTATTGCTGCCTTATTTGGCAGTTTCCCCTATCTGGTGACAGGGCCGACCAACCCCACAGCCCTCGTCACCGCCAGTGTGCTGCTAACCTACAGCAACCGTGACGATTACCTGGAATTTGTCCTGGCCCTGGCTATCCTGGCAGGTTTGTTCAAGCTTATCCTGGGACTGCTCAGATTGGGTTCCCTCACGAAATACATTTCGAATTCTGTGTTGGTCGGTTTCCTCACCGGCGCTGGCGTCTTGATCATCACTGGGCAGCTTGGCAACTTGCTTGGCATCCGGCTGACAAAATCAGGGCAGGTTTGGCGGGTCATGATGAACTTGCTTGCCAACATCTCCAAAACACAGGGGCTCACCATAGCCATCAGCCTGGGAAGCATCCTGCTGATGCTCCTCATCCGCCGGATCAATCGCAAACTCCCCGCATCCTTGCTTACGATCTCACTGGCTGCCCTGGCTGCCTATCTCACAGGCTGGGGGGACCAGGGATTACGCCTGGTACGGGACATTGGATTGCCAGAGCAGGTCGGTGTGCGCTTTCATCTTCCAAATCTCTCTTTTAATGAATTTGCCTCCTTAGGCGTTTCCGGTGCAGCGGTCGCCTTGTTTGGCCTGATGGAAACCGTATCCATCGCCAAAGCCATGAGCCAGATGAGCGGCGATCAACTCGACCCCTCCCGAGAAATGATCGGCCAGGGTCTGGCATCCTTCATCGGCGGATTTTTCCTGTGCATGCCCTCCTCCGGCTCTCCCTCCCGCACCGTGGTCAATATGGTCAACGGGGCAAAAACCCGCGTATCGGCGATACTATCCGGTTTGAGTGTGTTCATCTTCTTAATACTGTTCTCAGACCTTATCAGCTACATCCCTGTCCCTGCCCTGGCTGCGGTTGTGGTCGTTTCTTCCGCTGGGCTGATCAACATCAACCTGATAGAGTTTACATGGCAGAGCAGCGTTCAATCTCGCGTGGTGATGATCCTCACCTTTTTCTCCACCCTCCTCCTTCCGCTGGAATATGCCATCTATATGGGCGTCCTGTCCACCATTCTGATTTACCTCGGCCAGAGCAGTCACATCAACCTAACCTATATCCTTGAGGACGAACAAGGGCAGTTCATCGAGCTTCCCATGAAAGGTATCGAAAAACATAATCCGCGAATCGCCATCGTCAATATTGAAGGCGATCTGTATTTTGCAGCCGTGGAGGAGCTTCGCAAGCAAATTGAACAGATCCTGGAGACCGACCTAAAGGTACTCATCCTTCGATTCAGGCGGACGCACCTCCTCGGCAGTACCGGTGTCATGGCCCTGGAACGATTGATAAAATCCGCTGGGAAAAAAGGTGTGCGGATCATCTTTTGCGGCCTGCAGGAGGACATTCGTGAACCCTTATATTCCGCAGGCGTCACGGATACGATTGGCGAAAAAAATATCTTTTCCGCGGACGGCCAACTTTATAGATCAACACAGCAAGCATTGGATAAAGCTCGCGATATAATTGAGAAGTTAAATTTTGAAGAGAGAGAAAGCAAAGGATAAAAGTATGCCCCCAGAAAAACCTAGTCAGAATGAAATTCAAGCGCTGCTGACAAAGGCACAGGAACCTGCCAGGATAGCAGAGAAAATCCATGCCTACTACCGTGGAAAAATGAGCACCCTTCCCAAGTGTGCCATCCGGGATGTCGATGATTTTTCCATCTGGTACACGCCCGGCGTCGCAGCGCCATGCCGCGCGATCCAGGAAAATCCAGATAAAGTCTATTCGCTAACCAACAAGGGAAACACCATTGCCGTGGTCAGCGATGGTTCTCGTGTGTTGGGTTTGGGGAATATCGGGCCAGAGGCAGGCCTGCCGGTCATGGAAGGTAAATGCCTGCTGTATAAGTATTTGGGTGGTGTCGACGCCGTTCCGATCATGCTGGATGTTGAAGAGCCCCAGGAATTTATCGAAACCGTCCTGCGCCTGCAGCCAAGTTTTGGGGGCATCAACCTGGAGGACATTGCCCAGCCCAAGTGTTTCACCATCCTGGATGAATTACGCCAACAAGCCCACATCCCCGTCTGGCATGATGACCAACAGGGCACGGCCACAGTGACGTTGGCAGGCTTGATGAACGCGCTCAAAGTGGTTGGTAAGAAAAAAGAAGACATTCGCATAACCTTCATCGGCGCTGGTGCCGCCGGTGTGGCCTGCGCCCGCCTGATCTTTGCCTGGGGTGTTGATCCAGGTCAGGCGCGCATTGTAGACGCGGGCGGAATCCTGGGGAAACACAGAACCGACTTTGATGAAGGAACCCCAGCCTGGCACCTATGCCAGATCACCAACCTGGAAGGGGTAAAAGGCGGTATCCCAGAAGCCCTCCAAGATGCAGACGCGGTTATCGCCTATTCCACCCCCGGCCCGGGCGTCATCCTTCCGGAATGGATTATGGCCATGGCGGAGGATCCCATCGTATTTGCCTGCGCCAATCCCGTGCCTGAGATCTGGCCCTGGGAAGCTAAAGCTGCTGGCGCGGCTGTGGTCGCCACAGGCCGATCAGATTTTCCCAATCAGGTCAACAATTCCCTATCTTTTCCAGGCATCTTCCGCGGCGTATTGGACGTGCGCGCCAGGACCATCTCGGATGAGATGTGCTTTGCTGCCGCGCAGGCGCTGGCCGATGCTGCTCTTGATGGCCTGGATGCAGACCACATCCTGCCCACAATGACGGAAGCTGCCATCTACCCCTTGCAGGCCGCTGCGGTTGGTTTGAAGGCGCAGGAACAAGGTTTGGCCGGGATCAGGATGTCAAAGGACGATTTACTGGACCGAGCGGTGTATATGATCAGCGCTGCCCAGGCTGCCACGGACGTGTTAATGAGCGAGGGCTGCATCCCGCCCATGCTCGAAGATTGATCTTAATTAACAATTTTGAAGGGGAATATCATTTGATGAATATAAGAAAACCATTGAGCAAGCCACAGGAATTGGAACTCCTGTTTCGGCCTTTACTCCTTCCACACCAAAACCTTCTGAGGCAAGGATAATTGGAGGTTATTTAAGAAGGGAATATTCATGAATTTATAAAGAATCTCACCTATAAGAGTTCCCAATGGGGTACATTAATAATGAAAGGATTACCCCGACTATGCTATCATTTTTTGAAATTAAAGGAGTATAGATGCCCGCACAAAAGAAGAAAAACGATTTAAATCTTCCCCTACTGATCCCCTTAGGCTTATTAATTCTCGAAATTATTGTTGTGATCGTCTTGTTGGGAACCGGATATGAGATCTCCGGATTCGTCCTGGTTTTATTGATTTTCCTGGCAGTCTTTCTAACTTACCAGGCTGCACGACAATTTTGGATGCGCTTGCAGGTCAAAAAGGGCATTTCTGGCATGCAACAGGCCGAAGACTTAATGGAATCTGGTGAGACGCTGGAAGCCATCAAACAATGGAAGAAAATCCTCCTCAAACTTCCAAGAGACAAATACCTGGATGTACTCACACAAATGGAAAACGCCTATAAAGAGCTTGACATGGAAAAAGCCGTTCAGCAAGTCAGAGCCATCCAATCTGAATCCATTGAATTTTTTGAAATGACCAAGGTCGCCACAAAATTCACATCAAAGGACCGCCGAAATTGGCAGTCGAAAGCCTTTGAACTTCATAAGATGGTCCAAGCCCTGCCGGTTGAGAAGGGACAGGATCTCGAAGACGTAACACCTGAAGAATAAGGAGCTGGATATCATGCCAAAGCCCGAGTTAACTTTCTTCACCGAGCTGGAAAGCCAGGAACTGACGGACCTATTTTCAAAGAAAGCTGTCATCAAGGACTTGCAATCATTAGATGCAGCCGTCAGCCTGGGCATCCTTGACCTATCCGATGACCGAGCAAAAGTTGTCAAGCGATTAAACAAAGCCGGCATCCCCGTGATTGCCTGGCTCCTGCTGCCAGAAGAGGAAGGGTACTGGTTCAATATCGACAATTATGAGCAGGCTGCCGCCCGTTATGTTTCCTTTAAAGCCTGGACGACAGAGCATGACCTGACATGGGCTGGGATCGGCCTGGATATTGAAATGGATATCCAGGACCTGCGCCGGGGATTGGAACAGAAAAATCATGGAGAACTCGCCTCAAGGCTTTTCACCCGTTATTTGGATAAACGCAGAGTGGCCAAAGCCAGGCAGGATTATCAAGCCCTTGTCGATTTGATCCGCGCGGATGGGTATCCCGTGGAAAGCTATCATATCCCATTAATCAGTGAAGAACGACGTGGCCATTCTACTGTCCTCCAGCGGACTGTCGGCCTGGTCGACTTAGAGACTGATAAGGAAATCTTGATGCTTTATTCGAGCTTCCTTCGCCCGGACGGTGCAGCCGTGTTGTGGAGTTACGCACCCGAAGCCGACTCGGTGGGTGTGGGAAACACCGGCGGTGGGGTGGACATCGAAGGCGTAATTGACCTTGACCCCCTGACCTGGGAGGAATTCTCCCGTGACCTGCGGTTATGCGTCAGGCGTGAGAAACCGATCCACATTTTTAGCCTGGAAGGCTGCGTCAGGCAGGGATTCCTCAGCAAACTAATAGACTTCGATTGGGATGAACCGGTCAGCGTGCCGGATTCCGTGACCCGTGTGCGCGCCATCCGCACCGGCATCACCGCCGGTCTGTGGGTGCTAGAGCGCCCCTGGGTGATCCTGATTGCGCTGGCATCGCTAATTGGCTTGGGATTTCTCTTCAAACGGAGCCAGGAAAGGAAATAAGAGGAATTCCATATCTTGGGGATGACGACTTGGGTCGACCCACCAAGCCCATCGCCGTTTTCCATCCATCCATTGGACGAAATTCCTCACTCCAAAAAATATTATTGGTTATTCTATTGCCCCATTGCCCCGCGATGTTTTCTCTGGATAAACAAGGAGCACGATGACACTGTACTCCTTGGAAGGAAAACTTTGGTGATCTATAAGAAGGAATGGTCATGAAAGCCATCAGAAAGAATTTCGAGTTTACACCGGATTTTATCCGTATCAGGGATTTCTTATCAAAAACCTATTCCCATTACCAACGCTCCCTCAACTGGCGCATTGAGCGCTGGGAATATGCCTTTTGCTTTGTCGCCCCACTTCTAGCGCATTGGGGGCAGCCTTCCCCTTTCCGCCATACCGCACAAGAAGCCATTCACCTGCTTGAGTCCCTGACAGGGCTGTGGGAAACCAAGGCAGGCGAGGTTGCGGGCGTCGTCAATATCGAACATCCGGACCTGACCCACTCCGGCTATGGCGAGTTTTTCATCCAACGCCACCCCAATCACCTGGATCTCTTACCGGATATGCTGGCCTTCGCTGAAGAGCACCTGCGTGACCCAGGCTCAAACAGGCTGTTCATCTATATTGAGCCGGATGACCATTCTTTACGTAAACTATTGGAACAGCGGGGTTTCCAGGCATATCCCAAACAAACCGGGACAGAGAGCGCAATGGATTTATCCCAAGTCAATCTCCCGCTCTCACCTAAGCTGCCTGAAGGTTTCCGCATCCAGTCTATGGCGGATGACAATGATTTACAGAAACGGTGCAAAGCCTTTGGGCTGGGATTCAACCATCCCGACCCCCTGGAATGGCCTTCGGTGATCTCTTATCAATTCCTTCAAGGCGCGCCGGATTACCGCAAAGAACACGACATTGTTGTCCTCGCGCCTGATGGTGAGTTCGCGTCTTTCTGCCTGATCTGGCATGATCAACCCAACCGTATTGCCATTCTGGAACCCGTTGGCACACAGCCAGAATATCGCCGGATGGGATTGGCAAGAGAAGCCGTGTATGAAGCCATCCGCCGTGTAGCTAAAAAGGGGGTGGAGAAAATCATTGTGGGTTCAGACCAACAATTTTACAAATCCATCGGCTTTGTCCCCCTGCCAACACGTATCCGATATCAAAAGAATTTCGATTGAATGATGGGATAAAAAAATACCCCGGACACCTAATGGAGGGCCCGGGGTGTTTTTCTTTATCAATCCACTTTTACATTTCGGCTTCCAGGTCTTTTTCGATTAATCGTTGTTTCTTATCCCGATGCAGGTCAAGGACCTTCGCCTTAACCTCCGCCAGCCTGTCACCGCGCAGCGGGTACCAGATCAGCAACAGCGCACCCAACAAACACGCCACACCGGGGATCACGCCGGTGAAAATTTTAATCCCCATGATGGCTTCTACCGGCTGATCTAAAAAGATCTCACCCAGATTAGAGGCGCGGGTCACGAAATTTGTCCGCTCCAGAATGAAGGGGGTGATCCAGATGGCTATCGACTGGGCGGGCTTGGTGATCAGGGCATTCACGCCAAAGAAAGCGCCCTCCCGCCGCACCCCAGAGCGCAGCTCATCTTCATCCGCTACCTGACCGAAGAGGATGTTTGTCAGGGTTTGCGGACCCGCCAGCCCTAGCCCAGCCAGGGCAATACAAGCAGGAATCAGCGCCTTGGGCACAAAGGCCACAGCCACCAAACCCACCCCGGCGATGACCAACAGGAATTGCTGCGCACCGACCACTCCCAGCCACTTGCGCACCAAATTGGTCAGCGGGATGCCGATGATCAGCGGGATAAACAAGAATGCCAGCAACTGCATCGTCGGCCACTGCAAGACGTAATCGGCCAGATAAAACAGCGATCCCAGCAGGAGGGAACTCATCAGTATCGCCATAAAATTTTCAGCCACAAGGATTAAGAAAGACTTGCTGGTAAAGGTAAACTTTATGGCGTCCCACAACGGGATGGGTTCATCCACGATGGCAAATTCCCGACGTTCTTTGACCTTGAAGGTTGTAATCAAGATCAAGACCATGCTGACCAGACCCACCACCACCATGGCAATATAGAGGGGAACCAGAGAGCTTTCTCCCGTTTTTGGCCGCACCAGGTCAGGAATAATAAAGCCCAGCAAGGTTCCCAACATGGCAAACAGGGAACTGGAGATTTGCAAGCCGTTGCGCTGCGCATCGGATTCTGTGACCTCCGGCAGCAGAGCTGAATAAACCAGGCCGATGATGGTATAACAGGTGTCATACAACAGCATGGTGACCAGCATCCACCAGAACAGGGTTTGCTGACCGGCCTGGGGTGGCGCAAACCACACCAGGATGAAGGTCAAAGCCAGAAACGGCGCCGTGTAGCGCATGTAAGGGATACGGCGTCCGTGTCTGCTGCGGGTGCTGTCGGTGATGTAGCCGAACAGCGGGTCATTGAAAGCATTCCAGACGGCGTAGATCGTGGCTGCAATGCCGATCCAACGGGCGCTCAGACCAAGATAATCCTGATAAAAAATGGTCAATAAACCGCCGTAGGTCCCCGATATCAGCGAGGTGCCCAAGGAAGCGATCCCCCAAAAAAACTTATACCCGAAACTTAATTTTGATGATTCAGATGTCGATTTTGCAGTCATAACATTTCTCTCCTTATTGGGTTGGAATAATAATTATGAAGAAGGCATGAGGGCTTTCAGGTCACGATACCCAATGACATGGATGCCCTCATTTTGGATATAGGCTCGCGTCTCATCGCTCATAAATGTCTCATAGTCCGCCACCCGGCAATCCCACGAATCGGTAATGCGGCGCAATTCCGGTGTGTCCTTGGAGGGATGAATGATGAAATGCGTCACGCCAGGTTTCAGCGCATCAAAGGCTTGCTTTGCTTGTTCAAATCGGTTTTCAGCATCTGTCAATTCCAGCCCGGAAAGGCCATCCAAAAGGGGTATACCCATTTCCTCTAAGGTGCCCACCATCTCGGTGAACATGGCGGCTGTGCTCTCATCCACATTTTGCGTCATCATCAATTCCTCTGGGGAAATGCGGGGGATCATCGGCGGCAGCCCATATTTCATCGCCAATTGGACATAACCCGGGATGATTTTGGCATGGGCGACGGATCCCATGTGGGTATCCATATGAGTGACTGGGATGCCTTCCGACAGGGCTCGGCTGATCTGGGCATCCAGCTCTGCCACTGCCGCTTCTGAATCGGCGTATTCCCACACCGCTTCTGAGGACTTATGGAAGAAGCCTTGTTCATCCATCAAGCCGGAGCTCGGGTCACGGGTGCTGATCGGCCCCCAGCGATAGGTGTCCCACTCGCTGGTCAGGGTGAGGTGGACGCCCAGGTCCGCCTCAGGATGAGAGGCTGCGTATTGGGCTGCCTCCAGGAACCAGGGGCAGGGCACCATTACCGCCCCGCTGGAGATCAACCCAAAGTCCACCATTTCAGCGAATGCGTCTACCGATGCCTGGCACATGCCGATATCGTCCGTGTGAATAATCACGACCCGGTCATCGTCTGAAAAACCTAGTTTTTTTAATACGGGGTTTGGCTGCATGATATCTTCCTTTTGATACTAAGACTCAGTTGATAGTACATCTATTATATATAGGTTTTCTGCGTGATATGCCATTTAATGATGATTATCCGTAAAATTGAGCGCGGCGTATTGTAGGCAAATTCGGCATTTGTGTTTCATTTTACGCTTTGCAAGATAATTCATCTTTATTAAATTGAAAATGATGAATTCTCTTGGTTTTCTTGACTTTGAGCTAACTCCAGGTGCTATACTCAAGTATCAATATGAGAAATTTAGTGACGAAGATGAAAAAGTCAGGACTTAAGAAATTTGGGGGGCGTATTGAGGATGTAATGAACTAATCAAAATGTTGGATCTCAAGCCACATTCGTTGATATTGCCAAGTTGGTTTAACTATTTCACATTGGATAGTGTCATAATGCTCATTATCGCTACTTTTCAACCGGAAAATATATTGCTTAGAGCCGATCGCTGACCCATATTAAAATGAGACCAGATCCTACAGAAAGGGCACCTTTATGGAATACAAATCATTTCAAGAAATGAACATATCAACATTGGGATTGGGGAATATGCGCCTGCCAACCACCAAAGAGCGCGGTCCCATTGACCGTGAAAAAGCACGGAAAGTGATCGAATACGCCTATGAAAATGGCATCAATTACTTCGACACCGCTTACCGTTATCATGGTGGAGAATCCGAACCCTTTGTCGGTGAAGTTCTCAGTCAATACCCCCGTGAAAGTTTTTATCTGGCAACAAAACTGCCTGGTCATATGATGAATTATGAGGGTGGCAAATTGGGATTCCAGGGATATCTCAGCGGTTTGACCTACGATTCCCCAGCACAAATTTTTGAAGAACAATTACAACGATGCCGCGTAGATTATTTTGATTTCTACTTACTACACAATGTGTGCGAAACAGCCTATGACTTCTATACCAATGAAGAATTAGGCATTGTTGAATATTTGATGGAACAGAAGAAAGACGGACGAATACGCCATCTGGGTTTTTCAGCACATGCCCATGCAGACACCTTGGATAAATTTCTGAATTGGCGAGATTGTTTTGAATTCGTTCAACTCCAGATCAATTACATGGACTGGACGCTACAAGACGCCAAAAGCAAGTATGAGATCGCAACCCGGCACGGCATCCCTGTGATTGTGATGGAGCCTGTGCGAGGGGGCAAGCTGGCATCTCTTAATGAGCAACCCGCCGCCCTCCTGAAAACAGCCCGTCCCAATGACTCGATTGCTTCTTGGGCCTTCCGCTTCTTGCAATCCCTGCCGAATGTTCAGGTTGTGCTTAGCGGTATGAATACCATTGACCAGCTCGATGAAAATATCGAAATCTTTTCACATCCAGATCCAGTTAGCGAAGAGGAAAAAGCATTGCTTAATCAGGTTGTGGACACTATGGTGGATTTGGTTCCCTGCACAGCTTGTGAATATTGTCTGGATGCCTGTCCACAAAGCCTGAGTATCCCGAAGTTGATATCAATGTACAACGAGGGAAAGAGTTATGATCAACCCTTTATCCTGAGATTTGCGCTCGGCGTGATGAAAGAGGATGAGCTGCCTTCCGCCTGTTTAGCATGCGGTGATTGCACCACATTTTGTCCACAGGGTATTGAAATTCCTGATGTCATGAAACAATTCGACCAATTAATTCAGGAGAAAAATCTGATTGGCTAATGGCTTTAAGCTGAGATTTGATAGATCATGAAAAACCAGTGTATGGCATTTCGCTAACAATGAGGTTTCAATAAATATGAATGAGCAACCACAATCTGACGCCGCACAGGCAGAACAAGCTGGAAAACGCAGAGCTGCCCTGGGACTCATCGCCATCTTTGTCACCCAGTTCGTCAGTTATCTTTTTATCAATGCGCGAAACATTGCGCAGCCAACCATGGTTGCGGAATTCGACGGCATGGCCTTATACGCCTGGCTGATTTCGCTACCGGCTCTCATCGGCTCTGTCACCACCTTATTATTCGGTAAGCTTTCGGATATGTTTGGAAGGAAAATAATCCTCCTGGGTTCTCTGGCGTTTTTCCTCAGCGGCATGTTTTTAGTCCCGTTAAGTAAAACCATGCTGCAGGCTGTTGCCGCCCGCACTTTTATGAGCCTGGGGCACTGGCCCATTGTGCCGCTTTGTTTTTCAGCGGTGGGAGACCTTTTCCCACCGGAGCAGCGTTCCAAATGGACGGGTTTGCTGAATATCCCCACATGGGTGGCAGCAATGGCCGGTCCCATGTTGGGCGGTCTTCTGGCTGAAAGCCACCTGGGGTGGCGAGGTTTATATTACGTCATGATCCCGTTCATCATGATCGCAGGTGCACTGGTGGCGTTGGGCGTACCAGGGAAGAATGGAAAGACGCATCTGAAATTTGATTATTTTGGCACATTTATGATGACGTTTGCCACCACCGCTTTGATTATTGGATTCTCCCGAATTGGGTCCTCTGACACGATGATGGCGGGTGTGATTTTGCTGATCCTATCAGCCATCGCCTGGGGCATCTTTGTGACACTCGAGAAAAAGACTGATGTGCCTATTCTGGACCCACACTTACTTTCAAATCGCATCTTTCTGACCGTCGCTGCCACAGGCTTTTTATCCTTTTTTGGCTCTCTGGGAATCACAGCTTATTCAACCATTTTCGCTCAGGAAGTGATGCAAGTCAGCCCGACGATCAGCGGCAGTATGCTGACCCCATATACGATCCTCGCTGCTTTTATGGGAATCCCTGCTGGTTTTTTACTAGCAAAGACGAAGAAGCCCAAATGGTTGTATGTCATCAGCTACGCTTTGGTCACCCTAGCTTTATTAGCAATGTGGCGGTTCAACGCTGAAACACCCATTTGGTTCTATGTCATTGTCACAACATTTGCAGGTTTTGGTTTAGGTGTGATACCCACCCTCAATACGTTGGTTGTACAATTTGCTGTACCTAAACGCCTATTGGGGACATCTGTTGGCGCGCTGTTCTTTTTCCAGATGATTGGGATCGCGATTGCGCCCTCTATTCTGGGATTGATCCAAAACAGTTCTGTGGATTTCGTCACGGGTTTGAAAATGGTCTTCCTGGCGAGCGCTATCGCCACAGGATTGGCCTTTATCTTAATCCTCTCCAATCCCTCGGTGTCTATTGATGATATGACGGCCAATCACACTGATGAGTGAGACGACTTGCTTAGCTTGACAGAAAAGAATCTAATTTTGTATGATTAATATTATATAGAAAATAGAATGTACGCTCACGAGAATTTTGGAGAAGAGTTATGACTCAAATTCAAGAGCCGTTACCTCAAAATCAATCCAACGCAATGGCCATCATCAGCCTGATTGCTGGGATCATCGGGATAATCTCGCTTCTCGTCGCCCTTTGCCCCATGACTTCCTGCACAGTTTTTATCAGCTTATTGACAGGGCTATTGGCTACCATACTGGGTTTTCTTGGTAAAAAGAAAATTGACGAATCAAAGGGCAGCCAAAGTGGGCGCGGGTTAGCCATCGCTGGGATTATCACAGGATTGATCAGCTTTGTCGGTGCCATTATATTCTTCGTCCTGTTTTTCCTCATCATTGGAATAACAGCTGCACCAGGGTTGTTACTCCCCTTCCTGGAGGGCCGATAAAATACACATGGCCACCGATGGAGATTTTTCTATCCCTTAATGAAATGACATGATTCGCAAACGTGATTGGTTGTGGCTTTTTGCATTCCCTGTTTATTTGATGATCAGCACTATCCGCCACGAATCAGCCCATGCCGTCATTGCCTTTCTGCAGGGGGTAGATATCCAGAAGCTTGTTTTTTGGCCAAGCTTCTATAATGAAAATTTCTGTTTTGGTTATGTGCTGTGGCAGGGGGAAATCACATGGCTGGCTCTCGCAGCCCCTTATCTTTTTGACATCATCACTTATAGTTTTGTTTTTCCAATCGTCTTTGTTAACACATTCCGAAGACATTGGCTTTGGCTGAATCTGGTCATCATCGGTCTGATCTCCCCCATGATTAATTCTGGCTATAACTATTTGATGGGGTCAGACGTGCGCAGGCTGCACGAAGCCCTCCCAAGCATAATCGTCCATGGCTGTTTCCTAACGGGATTGGGGCTTGGCCTAATCGGGTTGGTTCTTATCTTTACACAATCAAAACAAACCATTAAAGAACAATGCCATATCACATAGGAACGCCCCAGTGGGGTATTCCTACGAATTAATCATCATTCAGTACTCTCATTTTTCCTGGGAATAACCAGGCGCAATCCACCTGAACCCCCAAAGCGCAGGTCACGCTTCTCGAAAAAGAACCAGGCAGCGCCGATAAATAACACCGCGAACCCAAATAAGACCAGTAAATGATTCATGTCCAACCCCCCGATGGCACCACCCCCCTGATAATACTTAAGCGGTGAAAAATGGTTCACGGCTTCCAGGCTCTCTTCAATCCTGGCCAGAGAGGTGATGAAGTAACTGGCGATCAGCAGAAAGGCTGAGGTCAACCCTGCTGCACCGCTGTTGGGAAGAATCATGCTCAAGAATAAAGACAGGCTGAGGAACAGGAACAAGACGGCAAATAAAGAAACAAAGGGACGTGATATTTCTTCCAATGTCAACTCAAAATTATTGACATTCTCCAAGCCAATGGCAAAACCAGCCCAAGTAAGGGCGAGGATTAACATCAGGCTTACGATCAATGCCAGCAGACTGCTCCAAAATACAGCGCTGCGGCTGACCGGCTGGGCGAGGATCAATTCCAAAGTGCCTTCCTCTTCCCTTTTTGAAATCAGCCTGGCAGCATTAGTGATCACCATAATGCCCAGAATAACAGGGATATAGGAAAAAAATTCAACTCCCAAAAAGGTCTCCGGTGAAAGCAGGTCCCCCGATCCGCCAAAGAAAGCCAGCATATCCTCAGGAAATGCCTGAAAAATATTTGTGTAATCGATATTTTGTTCGAAAAAGGTGTCGTAAATATCTAACATGAACCAGCCCAGAAACCCCAAACCACCCCCCCACCCCAGGATCATCAGCCAATTCTTAACTAGTTTTCTTCGAAAAATCGCAAACATGACTTACACCTCCTCTTTTTCGTCCCGGTAATACTTTAAAAAGACTTCCTCCAAGGAAGGCCGGTGAATCCCCAAATCCTGCACAGGGTAATCTCCCAAAGTCTTGACCAGACTGTCCATTTCCCCGGTCACTTCCAGGGTATAAGAACGTTGGTTGTCATTCACTCGCAAGACGCTGATATTGGGCAGCGCCTCAAAACTCGATTCCGGAACGGCTTCTCCGAATTGAATGGTGACCCGGGTCAGAGCGCGGTTAAGCAGGTCATCCGTCTGGGCAATTTCAACCAATTTGCCCTTGCGGATAATGCCCACCCTGTCGGCCACTTTCTGAACCTCCGAAAGGATGTGAGAAGAAAAGAAGATCGTTTTTCCATTCTCCCGCTCTTCCCGGATGACGTTCAATACTTCCTGCTGCATCAAGGGGTCCAAACCCAATGTCGGCTCATCCAGCATCAACAGCTGGGCATCGCTGATCAACGCGCTGATCAAACCCACCTTTTGCTTGTTGCCCTGTGAAAGCGTCTTGATTTTTTTGTCCAGATCCAGGTTGAACCTATCTGCCAGTTTTTCCATATTATTTGATGGATCGTCTTTCCCTCGGATTTGTCCCAAATATTGTAGATAATTGCGCGGGGTAAAGTCCCCATCCATCTTCAAATCTCCAGGTAAATAACCCACCTTGGCTTTCACAGCCTGTGGATCTTGCTGCGGATCAAGTCCGAAAACGCTAATAGTCCCACTATTAGGACGGATCAGGTCCAGCATTAAACGGATAGCCGTGGTCTTCCCGGCGCCATTTGGGCCAAGAAAGCCGAAAATCTCACCGGTGAAGACCTGTAAATTCAGCCCCTGCAGGGCGTGGACATTGCCATAATATTTATGGACTTGCTTAAGAAGAATTGCTGTATCAGTCATCTCATTATTCCTGTCGTTTTTGATTTTCTTAAGCTCAGTCTACAAAACCCATATGATCTTGAACCTTAGAAAATATAGGGTTTTTATTCGTTGATGATCATCAACACACCAGACGCCACAGCCACGACAGCCACAACCACTTCAAATTGACCCAGATTCAACAAACCTGATAATCCAACAAGCAACAACCAAACACAAAACAGCAGAAAACCAATATGCTGCTTGAAGCGTGGCGCCCGGATCAAGAAAAGGATGCCAGCAGCCAGAGCCACGATGGCCATAATCATATCCATACCCTGAAAATTGAGACCGGCAATATCTTTGAGGCCCAATGCGATTAAATAAACCGCAGCCAATATCCAACCAATAAAGTTTGAAAGGCCAGGCCTGGAAAACAAGACCAATGCGCCAGCCACCAATGCCAGGATTGAAACGATAAAGCCAAGCTCGCTCAAGCCAGGAATGAAGTTCATTAAGCCTGTTAATATCAAGAAGATCCCTAAAACAACATAGGTAATTCGTTTATTCATGCTTTACTCCTTTTTAGATATTTATTTGATTTAAGTTTACCGAATGCAGTTGATAAAAAACAAAAGCATAAAATAGGTCCCCGCGAAAAATCCGTTGAGAAGGCTGAAAAACGACAACTTGTAGTGATAATCACATGTGATCGAAAAATAAATGTCAAATCTTTCACCCTCACCTCAGTCCTCTCCCTCGCCGAGGGACAGGAGGAAAACTAGGCCATTGTGATAATCGATAGAAGTGGACGAATATTGGAGATACCTAAGCCTCTAGAACCCTCTCTCATTCGAAGGGAGAAGGCAGGGTGAGGGGTGAACCAATTTTTCACCTGAAGCGTTTTTATTTTCAGCTCTCAGGTATAATTGCAGTCACTTATTAAGCTGCTAGAAGCCATTCTTTAATCATTATGAAAATCATCCAACTCATCCCCACCTATAACGAAGCCGGAAATCTACCTGTGCTGGTCAAGGCGATCTTTTCACAGGATATCCCCAACCTCAACATCCTGGTTCTGGATGATAACAGCCCGGATGGCACAGGCGAAGTGGCGGAAAGATTATCCAGCGAATATCCAGGCCGCCTATCCGTCCTGCACCGGCAGGAAAAGGAGGGGCTGGGGAAAGCCTACATCCAGGGCATGCGCTATGCGTTGGATCACAGCGCAGACGCGATTGGCGCAATGGACGCTGATCTGAGCCACCCTCCGGAACGCCTGCCCGCTATGGTGAAAGCGCTCCAGGATGCTGATGTGGTCATCGGCTCCCGATATGTGCCCGGCGGCAGCCTGGATGAGGAATGGCCCTTCTGGCGCAAGGCCCTGTCTGGATTTGGGAATTTGTATGCTAGGACGATCCTCGGCTTGCCGGTCAAAGACGCTACCGGCGGATATCGCCTTTGGCGGCGGTCCGCATTGGAAGCAATCCCCTTTGAGGAGTCCCGCTCCAATGGGTATGTGTTCCAGGTAGAGATGGCCTATCTAGCCAAACTGGCTGGGTTGACTTTCGCTGAAGTGCCGATTTATTTTGCTGAGCGCACCTATGGGGAATCCAAGATGTCCCTGCGCATCCAGATTGAGGCTGCGCTGCGCGTTTGGCAGCTGCGTCGGATTTATCAGAAGAGAAATTGGGATTGATTAATCCACCATTCACCATACTCCATTCACACCCAGCTAAAAGACTTATATACGATAAACAAGTAGCATTCCATTAATATCTCGGTAGACTAAAGTCTGCAATCCAAGCTGTTTTGCCAATCACGATTCACAACTTAAACTTAGGTATACATTATTTACGAGATATACCGGCGTTTTTTGGTTTGACTGTCGTTTCTAGTATTCAAAAATAAAAACGGGCGACCGGCAGGTCGAACCCTACGGGAGTAAATACATTTTTCATGTAGTGGTTTACAAAGTTAAATGAAGTCACTGAGTAAGTTGAATAACAATAACTTATAGTAAAAATCCAATGTAGTCCTTCTATAAATATCAATCTTAGGTGAACATCCTGAGTATACATGACAATTCCCACACACCCTTCCCTCTCCCGGTCAGACTTTTAGTAATATAAAGAAAGGTTTATCCGGGAGAGGGTGAAATTTTGGGATTGGTGATCTGCACAGGCAGTCTTACCAACGTGAATAATATCACAACCCTATCCTCGCCCTTACCTCTGAAATTGTTCTTTATTTTCACCCAGACTTTACCAACCGAATCCACTCCTCCAGGGAAAGGGTTTCTGGCCGGCGGCGCGGGTCAATGCCCGCCTGTTCAAGGACCTCCGAAACTGAATCTGAATCATGACCCAATAAGGGCTGCAGGGAATTGCGCAGCATCTTCCGCTTCTGATTAAATGCGGCATGAGCCAGCTTAAACAACTTGTCGACACCTTCCGCCGAGAGCTTAGGTTGATTATATACATCAATCACAAGCACGCTGGAATCCACCTTGGGTTCAGGGTAAAAACAAGCTGAGGGGATATGACTGGTGATGCACGCTTCTCCATACACCTGCACCGATAGGGACAGCAAGCTCATCTTCTGATCCACATTGAGAATGCGTTCAGCCACCTCACGCTGCAGGGTCAGCACGATCCGGGATGGCTTAATAACAGCCTCCAGCAAATGCCGAATGACAGCTGAGGTGATGTAATATGGAATGTTAGCGACAACTTTGTAAGCCCCCTTGGAAAATAAATCTTCAGGAGCTATCTCCAGGATATCCCCTTGTACCAGGCGCACATTATCGAAAGGCGCTGTTACTGCCTTTAAGGCCGGGAACAGCTTCTCATCAATCTCCACTGCCGTCACCGACTTCGCTCGCACCGCCAAGACCCGGGTCAGCCCCCCCAGCCCAGCACCGATCTCCATGATATGATCCTCGGGTCCCACCTCGGCATCACGGACAACCTTCAATAAAGCGTTATGATCCGCCAGGAAATTTTGCCCAAGTGATCTTTGGGGCTGGAGATGATAACGCCGCAGCAATTCCGGAACGTGCAGGGGTTCTAGGTTCATGGCAATAAAGCGGGGACGTAATCGGGAACTGGCGTGAGGAAATACACCGTCCGCCAGGCATTCGGGACATGCAGCGCAGCATAGTTTTCCTCCGAGTACCCCAGATCCATCCAGGGTTTCCCCACACACCCACCGCACACATCGGCGATGACGCCGTATCCATATCCTGAAACATACACGCGCTGACCTTGCAGTAAACGATACCAACTCAGATTGACCGCGATAACACCTTTCTCAACCGGCAGCCCGCTGGAGGTGCCGTAATAACAAATATCCGTCCCTGGGATGCAGGGTTTATAGGAGGTCGTCCAAACCGTAATTTTGCGGTAATATTCCAGGGTCTCTCCCTCCACAGTTGCCGTCTGGACAACAACATTGCTGCCGTAGCCGACAATTTCCGTCTGCTGCTCGCTGGCCTGCCAGGTATCTTCCGATGCCCGCCAGATTTCTTCCCCAGCTTCATAACGCATTCGTTCACGGGTGGCGAAAATGGCATTCTGACCTTCCTGCACAACCGCCGTCTGATCCAGCGGTGTGTCCGGGTCTTCCTGGTATTCAACTTGATGGGGAATCTCTTCGGTCACGAGCTGAATATCCTCACGCACCGGCACAATAGAGATCTTTCCATTCTGCGGAACCACCTCATCCTCAGCCGGAATACTGTAATTGAGGTTTTGTAAGGGTATATCAAGGTCCAGCAAGGCTTCGCCAACGGTATCCGCCGCTGTCAAACCGCTGACGGTATCGTCGCCAATACTCACGGTTACGGTTCGAGCCTGCCGGATGGTCACATCCATCGGCGCTTTTATGACGGCGGAGAGCGATTCGGATATCCAATCTTCTGAGCTAACCTGGACGCCAGCCGCTTCCAGCGCCGCACCCAGGGTTGATTCGCCGGTATAGATTGTTTGCGGATCGCCGCCATCGATCACCAAACGAATTGGCGTCGCCGGTTGATATTGGAGAAGGGTACTGCCCTTGTGATCAAGGTGGCTGTTTGGATCCATGACAGCAGCATTAATCAATACTCGATCCTGGGGATATAGTTTGATCTCTGCTTGCAGGAGCAAGTTCGCAAGAATGGTTTCCGCACTCTTCAATTCAATTATCTCTTCCGGTGTTTTCACCACGATATCTCGCGCCCGATCCACCTGAATCACCGCAGCCTGCCAAATCCACCGTCCACGGTTGGGAAGAACCCGGTCCGCATCGGTTGTGGATATATCCGCCGACCGCAGCACACCGAAAACGGTCAGCGCAGGCGTGCGCACTGAAACCGGTTCACCATCCACAATCACGGTAACGGTCTGCGTTAATCCCAACCAGATCAGGACTAACCCGATGAGGATCATCAGGAAAGCCCCGGGAAAGAGCCACTTTTGGTGTTTCTTGAACAATTCAAACATAGGTGTACTTTTTCACAAATCAGTTAAGAATGCATGACCACTCGTGCTTCAGCCTTGTTTTGCAGTATAACACACGGGGAAATTTTATCAAGCAGATTGATGCAGCAGGCAAAACATCAGAAAAACCGCCTCATCGAGCGCCCAATGGGCGTTCCGCTTCGTTACAGCACTGCGTGCCACCTTCTCCTCGAGGAGATGGCTTTAAGTTCTAAAGTGCGCTGGTGCGGGCGAGGCGTGCCTCGCCCCTACGGTGACTCCTTATTTTACAACTTACGAATCAAAAAAGCGATGCCCCATTCACTATTCACCATTCTCGACTCACAATTCACCAATTCACGATGCCCCAATATCCTTGATTTTCAGCAGTACCGCCATCAACACCCCCTGCCAATCCTCCGTCTGCGGGTCGCTGAATTGAATTCGATAGGCATTCCTCCCCGTAATGACTGGTCGGCCCAATTCCGGCAGGTTCCGGGACTTAATCCCCTCAGGCAGGGAGGGATACCGCAGGACAAGCTGCCGGCCCTCAAAGCCAACGGATGCCATACCCGCCAACCCCGCCAGCAGCTTAACCTTAATCTGATAAATCAAGTTACGCACTTCCTCCGGCAGCGGCCCAAAGCGATCTTCAAATTCCATCTCAATAGAGGCTAGCGTGGCTTCGTCACGGATATCCGCCAACCGGCGGTAAAGCTTCAAACGCAAGGATTGGTCTTTGATATATGAAGTTGGGATACCAATAGACAGCGGCAGGTTGACCGAGGTTGGGATAGTCAGGGAGGCATCCAGGACTGTTGTCTCCTCCGGGCCCATGGCGCCGGTCGCCAAGCGGAACTGCTTGACAGCTTGGGCTAACAGCCGGGTATACAGATGGAAGCCAACGGAGGCGATGTAGCCAGACTGGCGCGTCCCCAATAGCTCACCCGCACCGCGCATCTCCAGGTCACGCATGGCGATAGCGTACCCAGAACCCAATTGGGTATTTTCCGCCAGGACCTCCAGCCTCTCCTGCCCTTCCGGTGTTGGAGATTTAACTCTGTGCCTGAACAGATAGGCATAGGCTCGCTGCGCCCCGCGGCCTACCCGACCGCGCAACTGGTAAAGCTGCGCCAACCCGAAGGTGTCCGCCCGATCCACGATCAAGGTATTGGCGTTGGGGATATCCAATCCCGATTCAATAATCGAGGTGCATAACAGGATATCAATCTCCCCATGGGTGAAGCGGTGCATCACATTGGCCAGCGCCTTCTCATCCATTTGCCCGTGGGCGATGCCGATCTGGGCTTCCGGGACAAGCTTTTCCAGGTGACTCCGCATGGCATTGATAGTCTGGACACGGTTGTGTACGAAAAACACCTGCCCGCCGCGCTCCATTTCTCGGATCACCGCCTGCCGGACCAGCTTGGTGTCATAAGGTCCGATGTGGGTCACAATAGGAAGGCGTTCTTCTGGCGGCGAACTGATGGTGGAGATATCCCGCACACCCGTCAACGCCATATACAGTGTCCGTGGTATGGGGGTAGCCGTCAGCGTGAGCACATCCACCGACGTGCGCAGCTGCTTGAGATGCTCCTTATGTGCCACACCAAAACGCTGTTCCTCATCAATCACCACCAGCCCCAGGTCTTTAAAAGAAACATCCTGAGAAAGCAGGCGGTGGGTGCCGATGACGATATCCACCTTGCCCTTGCGCAGATCCTTAATGATGCGGGTCTGCTGCTTCCCTGTGCGGAAGCGCGACAGCATTTCCACTTCCACCGGGAAGGTGGATAGACGCTCTCGGAAGGTGTCATAATGCTGCTGCGCCAGCACGGTGGTCGGCACGAGCACCGCCACCTGCTTGCCGTCCATCACTGCTTTGAAGGCGGCTCGCAGTGTGACTTCTGTCTTGCCGTAACCAACATCACCGCACAAAAGCCGGTCCATCGGTCGGGGGGCTTCCATGTCCTCTTTGATCTCCGCCAGGGCGATAAGCTGGTCCTCCGTCTCAATATAGGGAAAGCTGGCTTCCAGCTCACGCTGCCAAGGGGTATCGGGGCTGAAGGCATAACCCTCCGCTACCTGGCGCTGAGCATATAATTCCAGCAGATCCCCGGCGATCTCCTGCACCGCCTCCCGCACTTTTTGCTTGGTCGTCTCCCAGCGTCCACCCCCCAAACGGGAAACCGAGGGAATGTGGCCGTTCGCACCGATGTAGCGCGTCAACCGATCGGCGTGATGGATAGGCACAAAGAGTTGATCCTGCTCCGCGTATTCCACACACAGGTATTCCTGCTGGACATCCCCTTGGGAGCGCTCCACCAAGCCAACATATTTACCGATGCCGTGATCCACATGCACAACCCAGTCTCCAGGCTGCAGATCGGCATACCCGGATTCGGGTGCTTCAGCAGTCGGGCGATATCGCCGGCGGGGCTGCGGACGCGACCAGCCGAAGATTTCGCTGTCGGTCAACAAGTGAATTCGTTCCCCGCTCGGTGTTTCCATGACCCAGCCACCTGACAGGGTTCCCTCAATAAATTGACGGTCTAAGGCATCCTCTGACGGCATTTCGCCCGCCAGATGCTGCTCCTGCCACAGGTCACGCAGGCGCGAAGCCTGGCGAGAGACAATCACCCAATCTTCACCCTTCTGATCCAGTTCTCTCAGATATTGAATGAAATCACGCAGTTTTCCCGCAAAGCGCGGTCCGGGGTTGAAAGCTGCTGCCAGGGGCGGACGGTCCGGCGCCCGTGTGTACCCCAGCTCCACCACCCCGCGCTCTCCAAAGCGATCTTCAATTTCTGACCAGGTCAGGAATGGCACGGGGAAATCGGGGTCCAATTCCCCCGCATCAACAGCTTCCTGCCGCCGAGAAAGGCTTTCTTCCTCAATATCAGTGACGGCTGCCGAGAGGAACTCCCGCCCATCCAGGACAATCAGCGTATCCTTCGGCAGAAAGTCCAATAAGCTGCCTGAAAAGGCGTAAGCCAGTGGAATATGGAACTCGTGCAATTCTTTTAAGGGCAGTCCCAGCTTTTCTGCGGCCGAGGGCAGGATCTCACTGGCGGGCGTGACGGTCAAGGTTTCCAATGTCTCAACCGTTCGCTGCGAAGCGGGGTCAAAGGCTCGCATGGTATCCACCTCATCGCCGAAAAACTCAATACGCACAGGCTGGGCTTCCCCAGGGGGCCAGACATCCAATATCCCACCGCGACGGGAGAACTGGCCAGATTGGACGACGATGTTGGCATAGGTATAGCCAATATCAACCCACTCTCGTGCCAACTCATCGGGCGTGACCCGTTCCCCAATCCGCAAGGTGCGGGTGTGCTTCAAGAAGTCTCGGCGCGGCAAGGTGCGGGTCATCACCGCCCGGACGGGCGCTACGATCACCGGCAGCGATGTGGATGAGGGCGTCCCCGGGAGCAGCGTTCGGGCCAGCATGGTCAAGACTGCCAGGCGGTCGCGGCGGGTACCCTTGCCCCAAGTTGACTTTTCATAGAACAACGGATTGGGTTCAGGGAAGTAATGGGCATCCGTTTCGTCCATCCAGAAACCCAGCTCCTCAAACATCGCCAGGGCACGGTCTGATCGGTTGGAGATCAGCAGCACGGGGCGCGCCAGATCACGGTGCAGGCGCGCTGTCAGCGGCAACCTTACCGCGCGGGGCAGCCCCAATCCCTGGACGGTTTGATGGGTATCCAACCCCTCCCGGAGCCGGGCCAGCAGAGCTTTATATGCGGAAAGGGAAGCGAATTGATCCAGTAATGCCATTAATCCTCGTCGATCACGTTCCCATTAAATGCGTTCATGGCTGTGTCAATCCCGTCCCGGATGAACCAGCCAATGGCGTCCACAGCAGTGTCCAGCACTTCCGGGAGCAATTCCACTTCGGAGGGATCAAAGTCATGGAGGACATAGTCCCGGGGGTCCATGCGGCCCGGCGGGCGCCCAATGCCCACCCGCAGACGAGCGAAATCACGATTCCCCAGTTTTTCCACAATCGATTCCATGCCCTTTTGCCCGCCTGTTCCCCCTGAGGGGCGCAGCCGTAGAGTGCCGAAGGGCAGGTCCAGGTCATCGTGCACTACCAATAGGTGATCCAGTGGCAGCTTATAAAAACTCATCAGCGCGCTTACCGCCGTGCCAGAGTCGTTCATGTAGGTCTGCGGCTTGGCAAGGTAGACGGGGGCTTTGGCGAACTCGCCTTTGCCGATCAGGGCGCGTGATTCCACCCGCCGAATTTTGATCCCAGCAGTTTCCGCGAGTTGATTTACCACCATAAAACCTACGTTATGGCGATTTTGGCGGTATTCCCGTCCGGGGTTGCCTAGCCCGGCGATGAGATAAGGTGCATTTTCAGTCATAGGTTTCTTCACTTTTCATTACGAAAGATGTTAAGCTACTTGACATAGGTCACTATTCTGTCATTGCGAGAAGCTGCGCAGCAGCGCCGAAGCAATCCCAGTTTTTCATCACACAGCGTCTTTACGATGCCCAGTACATGTCAGCGCGATAAATGACAGTATGGGGTTCTTTCTCCTAACCAAAAACTCAGCAATGACAAACTAATTGTCACGCAGGTTCAGTCGCTTCGCTCCTGAACCATGCATGACCTACATCATTGTTCATGACGCGCAAATAGTGCCGCAAAGCCGTTCTGCGGGCGATTAGCAGCATATACTTCAGACTTATAAGTTTAGCATATAAGGCAGGGAATAGGAAATTGGGTATTGGATATTGGGTATTGGGTATTAGGTATCCGGAATTTGGGGGCGAGTAGCGCGCAGGGGATTATTTGTTGGGTGAGCCGCGTTTTCCTGCGCGCCAACCCTTCTGTCATGGCGACAAATATAAGTCTTGTATGGCGGCGAAATGATGGGCATTGTGTCTTTTATACCATTTCGGGGATTGCTTCACCCAGTATGTGTGTTCGCAATGACAAAAAAACTATGCACATCCTGTTACTAAAAACGCCTTTCCTGGCTTTTCTTCCGCTTGCCTGTGGTGTTGATAATGATCACCACCAGGACGGCCAACACCCCCAGCCCCAGCCAGCCAATCACTACAATATCAAAGAAGGTCTCCCAAGGGATGAAGGTTCCCTCATAAGGTTCCATGGTGTAAACCGCCCGCAGGGTCATACCCTCCCCTTCCTGCAGCAGATCCGCCGGTGACAGCTCCCACAGGCTTTCACCCGCCGCGGTCTGAACGCCGTTGGTATCCAGGATGTGCGGTGTCGTCAAGCGCACGGTGTACCCCGCGCCGGTCAAGTCCATCAAATTGATCCCTGGGATGTTCAGATTGGTGTTGTCCAGATCCAATGTTTGCGTAAAGGTAACTTCGTCTTCTTCCTCATCCAATGTCATGCGCAAAGGGCCGATCCTGCGCTCTTCTTCGAACAGAGCGTAAACATCAGCGATCTCCAATTGGACAGCGTCCCAGGTCCAACCGCCCTGCTCATAAGTTTCCTGCGTCATGTCTGTCACAAACTCTTCCTGCATGAGGGACGACAACAGGTTGTCCAGCGCGTAGCCTTCGGGGATCTCCTCTTGAACCTGCTCGAAATATTGATCCTCCACGCCCAGGGCTAGGCGGAATGAGCCCGATCCATCCTCCCGGACGGTCATCTCCTGCACCAGTTCGACGCACCCGCTGAGAAGGAGCAAGCTGATTGCGTTTATGAGAAGTAATAATCGTTGTCGTTTTTTCATATATCGCCCAAGAGATTCTACCTTATTTATATCGCACGACGTTAAGGCTCAATTCAATATACGATTCATTATTCACCATAAGGGGAAAAAATATATTTTGCGTTTTCATGCGAGGCTGTCTAAAAAGTAATAAAATGGAAATTTACGATCAAATTATTGAGTGAATTAAATTATTTTAACTATTTTGACGATATAACCTTTTAATATTTATTATATATTTATATGATATTGCGTACGGGCGACCCGTGGGTCGCCCCTACGAATGATTTTTTATATTTTTCTCCAACTCGTTTTAGTTAGAGGTTTTCTCGATATCCTTTTGGGACAGCCCCCTACGTGATTTTATATAAAATTTTAAATTCTTATTGAATTAACATGATCAATTTACGCACCCACCTGGCGTTGGACAAAGCGCCGGCCCACCCCCCGAACCGTTTCAATATAATCGTGCCCCTCATCCACCTCCGCCAGGCGACCCCGCAGGCGGCTGATAGCGTTGTCAATCGCCGCGCTCTCCACACCCCCTGCTGCTTCCGGCCAGAGCACATCAGCAATAGCCTCATTGGTCATCACATCCCCATCCTTGCGCACCAGAGCAGCCAGCAACGTGAACTGCTGGGGCGACAGCGGCGGCGTCAGGCGCCGTCCTCGGATGAAGACGTCCTGATTGGGCTCATCCAGCCACAGCCCAGCCGACGCCATGCGCAGCTCCGATTCGTGGATGGTTGCTTCGGGATCATGAAATTCAAAGGTGCTGACGGTGCCAATTCTTACCCAGTCCTGATGGAATAAGTGGATCTGTTCCCCGGGTTGGATGCGCGTGGCATTTTTATAGACGCCGTTCTTGCTGAACAAGTCCTGGATAAACCAGTATCCGCCCTCAAAGGAGATTTCTGCATGCTGCCGGGAAACAAAGGGGGAGTCCAACTGAATATCCACTGTGGGATCCCGACCAATCACACAGGTCTTACCCCTGCTAAGTTCCACCCGCTGCCCCTCCCGTAAACCTGAGGTGAAGTGAAGGGTGGGATTCTGGGCTGCCCGTACACGATAATCACTCATCATGAATTTTCTTCAGTTCTCGAACAAGATTCGGCACTCAAATGATAGCATAATGATAGGATTATGAGAACCCCAGACAGTATAATGCAAGTGATCTAAACACAAACAAGAACCGATTACCGGTTGAAAGAATACTTATGAATACAAAAATATTGAAATTTTTAGCATTAACAACGATTCTCCTTCTGATTCTCACAGCCTGCCAATATCCCATTCCCATGGTAAGCGGGCAAGCTGGTGAGAGCACGGCCAGCGAAACGCCAACCAGCACCGAAGAAACTACCGCATCCCCTGAGGAAACAGCCGAGGAGAAAGCCCAAGAAACCCCCACCCTCACTGTCACCAGCACTGCGACCGAAGAAACCCCCACCGAAGAACCACCGCAGACGGTCGGGCCTGATAACTTTCCATCTGGCATCAATCCCCTGACGGGGCTTCGGACAAATGACCCCGATAACCTGAACCTGCCACCTGCCCTGCTCTCCATTTCAAACTTCCCGGCGTCCGCCCGCCCCCAGGCGGGGATCAATTCAAGCCCCATCGTGTTTGAAATGACCATCGGAGAGGGCATGACCCGCTTCCTAGCTATTTTCTATGGCCAGTTCCCGAAATTGGTCAGCGGACAAACCGAAGGCGAGCCACCCGGTCAAGGGACATCGGGCATCGGCCCAATCCGCTCTGGCCGGCTGCCCTATGAGGACATCCGCTCGATATATTCCGGATTTCTGGTGATGGCTTCTGCCTACAGCGGAGTCGCACAAAACCTGAGCAAGACCACTTCCATCTATGGCTCGGACAGCGATGATATCAACAGCGCTTTGATTGATGTGGAACAACTCCAGCAAATTGCCCAATCCCGGGCGGAAGGCTATCCAGGCTCAAACTTCAGCCTGACTGGGATGAAATTTTCTCCCACACCCCCCGAGGGTGGCAAAACGGCAAACCGTGTGTGGGTATTTTACAGCAGCCTCAACCAAATTCAATGGCGCTATGATGAAGATCGGGGCGCTTATGTGCGCTATGATATCAAAACGGACGGCAGCGGTGAGTTCGTCATGGCGACTGACCGGCTGACAGGTGAACCGGTCATCAGAGAAAATGTCATCGTCATCTTCGCCCCCCACGATTTCCAAGCGCCCACGTTGATTGACATCCAATTGACCAACATGCCCCCCGTTAAAGCCCTGCTCTTTCGAGATGGGGAAATGCATGAGATTTTCTGGACCACCAAGTTTGGCGACTACGAACAGGAAACAGGCTTATTACGCCCAATGCGCTTTGTGGATGCTGAGGGGAACCCGATTGCTCTGAAAAACGGGACCACCTGGATTCACATTGTAACGACCTACAGTTTTTATGTCGAATCAGCCATCAGCGAAACGCCCTTTTATCCCATTAAAGAGGAAGAAGGCACTGGCTTATGGCTAGTGCGGTATAAGGGTAAATACTAATCAATAGCATTGCAAACTTCCACTCCTCTGAAATATCCGCCCTCCTCTTAACAAGGAGGGCGGACCCATTAATAAACCAGGGACAGAATATAGTAGATAATTCTCCCCAAACGAGGGTATAAAAAACAGGTTGTCCTTCCAATTTAACCCTCACCCTACCCTCTCCCTTACAAAGGGCGAGGGTTTTTGATGTTTATCATCATCAATACTTTTCTGCCTTTCTCAATTATCATATTTTCTGGTTTCCCTCGTGAGAATGATTGAATTGACATAAGAACATGGCTCACATAGGATTGACCTTACAGACATATGTTTTTCAACACTCTCCAAACCATACTTGACAGAACAAATAAGATGATCGTCATCTTGATTTGTCATAGTTTTCTATGCATAATTAATACGTGTGGATGCAAGGAGAAATAACAGGCGAAAGCCAAATTCAAAGTAATGATTTAAGTGAAAGGAAGCCTTCTCTATGGCCAAAAAACCCGACACCACCATCAAACCCACCCAACTTAACAAACGATCTCCGGTTCCAGCAGATATCCTCATCGCGCAGGAAGCCGAACTTAAACCCATCACCCAGGTCGCTGAGGAATTAGGACTGCTGCCTGAGGAATTCGACCCTTACGGTAAATACATCGCCAAAGTCAGCCCGGATGTGCTCCACCGGCTGGGCGACGTTCCCGATGGCAAGTATATTGACGTCACCGCCATCACACCCACCCCCCTCGGCGAGGGCAAAACCACCACAACTGTCGGCCTGAGCCAAGCACTGGGCGCGCATCTGGGCAAACGCGTGATCACGGCTATCCGTCAGCCGAGCCAGGGCCCCACCTTCGGGATTAAGGGCGGCGCGGCGGGCGGCGGCTACAGTCAAGTGATCCCTATGGAAGAATTCAACCTGCACCTGACGGGCGACATCCACGCCATTACTGCCGCCAACAACCTGATTGCGGCGGCTGTGGAGACCCGCATGTATCATGAATCCTACCAAAGCGATGAAGCCTTGTTTCGCCGTTTATGTCCCCCGGATGAGGACGGCAACCGTAAATTCGGGATCGGCATGCTGGGGCGTCTGAAGCATTTGGGGATTGATAAAACCGACCCCAACGAGCTGACGGAAGAGGAACGGCGCCGTTTCGTCCGGCTGAACGTTGATCGCGACACCCTCACCTGGCGGCGGGCGACCGACACCAATGACCGCCTCCTGCGGGAGATCACGGTGGGTCAAAGCCCCACAGAGAAGGACTTCAACTTCAAGACCAGGTTCTACATCACCGTCGCCAGCGAATTAATGGCCATATTGGCCTTGGCGACAAGTTTGGAAGACATGCGCCAGCGCATCGGCAGGATCGTCCTCGCGCTAGACACGGATGGGAACCCCATCACCGTCGAAGACGTTGGCGTGGCCGGCGCGGCAACGGTGTTAATGAAGGACACCATCAAACCCACCCTGATGCAGACCCTGGAAGGAACGCCGGTCTTCGTGCATGCTGGGCCCTTCGCCAATATCGCCCACGGCAACAGCTCGGTCATGGCTGATAGGATCGGCCTCAAACTGGCGGATTACGTCATCACCGAATCAGGTTTCGGCTCGGACATGGGCATGGAGAAGTTCTTTGACATCAAATGCCGTTATTCGGGCAATGTCCCTGATGTAGTGGTGATGGTGGCCACGGTGCGCGCCCTCAAGATGCACGGCGGCGGCCCCAAGGTCTCAGCCGGTTCGCCCCTCGCCCCTGAATATGAGCAGGAGAACCTGGACTTATTGCGCAAGGGCCTGGACAACCTGATGGCGCACATCGAGAATGCGGACAAGTTCGGCGTGCCAGTGGTGGTGGCTATCAACCGTTTCCACACGGACACCGATGCGGAGCTTGAATTGATCCGCAAGGCCTGCCTGGAGAGCGGGAAGGTGGCGGACGCGGTCGTCACCAACCATTGGGAGGAAGGCGGCGCGGGTGCAGTTGACCTGGGCAAAGCCGTCATCAAAGCGGCTGAAGAGGAAAGCAATTTTGACTTCCTCTACCCCAGGGATATGCCCATTAAAGAAAAGATCGAAACCATCGCCAAAGAGATCTATGGCGCGGATGGTGTGGATTATATGGACAAGGCGGAAGGACAAATCGAAGAATACACCCGCCTTGGCTATGATAACCTGCCCATCTGCATGGCCAAGACACACCTCAGCCTGAGCCACGACCCCGCCCTCAAAGGCCGCCCATCCGGCTTCCGCATCCCCATCCGCGAGATCAACGCTTCGGTTGGTGCGGGGTTCCTTTATCCGGTGGCGGGGCCAATCCGGTTGATGCCCGGGCTGCCCACTCGGCCGGCGTATTATGACATCGACATTGACCTGGAAAGCGGCGATATTCTCGGATTATCGTAATCAACTCACCATTGGAGGATCGTATCCTTCAAACCACATTATTACAGGAGGAAAATGATGGAAAAACGTCGTTATGGTCGCACAGGCCACATGAGCACAGTAGCTGTGTTTGGCGCTGCCTGTTTGGGACAGCTCGATCAATCTCAGGCGGATAAGGCGATTCAAAAAATGATTAAGGCGGGCGTCAACCACATTGACATCGCCCCCAGTTACGGCCAGGCGGAAGCCCGTATGGGTCCCTGGATGCCGGACATCCGGGAGGACTTCTTCCTGGGCTGCAAGACCACTGAACGCAGTAAAGCCGATGCCACGCAAGAGTTTGAGGAATCCCTGGAGCGGCTGCAAACGGATAAATTTGATTTATATCAACTTCACGCCGTGACCACGATGGATGAGTTGGACCAATGCACAGCTTCCGGCGGCGCGCTGGAAGGCGTGATCGAGATGCGCGACCAGGGGCTGACGGACTACATCGGCATCACCGGGCATGGCATGCAAGCGCCCAAGATCTACATTGAAGCCCTGTCCCGCTTTGATTTCGATTCGGTGCTTTTCCCCCTCTATCCCGCACTGCTGGCGGATGACGCCTACCGCCAAGATGCGCTGAAGCTTTTGGATCTGTGTGAAGAAAAAGATGTGGGCGTGATGACCATCAAATCTGTTGCCAAGGAACCCTGGGGCGAACGGGAACACAGCTATCACACCTGGTATGTCCCTTTCGATGACCAGGATGAGATCCAGGACAGTATCAACTTCGTACTCTCCCACAAGCTGACCCATATCTGCACGCCCGGAGACTATCGCTTATTGGACAAAGTTTTCGAAGCTTGCGAGAACTTTGAACCGATGAATAAAGAACAACAACAAACCTTGATGGATAAACGCGCCCAGTATGAACTGATCTTCTGAATTCCATAAACAAGTAAAAAAGCCCAGCATCAACATGATAGCGCTGGGCTTTTTTTATAAGGGAAACCTATTCTCAGGGCACCGTCTCGGGGTCCACCTCGCAGCCCTCCCGGGCGGAGATCTGCGCGGCCAGTGTCATTTGCAGCACAGCTTTACCCGTCGGGCCGTCCAGCTTCGGCTCGCCACCGTTCTGAAGGACATCAATCATGTGGTGGGTGGCAGCGATGAAGCTGTCCGCCCAGGTGACGCCCTCCACGGGCACCAGCTGCATCTCCCCGTCTTTGAACAGTATCAATTCCGGAACGCCGAGGGCATTGGTGGTGTAACGGTTGATAAACAGGATGCCCTTTTCGCCAACAATTTCAATGCGGTCATCATCTGAATAGTATTTTGAGTTCATCACGATATCCGGCGTGTGGGCAATATCGAACACACCATAAGCGCGTTTTCGCTTAAATTGGAACATAATGGTGGCCGGCGCATCCACAAACACGCCTGGCGCGACAGGCGTCTTATCAATCCAAGCCGACACCTTCTTAGCTTGCCCCATCAATTCATAGGCAATGGAGAACAAATGATAGCCGTGATCGAAGACCAGCTCCCCACCGCCACTCTTTTTCTCATTGAAACGCCACAACCAGGCATCCAGAGGGATATCCCAACCTTCGGGGGAGTTGCCCGTGTTGATGTGCATCCGCAGCATGACCGGATCACCAATCTCTCCCGCATCAAGCATGGCTTTCGCCTTCTTGGCGGGTTCATAATGCACGAAATTCTCATATACCCGCAATAAAACACCAGCTTCGTCAGCCGCTGCGATCATCTCATCCGCTTCAGCCGCGCTTAATGCCATTGGTTTTTGAACCGAGATATGTTTGCCCGCCTGTGCGGCCTGCACCGTCATCGGCTTGTGAAGATGATGCGGGACCAGCAGCTCAACCAGATCAATCTTGGGATTCGCCAGCAGCTCAGCATAGTCCTTATAGACTTCTTCAGCCCCCCATTCTTCAGCTTTCTTGCGGGCACGCCTGCGGTTGGTGTCGCACACCGCCACAATTTTTGCATCTTCACGATCCCGATAACCCAAAACATGCATATCGGAGATGCGCCCGCAACCCACAATACCTACATTTATAGTTTTCATGCAGCTTCTCCCTCACTTTCTCCATCCATCTGCTGCAGCTTACGCCGAATCTCAGCGTGCTTCTGGCGGTTAATGGGATATAAGAACAACAGCGGCAGGGTGACTAAAATCACAATCCCAGGGATAGGCCCAAAGAACAGCCGGATGCCAAACAGCGATTGGGCGCTTTGGGCGACGTTCGCCTGATAGCCAAATCCTGTTAGCACCCAACCCACACCGGCTATGGCGAGAGCTTCGGAAATCTTGGTGGCAAGTCCCCACACGCCATAGTACATCCCGCTGCGGAATTCACCGGTTTTCACCCGGTCATAATCTGCTACATCGGCGATCATCGCCCAGGGGAAGATCCACTGCGAGCCGAAGCCGATGCCAGCCAGGGCAGCGATAGGGTAAATCAACACGGTGCGTTCATGGGGGAGAAAGAAAGTCACACCTACGGCCAAAGCACCAATCGCCATGCCAATGGCATAGCTGGGACCTTTGTCCAGTTTTTCACTGAGCTTCTTCCAAAACGGGAGGGAGATGGTCACGCAGATCAACATCAGCCCCATCACGAAGGAGATTTCCCCTGCCATCTCAAGCTGGTACTCGAGGAAATAAGCCATCAGGGTTTTTATCAAAGCAAATGAAATGTTGGTGATGAGATAGGCGCCGCACAGGATCAAGAAAGGTTTATTGGTGAAAGTCGCCTTGAGGCACTCGCCAACTTTGATCTTGGATTTGGTGTCCTGTATTTTCTGTCGTTCTTTGATCCCCGCTGCTGAGATGATCAACACAATCGCACAAATTGCCCCGTACAAAATGCCCACAAAGCCCCAACCGCTGCGCTCAATAGCGAACAGCCCCACAATGGCCGGGGTCAGCGCCACGCCCACCAGATAAGCTGGCACGGACATCACCATGCGGAAGGTGGTCAGCGAGCTGCGCTCATCATAGTCATCCGTTAACTCAGACGTCAAGGCATAATAGGGCACATTGGTCAACGTCCACAAAGTATCAAACAGGATGAACGTGAAAGCAATCCAGGCAAAGGTCGCTGCCCGTGACGCCCCCGGTGGGACGTGCCACAGCAGGGCAATACTGATGCCCAATGGGATCGCGCCAAAGAACATGAACACCCGCCGGCGTCCGATTTTCGAGTTGGTGCGATCCGCCATCCACCCAAATAATGGGTCGTTGACAGCATCCCAAATCTTCCCAATGAGAAGGGCATTCCCTGCCAGCGAGGGAAGGATCAATGCGCCGTCCGTATAGAACTTCATCAAGAAGAACTGAATGGCTGAGTTAATCATGGCATTGCCGATATCCCCAATGCCATAGAAAAATTTAGTTAGGAAGCTGAGTTTCTTTTCCCCTTTATTGTTTTTTATCTTTTCTTGGGTTTGGTTTGTGGTTTCCATCCTGTTTATCTCCACTGATTTAGGGCTTTTTTCAAAGCTGATTCCGGCAGATCATCCACGCCCAGGGCCTGCGTAATACCCGGGTAGGTGAGTGCCGGCTTGACGACATTTTCAGGCAGCGCCAGCAAAATTTCCGACATGCTTCTGTGAGCAGCTTCAGATACATCAGCCAGTATCTGGCGGGATTCCCGTTGGGAGGCCTGCCGGTGGGCGGGATAGCCGATCCCCGATTCAACGCTAAACATGGCGTCAAAGATCATGCGCAGGTTCACGTCCGATGCCCAGCCGTATCCCTGGTTGAGCATCAAAGACACACAGTTCCCGCCGTTGATCTGGGTGAACAGCCAGGCATCCAGCGGCGTCATCACATGGCCGCAAAACACCCCCGGATATTGCATGGCGGCATTGAGATAGCCCTGCCCCGTGCCGCAGCCGCCGACCACAAAATCCGCAGCGCCGGTGTTCAGGAACAAGGCTGTCAACAGCCCAGTGTGAATATAGGTCAGTTCGGGTTCAGCGCCATTGGCGTGCATACCCGCATTGATTAAGGTATGTCCCCGCCCTTCCAACGCGGCGATGATGTCCGCGTTTCGATCAGCTGCGCTGGTTTCATTGAGTATGGCAATTTTCATGATGGTTTCCTTCATTCTAAAAGCTCCTTTGATGTTTTCACAATATCCCCTATGCCTAATCCGTAAGCGTCCATTAGTGTATCCGGGTCAGGCGCGGTTCGGGCAAAAGTGTCCCGAATGCCAATCCGCCGTATGGGGGTGGGCTGATGTTCGCCCAAGGCTTCTGCCACCGCACTCCCCAAACCGCCGATGATGCTGTGCTCTTCTGCTGTAATAATCGCACCGGTCTCCGCTGCGGCCTGACAGACCAGGTCTATATCGAGGGGTTTGAGGGTGTGGATTTCCACGACACGTGCATTGATCCCATCCTCGGCAAGTGACTCTGCTGCCCGTAAACTCCGGCCGACCATTGTTCCGCAAGCGATAATGGCTAAGTCATTCCCATCCCTCCGCTGAACTCCCTTGCCAATTTGCAGCGGATCACCCGCTTGAAGCACGGGGATGGCGGTTGAACGGTTCAGCCGGAGTACGACCGGCCCGTCCCATTCCGCCACCAGCGGTACAAAATCGCCGGCTTCAGCCCCATCCGCTGGGGCGATCACCGTCAACTCAGGCAGCGCTCGAAAGATAGCCAAATCGGTGATGGCGTGATGGGTGGGGCCATCCTTATAATCGGACAACCCAGCATAGCTGGCTGCAATCTTCACATTGGTGCGGGCGTAACACACATTGGAGCGGATGGCTTCAATCGCGCGCAACGCCAGCAGGGCGGAAAAGCCGTTGATAAAGGGAATGAGGCCGCCCAGTGCCAACCCCACGCCCACATCCACCATACAGGGTTCCGCAATCCCAATGTTATAAAACCGTTCGGGATAGCGTTCTGCGAAGAAACTGGAAAGGGTTGAGGAGGCTGTATCCACATCCAGGACAACCAGATCCTCATTTTCAGCCCCAAAGACTTCAAGCGCCCGACCGTAGCCTTCTCGCATTGATAAATTCATCATGCCTGGTCTCCTTTCAGCTCTTTCAGGGCTTGTTCTAATTGGGCATCATCCGGAGCGACGCCGTGCCAGTGAGAGTCGTTTTCCATATAGCTGACGCCTTTCCCCTTGGTGGTATGGGCGATAATGGCCGTGGGCTGGTGATGCACCTCCCCCGCCAGCATAAGCGCGTCGTAGACTTCACGGATATTATGTCCGTTGATCTCAATCGTATGCCAGCCGAAATCCCGCCATTTATTGACGAGGGGCGCCATGGGCATAATCTCATGAACGGCGCCGTCAAGCTGCACATCGTTGTAATCCACGATGGTCGTCAAATTGGAGAGCCGGAACTTGGCGGCGGTGTTGGCCCCCTCCCAGACAATCCCCGCCTGGCATTCGCCATCGCCCAGCAGTGTATAAATACGAAAATATTTTCCCGTTTGCCGGGCTGCCAGCGCCAAGCCCACGCCCACCGCGACGCCGTGTCCCAGAATACCGCTGTTCATGTCCACGCCCGGCGTCTTCAACCGGTCGGGGTGCCCTTGCAACTGGTTATCCAGGGCGCCCCAGCCTTCCAAGTCCGCCTTTGGAAAATACCCCCGCTTGGCCAGCGCTGCATATAACAACGCCGAGGCGTGGCCTTTGCTGAGGATAAAGCGGTCCCGGTCCTCCCAATCCGGCTGGTCAGGCCGTATCCGCAGCACTTTTCCATAAAGGACGGCCATGATCTCCGCGGCTGACAGTGAGCCGCCGGGGTGCCCGGCCTGACGCCTGTGAATCATCCGCAGGCTTTCAACTCGCAAATCCCGTGCGGCGTCCTCCAAATCCATAATTTCTCTTTCCAACAATGATTTCATCTCATAATCCAATCTTATGTCGTAATGCTTGTGTATCCTCCACCCAATTGCCCACATTCCAGCGCCCAAATACACCCAATCCGCCCAAGGGGTCATCCCCATAATACACCGGCAGGGAAATCAGGCTCAATCCAGAATGGGCATAGGCTTGATCGAGGGCCTTTCGCAACTCCTCCGGTGACGTCCCACCTTCCAGCGCCAGCACGCCCGGAACCCCCTGGGCCCATTTTAGATAATCCACGTTTTTCTGCCCCCAGGTGGCAAATTCCCGCCCGTACTGCGCCTTCTGCAAGCCCGATATCGCCGCCATGCGGTTGTTATCCAGCAGCAGGATACAGCCCTTTGCGCCGTGTTCCGCGCCGTCAATCAGAATTTGCGGGTTCATGGTAAACGAACCATCACCTGTGAAGGCCAAAAAATATGGTGGGTGTTCCATCGCCGCCGATGCCAGCACCGCTGACACCGCAAAACCCATGTAGCTCGCGCCTGTGTCAGTAAAGGTCTTTCCAGGTTTTTCATCCTCCGCAATTTGAAAACCGTTGGCCTGCACGTCACCAGCGTCAAAGAAGGAGATCACGTCCTTATCCTCTGCCCAATCCAGGGCAGTCTTGATGGCGCCGGGTTGGGTTAGTACGGGTTTCCCCCAAAAGTCGTCCTGTAAGACCGGTTGATCGTAGCGCTCTTGTTTGAAGGCTTCCCATTCGGCCTTCTTCACCTGACAGTCTTTGAGCCATTTCGATGACTCTGTCTGTGCAATATCCTTTTCTTCAGATAATGCCTGATTCAGTTTCTCTAGAGTCAAGGCTGCGTCGCCAACCAGCGCCAATGTGTCCCGGTAATGCGTAGCATCCTCCAGGTCGGCGTTGATATTGATCACCCGCTTCACCTTGGGATAACCGGTGCGGGAGCTGTCGGATTGGCACACCGCACGGGTCCCAACCGCGATCAGCAGGTCCGCCTCCTCCATGGCAGTGTTGCCGCACAAACTGCCCTTGGAGCCGCCCACTCCCATGCAGCGCGGATGGCTGTAGGGGATAACGCCTGAGGCGATGGGTGTGTGCACGCCAACCGCGTCCGCCAGCTCCAGGGTTTGGAGCAATGCCCCTGAGGCGCCAACCCCGCCGCCCCCCACTTTGATCAACACCCGCTCCGCTTCCCTGATCCATTTCACCGCCTTCTGAATCCCATCCGGCGCAGCGCCCAAGCGGGGCGGCTCCCCTTCCGGCAATTCTCTCAGGTTGAAGGACGATAGGCTCACCGGCTGGGTGTTCATCGGCATCAACAGATAGAACGGCCCGGCATTGTAGGGATCGTTCACCGTGTTCAACCCCCGCCTGAGGGCGGTTGAGATCGACCAGGGGGTGTACAAAGCATAAGACCGCCCCATGGTGGATGTCATCCGCAGGAAAAGGCCTTGTTCGTGTTTCGGCACCTGCTGCATGTTGTACCCCTCATCTTGGGTGGTCTCATCCCCCATCAGATACCATACGCCAATCCGGTTGGATGCCGGGACGAGGGAAGCCGCCAGGGCGTGTAATGCGCCGGGGCCGATGGAGGTGATCACCGCGGCCTTTTCTCCGTTGACCCAATTGAGGGCCGCTGCCGCATGGGAGGCTTCAATCTCGCTGCGAACATCTAGAACCTGCAATAAACCAGCTTCCTGATAGATGCGAAGAACTTCACCCAATTCCGTTGAGCCATGACCAAACACAGCAAAAAATGTTCGCACACCCTGCCGCAGGAGACCAAGGAGGATCAATTCTGAGACGGTCGTATCAAGATATTGTGGAAGTGCACCCTTTTGGCATGCTTCGGTGATGCCGCCATGTTTGGCGATTGCTTCGGCATGCTCCTGGCGAGCTTCGCGGGTTTGTTCAACATTGTTCATTTCGATGTCCTTATCCTTTAAACTTAAGCTGTTCCGAAAGTTCCTTACCAATGCCAATCACCTGGTCAGCCATTTTTCCTATCCGATCCAGATTGACTCGCAATGCCGGCCCCGAGATACCGATGGCGCCCATGAGCTTGTCTCGGAATCCAAAAACAGGCACGGCGATGCAGCGCACCCCCTGGTCATATTCTTCGTCATCAACCGCATAGCCCTGCGCCCTGATTTTTTGTAATTCGTCCTTTAATTTTTCCTGGGTGATGATCGTAGCAGCCGTGCGCATCTCCAGGTCTTCCGGAAGGAGATAATCCCCATAGGCCAGCAAAACCTTCCCCAACGCAGTACAGTGCAGGGGCGCCATGTGGCCCACATCCGCGTTGACCCGCAGTGTGGCTTCCGATTCCACCTGGTCAATATACAAGGCCTGACCCTGGGCATAGATTGCCAGATGGGCACACTCACCGGTGACATCCACCAGTTTATGCAAATAGGGTTTTGCGGTCTCCCGCAGCGGCATCCGGTTGATTACCGCTCGGCTGAGGCGTACCAGTGCCGGACCCAATTGATATCGCCGCCCATCCTGAGCCTGCTCCACGAACCCGTAATTTTTTAAAGTTTGGAACATGCGGGAAGCTGTGGCCTTGTTGACTTCCAATTGGTCGGCCAGTTCGGTCACGCCTATGCCTTCATCGGCGTCCACCATCAATATCAGGGTTTTCAACCCTCGGGCCAGGGATTGGATTTCACTCATTTTGTCAGCATTTCTCTATGTTGCGTAATACGCAACGCTGTTGCGATAATTAATTATATAATAGATATCAAGAAATTGTCAATAACAAAAATGAGTGTGTTGAAAAACATCAGCTTGTAGTGACAATCACATGTGAACTATGGTTGATTTTCAAATTCTTCACCCTCACCTCAGTCCTCTCCCTCGGCGAGGGAGAGGAGGAAAACCAGACTATTGGAATGGAAGTCAGCACAGAATATAATGGAAAATTCTTTTTAAACACCCTCAAAATTTCCTATTCATTCACAGCATCTCGGGAGGAACCATGTCCACAGAAACAAAAATTCAAAACTATATTAACGGCCAATGGCAAGCGCCAAATGGAAGTGCCGGGTCCCCAATATTAAACCCCGCCACACAGGAGGTTTTAGCTGAATTTCATAACTCCTCTTCTGGGGAGGTCCAACAGGCGGCTGAAGCCGCACAGACTGCTTTCCTTTCCTGGCGAAATACGCCTGCAGAAGACCGTGTCCAACCCCTGTTTAAACTACTAGCCTCATTGAGGACAGAGCAGGAGTCTATCGCTGAAATCATCACCCAGGAATGCGGTAAGACCTTCAAAGAATCAATGGGAGAGTTGACGCGCGCCATTGAAAACGTGGAGGTGGCTTGTGGTATTCCAAGCCTTTCTCAAGGCCTGTTCTCGGAGGATATTGCCAGCGGGATTGATGAGATCATGATCCGCCAGCCGGTCGGGGTCAGCGTTGTGATCTGCCCATTTAATTTCCCCGCCATGATCCCCTTCTGGTTCATGCCCTATGCCCTGGCCTGCGGCAATCCGGTGATCGTCAAACCCTCCGAGCGTGTCCCGTTGACCATGCAGGCTATCTTTGAATTAATCGAGCAAGCCGGTTTTCCGCCTAGCGTGGTGCAAATGATCCACGGCGGTGTGGAGACCGTGCAAGGGTTGATTGATCACCCCGCGGTCAAATCGGTTTCCTTTGTCGGTTCCACGCCAGTGGCGAAGAAGGTCTATGCACGAGCAACTGCCCTGGGGAAACGGGCGCAGTGCCAGGGGGGCGCCAAAAACCCAACCGTGGTCATGCCCGATGCAGACCCAGAGATGTCCATTCGGATATTGGCTGACAGCGCCTTTGGGTGTGCCGGGCAGCGCTGCCTGGCAACCTCATTGGTCATCCCCGTGGGAGAGGCAAAGGAATGGCTTCTGCCTGGGATTGCAAAAGCCGCAAAGGAGCGAAGTGTCGGGAACGGCCTGGATGAAGCCGTGCAAATGGGCCCAGTCATCTCGCCTGAAAGCAAAGCGCGGATTGAGAACCTGATCCATGAAGGGGAGCTGGAAGGGGCTGAAGTGCTGGTGGATGGGCGGGGGGCGTCCATTCCAGGATACGAACAGGGGAACTTCATCCGCCCGACGGTGCTGAGCGACCTGCCGCCTGAGGGAAAACTGGCGCAAACCGAAATCTTTGGGCCTGTGTTGGGTGTGATGCCCATGCAATCGTTGGACAAGGCTATTGATTGGATCAACCGGAGCGCCTATGGCAACATGGCCTGCATTTTCACATCAAGCGGTGCATCCGCCCGGCAGTTCCGCCACGACGCCCAGGCCGGCAACATCGGCGTAAATATCGGCGTGGCCGCCCCGATGGCTTTCTTCCCTTTCACTGGCTGGAAGGACAGCTTTTTTGGTGCTCTCCATGGTCAGGCGCAGGATGCCGTTGAATTCTTCACCCAGAAGAAGGTGGTCGTGGAGCGCTGGCCAGAAACCTGGAGCCGCCAGTTCTAAATATGACATAGCTGCATACACTGGCCAATCAAAGACAAAAAAGGTATTGAAAAATATTTTCCAATACCTGCGTTAATGTCCATGCCAATGGGCTTTTCCGTCTGTTTTCACCACTTCAAAACCACACCATTCCCTCTCTCGCTTACGATTGGGAAAGTGGGATGCGGTGAAAACAGGTTGTCCTTCGAATTTAACCCTCACCCTGCCCTCTCCCTTACAAAGGGCGAGGGTTTTAGACCCTTAGGCATGATCACCCTCGTAAAAATCTCATCACTTCTTGCGTGTCATTCATTACAATGGGATAACTTTTAATTTTCAATGCCCCCTATATTCCTCTCAGATCACGATATTACTCGACGTCGATATCTTCCTTGGAATAAAAACGGAGCGAATTGCGCTCCCGATGCTCTTTCGCACCGTAGAGGGCTGCATCAGCATGCTTCAACAACGCGACCATATCCTCTCCATCCTGGGGATAACGCGCAGCGCCCACACTCATTTGAATCACAAAGCTATTGTCCTTGACCTCAATGGGGTCTTTAAAAGCCTTAAATACTTTCTCAACAACTTTTTGCACACTATCCTTTTGGGAGACCTCATACAGCAGAATCGCAAATTCATCCCCACCCCAGCGCGAAACCAGGTCGCTACCGCGCAAGGTGTCAGCCATCCGTTCACCGACCGCTTTGATCACCGAATCCCCAATCAGGTGCCCGTGGGTGTCGTTGATAGCCTTATAATTGTCAAGATCAATCATCAACAGCGTCAATTCCTTCTGGCCGCGTTGTGCCACCCGCAAAGCCTGCTCGAAATGCTCGTCAAACAGCCAGCGGTTGGGCAGCCCCGTCAGCGCGTCATGCATTGCCATGTACTCCATCTTATCCCTGGCTTGTTCCAGTTCCGCTGTACGCTCCTCCACCCGCTCTTCCAATTCATCCATCTGTTCCCGCAGAGCTGTTGACATGGTATTGAATGCCTCTGTCATCGACTCCAATTCTGAAAACAAAGGTGGTTCGAGTTGATCTCCAAGGTTCTTACGGTTTTCGGCGATTTGGAGCGCTTTCTCCCCAATCCTTTCCACAGGCACCTTAACCAACCGCCGGTTAACCCAATCAATAAATACATTAATCAACACGGTTGTGATCACGACAAACCCAATGATATACCACCTTATTTCGTGAATTATCATATCAGCATAATCAATGACGATATCGTAAATCTCCTGTGATATGCCTTCAGCCCTGGCAAATTCTAAGCCTTCCTGGGCAATTTCATCTGCATAAAACTCGAAAAGCACATTCAAAGCCAGGCTGATCCCGAGGGTCACAAAAATTAATGACATCACCATTAAAACCAGAACGAAAGCACGGATGTTTACCGTGCCAAATATCTTCCGCAGGAATTTTGTCTCTTTCACCTTGCACCAGCCCTTCCCGTCTCTTGGATAAATTCCAGAAAGACAGCGACAATCTCAGGGTCCAATGTCTTCCCCGCCTGGTCTTGTAAATACTCCATGGTCTTCTCTTCCGACCAGGCATCCCGATAGGGCCGGTCGGACAATAAAGCATCCCAGATATCTACGACCATAAAGATTCTCGCTTCGAGGGGGATCTCCTTTCCCTTCAATCCCTCAGGATATCCCGATCCGTCCCAGCGTTCGTGGTGGTAATGGGGAATCTTCAACGCTGGCTTAAGGTAATCAATGTCCTTAAGCATATTGAAGGAAAAAACAGGATGCTTGCGCATGATCTCCCATTCTGCCTCCGTCAGAGGGCCCGGTTTATGCAGAATGGCATCTGGGATACCCATTTTCCCAATATCATGCAGCAGCACACCCCGCCTGATATGCTGTAGTTCTTCCTCTTTGAACCCAAAACGCTTGGCCATTTCCAATGTCAGCTCCACCATTCGCTGACTGTGGCCTTCCGTCTCCTGATCACGTAACTCCAGCGCTTTCGCCCAACCTTCAGTTGTCGCATTGTAAGATTGCCGCAGGTCTTCATTTGCCTGCTGCATGCCGTTGAAGAGCGTAATGTTATCCACAGCGATGGCTGCCTGGCCGGATAGTGTTTCTGCAAAATCCATCCATTCCTGATCCGGGTCAAGCCGGTTGCGGTGGAAAAGTTCCAAAACCCCTTTGAGATCGCCCTTGGTGATCAACGGCAAGCCATAAAAGGACACCATCCCTTCCTGTTCCAAATTTACAGGGAAAACCTCTCCACCTTCCCCATATACCACTTCGGGGACAAACACACCTGATTTTGAGGCAGCCACCTTGCCAGCATATCCCTGACCTAATTCGATAGGATTTTCAACTTGGAGCTCATGTTGGAGCCCCTCACCTGCTTTGAGGATAAGATGCTCAGACTCGTCGTCATAGATCAACACAGTTGCTGCATCCACATCCAGCCCTTTACGCACATAATGTAATAATTCAGGCAATGCTTCATCCAACGCCAGACTCCTGGTAATAAGCGAGTCAATATCGCGCAGGATCTCCAATTGCTCAAGCTGACGTATGGTTTTCTCATAGAGTTGAGCGTTGTCGATGGCAATCGCCGCCCGACTGGCAAATTGTCTGGCGACTTCAATATCCTCTTCTGTAAATGGGTCGCTCTCATATCGATCCATCGCAAACATCCCAATCACTTCACCTTTGGAAATAAAAGGCACGCCCAGCCAGGATTTGATCTTTTTAAGGAAGTCCAGGTCTAAGGCTTGTGAAAATTTCGGATACTGAGCTGCCACATCGGTTAACGCCAACGGTTGTTTTTGGTTAACCACATCGTAATTTGGATAATCGGGTGTAATGGGGATTTGCAGGGCATCACGGTTATCAATTTTCCCAACCCCCTTTAAGGCAAACACTTGAAGACGCTGCCCCTGTTTGAGTAAAATCGACATCATGTCATAATGCATAACGTGCTGCATCTCTTCGGTGATCAGGTTAAGAACCTCATCCAGATCCAATGTTGAACTGACAACTTGATCAATTTCACGCAAAGCGACAATACGATCGAGATATTTTTCACGTTCTGTGATATCTCTGGCAATGGTCATCGCAGAAAAACGCCCATCCGGTGTCGTCCCCAATGCTGCTGAAGTAAACTGCCAGATTCTGCGTTCCCCATCTTTGGTGAGGATCACCATTTCTTCTTCATCTAATTGCCGGCGCTCTGCATATTTCTCGCGGATCATTGAAATCACTTCTTCACCGCGTTCCCTAAAAGCCTTATCCGTCCAATTTTCCAAAGTCTGCAGCTCTTCTGCTGAGTATCCACTGCCCTCAATCCAGGCGTCATTGACCGTCAGCACTTCGCCATCCTGCGCGTGGATCATAATCGGGTAAGGTGCTTCAAAGATAGCCGTGCGAAACCGTTCTTCGCTGGCTTCCAGCTTTTCTTCCGCTTCCACTCTTTCCGTGATATCCGTCGCCATGCTGATCACCGCCCGGCGCCCATCAGGAAGACGACCTAACGGGGAAGACCTGAAGAACCAAATTCGATCATCACCATCTTTTGTTTTAACTTTATATTCACCGTTTTCGACCGGTTCATCTTCCATGAACAATTCTTTAATTTCTTTTTCAAGAATTTCACTTTCCTCACCATGTGCTTTTTCCAACCAATCTGAAACCGTGGGAATATCAACTGCCTCATAGCCGCTGAATTCCGTCCAGGCGGTGTTTACTGTTACGACCTCTCCGTCCTCTGCATAAATTGCAAGGGGATTCGGTGCATCCATGACTGCTCTTCGGAAGCGTTCTTCGCTTTCTTCCAGAGCTTGTTGGGTTTGCTGCCGTTTATAATATGAGCTCAAACGTCTACTGATATTTTCCAATAGATTTTTTTCTTCTGGAATGAGAAATTCTTTATCTTCTATATAACAAACGCGTATTCTTCCGATCATATCATCGCGCAATCTGATGGGCACTTGGAGGCTGTTTTCAGTGCCATCTTCGAAGCCGTCCTCTTCATAGTGTTCCCCTGCAAGTTCAACAACCGCCTTGGAGATATCCGGAAACTGCATCGCCTGAACCAATTCCTCTACGGTAATCCGGCATAAATCGTTGATCGTAGGATCTTTTTCAATGAAAGCGCTGATATTGGAGATACAACGAAGCTCTTTCACCCGTTCTTCAAGAACCTTTTGAATCCGAACGCGATCAGTAATATCCAGAAAAGTTGTGAAAACCTGGCAGGGGTTTTCCTCACCTTCTTGGAATTGAGGGACAGCACTGACATTGATCCATACTGTTTCACCGCGCTTTGGATTATTCACCCCAAACTCAAAATCTTCCACCCGTTCTCCGGTCCGAAGCGCAACCATACCGGGATGTTTTTCCCCTGGAAGAGGTTCCCCATTCAATTTAATCGCCTGCCAGTCTTCATCAATTGATTCTTTGCCCAGCAATTGATCATGACTCAACCCCAAAATTCTTTCGGCTGCGGGGTTGGCGGAGGTGATTTCACCATTTGCGTTCTGATACACAACCCCCTGTGCCATTGTTTGGTAAAGTGTGCGGAATTTGCGCTCGCTTTTTCTCAGCTCCTCCTGGACTTCAATCAAATCGCTTATATCCAGAAAAGTGGTGAACACCTGATAGGGATCATCCTCACCTTCGCGGAACAACGGCACAGCACTCACATTCAGCCATACACGTTTTTCTCGTTGAGGATTCTTGACGCCGTATATCACATCCTCAACCCTTTCCCCTTTTTCAAGAGCAATCACCATCGGATGTTCAGCCGCTGGCAATGGTTCACCAGTTTTTTTTACAGTTTCCCATTTTGGGTCTGTGCATGACCGGCTTTTTAATTCCTGCAAACCCATCCCCAGGATCTCCTCTGCCGCTGGATTAGCAGACGTATAATTACCGGCAGCATCCGTGTAAACCACGCCCTGTGCCATGGTTTGATAAAGCGTGCGATATTTTTTCTCGCTTTGCCTTAGTTCCTCTTGGGCGGATTTACGATCTGTAATGTCATTAAAGATCAGGGCAATCTGACCTGGCAATGGTTTATAGGCTGAAAAATGGAAGTGTTTTTCAAATGTGTCTGAATAATATTCGAATTGTTTAGAATTGCCCGTCTTGAACACCTCAAGAATAATATTTGGCAGGTTTGATTCACGTAGGCTTGGCAAAACATCATCAACAGAATGCCCAATAACTTCTTCCCGGACCAATCCCAGGATTTCTTCAAAAGCCTGATTGACCTCCTGAAAAATAAATTTTTGGTTTTCTCCAGAATCATTCGGTCTTGCTTCTATCAGCATGAAGCCATTGATGTCATGTTCAAACAATTGCCGAAACTGCCTTTCGCTTTTTCGCAATTCAATTTCTGCTTGTTTACGCTCTGTGATATCTTGAAATGTCCCGCGGAGCCGCACCACTTTACCGTCTTTAAATTCAGCCTTTCCAATCGTTCTGACCCATAGGTGATTCCCCTTTTCAGTCACAAAGGGCAATTCCAAATCATATGGCTCACCAGTTTCACGGGTATGAACAATCGCATCTGCTAATTTTTCACCCTCAGGCAGAGGAAAGAATTTCAGCGCGTCGTCCAAATGGGGCTGGTAATCAGGCGGCACTTCATGGATCTGCCGTGTGACCCCCGACCACCACACTTCCTGGGTGTCAACATCTAACGCCCACCCCCCCACCCTGGCCATTTCATTGGTTTCTCTCAGCAGGCGTTCCCGTTTGCGCAGTTCATCTTCGACCATAATCCGCTTGCTGATATCCCGAACAACTGCCAGATATGCCTCTTCTCCATGCCAGGTGATATTCGCGGCTCGCATTTCAACAGTGCGCTCTTGCCCCCCATCAGGAACGATCATCTCTAAACTCTCATCAACAGATGGCACGCCAATTGAATACTCTTCCAATTCTTCAGTCAGTGGTCTGAAAATTTTCTCAGCTGCAGGATTAGCAAAACGAACCACCCCTTCAGCATCAATAACCATAATGCCATCCAGGGATTCCCGCACCACAGTTCGCAAGAATTTTTCGCTGTCTCCCTTTTCTATGAAATCCTTTTGATTCTTCATAAATGATTAATCTCCATTGACTATTCTCATCTCATCCGGCAAGACATATGCCCAACCTGAAATTGGCTTCCCTCACTTTGAAAAACCTAGCATGTGAACAGTAATACGTAAACTTTCTTTGCTTATATGCGCGCAAAATAATGTAATTTCTCTGTGAATTTTTTGGATTGGATTCATGGCCACCTGCAATTAATTAATACGGATAAGGTTGATGATCCATGAGGATGATGAAGGGGTGTTTTGCTGCAACCGATCACCGTAATTAATGTTACCCCATTCGGAGTTGTCTTATCCAAATTCCCCCAATTTATATATTTTTTTAAAACACGAATGTGAATAGAAAGTCATTCCAGAAGCACACCCAATCTAATTATTTTACAAGTGAAGAGCTCCTCACATCACATTGCTCACCCTTGCTTCAACTTCCGGCAGCATCTCTCGTATCCGATCAATCTCAAATTCACTTACCCCCTCCATTTCAACGGAGGCTGTTCCTGTGGCCACAGCCCAGCGCGCCACCTCCAGCAAAGTCCACCCCTGGTTCTGGCCGTATATAATCCCCGCCATAAGGGCATCGCCGGAACCAGCCGCGTTGCGCGCCGTCACTTTCGGCGGACGAGCATACACCATTTCCTGCTGCGATGCCATAAACAAGCCCGTTGCGCCCATCGTCAAAGCAAAATAGCTCACCCCCATGCGCAAAAAGGGCAGCGCAGCCCGTTTGGCATCTTCCTCATTGTCAATGGGGAATTCCACTATCTGAGCCGCTTCCGGCAGGTTGGGTTTAACCAGGTGCGGACCCGCCTGGCATCCCAGCCGAAGCGCGTCTCCGCTGGCGTCCAGGTACACTCGAGCGCCTCTGGACTTGAGCAGGTTGATCAATGTAGCATAAAAATCATGGGGGACATCCGGCGGCAGGCTGCCCGAGAGCACCCATAAGTCACCCTTCTTGGCATACCCTTCCACCTTGTTGTAAAGCTGGTCAATATCCGCAGGAGCAATCGGCGGCCCAGGCTCATTAACCTTGATATGCCAATCCCCCTCCTCTTCAATGATCATGGTGTTCGTGCGGGTTTCCTCATCCACCCACACAAAATCCGTCTGGATGCCCCATTTTTGCAGTCCGTCAGACAAAATTTTTCCACTGCTCCCGCCCACCCAAGCAAGCGCGGTCGAATCAATGCCAAATTTCCTCAGTGCTCTTGAGACATTGAATCCTTTCCCACCCCAGTCCAGCCGAATGTGCTGGCTCCGCAAAACGCTGTTAAAGCGAATCTCTGGAATGGTGATCGAGCGATCAATACTGGGGTTGGGCGTCAGCGTATAAATCATAAACTAGGAACCGCCTTGATTATAGAGGTTTGACATTGCCCAGGCCGGTGCTGGATTGGGTGATATGCGGGTCCCCTTTGTACTTAATGCTGCCAGCGCCTGTGACATGGGCGTTCAATTCGGCCTCCACCCATACGCGGGCAGAGCCAGCGCCAGACAAGGACACATTGGCTTGCTGACTCTTGAGTTGGTCAGCGGCATAACTCCCCGCCCCACCCAGGTCAACGTTCTGCGATTCAACGCCGCCATCCACAAAGATTTCACCCAGGCCGCCTAAATCAACATCCAATGCCTTATAGGCCAATCCCTTTAGCGTCATCTTCCCCGCGCCGGAATGGGAGACGCTCAGCGTTTCACCCTTCAGCCTATCAGCGCGTATGCTCCCCGCACCAGCCAGATCCAGCTGTTTGACCTCTCTCATCGTGACATAATAACGGAGGCGTTTTTCACCGCTGATCCAATCCAGCCCCGTCCAATCCCCAACATCAGATTTATAAGTGATGGACAGCAAGCCATCTTGTACTTCTGTATGCACTTTGGTAATGAGTTCCTGGCTGCCTTCAATTTTCAAGCCGCAGGAATCACCTTGAGTGATGAAAACCTCTCCCACACTTTTGAAGTGCAATCCGGAGAATACAGAGTCCGCTGGCAGGGGCTGCTCTGCGTCACCGCTGGGCGTGGGCACTGGCTCAAGCTCTTCAAAAGCCGCGTCAACAGCGTTGTCCTCCTCTGCGCTGGCCTGATCCACGGATTGACTCACACGTCGAAACAGGGGCCGGCTGAAGAGAATGAACAAGCCCAACAACACCAGTCCGCCGCCCAGGAACACACCGCTGGCCAGGTCTGCGCCGGAAAGATCAAGGATCACTTCAAAGAACATGCCAAAAACCACGAACAACGTCAAGCCAAGGCCGATCAACAGCCCAGCCACACGCCGCAGGGTCAGACGTTTGAGATACACATTCATGATCAACAACCCCAAACCCGTAGCGCTCACCAACAACGCCCAGGCATAGGACCAGGTGACCCACAAATTGAAGGTGTTTTGCAGGAATAACAACAACCCGATGGTGGTGATAATTGCGCCCGGGATGGCCAGGCCCGCCCCGCGCCTGCCAGCCGTGAGCATGCCGACAAAGAAGGTCAATCCGAAGAGCACAATCAGCAAGGGCCAGAAGTAATCCATGATACGAATCGGGAGGAATTGGTCCGCCAGGAACAGCCCCCCTGTCACCAGCATCACCAATCCCAAATAGAATTGCCAATTAAACACAGACTTATTATTTTTGGTCATTGTCTTTCTCCTTATTCTTATTGATCGTTACGTCTATTTTATCATGCAACCCCATCGCAACGGTTAATGAAAAACCGGCAGCCAATCACCATGAGCGTCAATCAAATCGTCCACCAGGGACCAGATTTGGTTCAAATCCAATTCGGAACCCGTGTGAGGGTCCAGCATAGCGGCATGATAGATATGCTCCCGCTTTCCGGTCAATGCCGCTTCCACCGTCAACGCCTGCACATTAATATTCGTCTGCATCAGGGCTGCCAGGTGCGGCGGCAGGTTTCCAATCTTCGTGGGTTGCAGCCCATTCTTATCCACCAGGCAGGGCACCTCCACGCAACTCTCCCTCGGGAGGTTGTGGATCAGCCCCTCGTTCATCACATTGCCATAAACCACCCTTGGCGTGCCGGTCTCCATCGAGTGGATGATATAAGCGCCATATTCATGGGAGGGCGAAACCTGGTCGAATTCTGCGGCCATTTTACCCATCATGGCAACATCAACATCGCTGGCGCCGGCCTCCCGAAGGTGCTTTTCCAGCCGCTCAGCATCCACCGGTATCTCCGGGTTCAATATATTTTCCCGTGCCATCTCCCATCCAGCAATCTGCACCTCACAGCGCCGGATATATTCATCCAATGGGATGTTGAATTCCTCGATCAAGTCCGGCCGATGGCGCTTGATGAACCACGGTACATATTCAGCGAAATGCTCGCTGGACTCCGTCACAAAATAACCCAGGCGCTCAAACATCTCAAAGCGCACTTTGTTCCACGCCGGCACCCGCCCCTCGTCAATCACCTTTTGGAGTAATGGGTAAAGGCTCTTGCCATCTCTCTCAAACTGGAGGTAAAAAGCCATGTGATTAATGCCCGCGCAGAGATAATTGATGTCATCCATTGGCACGTTGATCAACTCAGCCAGTTGTTCGGCTGTGCCTTGTACGGAATGGCATAGGCCCACCGTTTTGATGGCAGTCGCGCGATTGATGGCCCAGGTTACCATAGCCATGGGGTTGACGTAATTCAACAAGAACACATCCGGGCATACCGCTTCCATATCCCGGCACATCTCCAGATACACCGGGATGGTGCGCAACCCGCGCATGATCCCGCCTATACCCAGGGTGTCGCCAATGGTCTGGCGCAAACCATATTTCTTGGGCACTTCAAAGTCGATGATTGTGCCTGGGTCATAGCCCCCCACCTGAAACATCCCGATGGCATAGTCCGCCCCTTCCAGGGCTGCCCGGCGGTCAGGATGGGTTTCAATCCTGGGACTAACACCCAGCGATTGAGCCAACCGTTCACCCACTACCCGGGTGGTCTCCAGGCGGTCGGGGTCAATATCGTGCAGGGCAATGATAGATTCGGATAATTCGGGGAAACTTAGAATATCTCCCAGCAGGTTCTTCGCGAAAACGGTGCTGCCGGCACCTAAAAAGGTGATCTTCGGCATAGGATACTTCTCCTCATTCTTGCCTAATGGGTCATCGGCATTCAGTATAAATCATGATACCCATTTTGTGTATTTCATTACCGTTCACAAGGTAATTTATAAACATTCTCCTCATCTTTTCCATTCCCAATTCCAAGGTTATATTTCACTATTGACAGCCTAAAAGCCTTCCCTTTGAGCGCAGTAAAACACACAAAGGGTGCCGAGGAGAAGGTGGCGCGCAGCTGCTGGAGTGAAGCGGAACACCCATTGTGTGCTGAATGAGGATGTTCTTTACTTTGTCTATCAGTTTGTAACTATGTTTAAACTTTGCGATTTTTTAACCGAGTTTATAATTTCTTAAACCCGCTTCGGTCATGTATAATTAGTATGCTCAATATTAAAACCGAAGAATTTATAAAACATCAAAAAAAAAGATAATTTCATATGACCTCCGATAATATAGATACTAAACCACCCAAACCCAACAAGGAATCTCCCCGCTGGAGTTGGACCACCAAGCTTGTCGTCGGTCTGGCATTGGTCGCATTGACAATATGGCTATTGGTGCAATTCCAAGATTTCCTTGGGCCACTCATCACAGCCATTATCCTGGCTTACCTCTTCTATCCCATAGCGACCTTTCTTCAGAAAAAAGTAAAAATTCCCTGGAGAATAGCTGTCACCGTCATTTATGTCATCTTCATCTTAGGTGTCATGGGTGCAATAACCTGGGGCGGCTTGGCTCTGACAGATCAGATCCAGAACTTGATCCGGTTCATTAACAACAATATTGATAAACTGCCCGATCTTGTCGAGGATATCACCCAAAGGACAATTGAAATCGGCCCCTTCGCGTTTGATTTAAGCCGTCTCAATTGGGAGGATATCGCCAATGAGATTGTCAGCACCCTGCAACCTCTGTTAGGGCAAATAGGAGGTTTCGCCAGTTCCATCGCCACGGGCGCCGCTAATATTGTCACATGGTTCATTGTCATATTTCTAATCTCATATTTTCTCCTTGTGGAATCAGAAGGAATCCCAGGGAAAGTACTCAATATCAAAATTCCAGGATATTCACAGGATTTTGAGCGCATCGGCAGTGAGCTCAATCGTATATGGAACGCCTTCATTCGAGGAGAGTTTTTAGTCGTTTTCATCTCACAGATCATTTACACCATTCTTCTGGGTACGCTTGGACTCCAGTTTTTCTTGGGTTTGGCGGTCATCGCCTCGATCGGTCAACTCATCCCATATATTGGGGCATGGGTGACATGGATTTCTTTCGGTTTAGTGGCGTTGTTTCAATCCAATACCCCGCTTAATCTCCCTTCAGGGATTTACATGATCATCGTCTTGGCGCTTTCAATGGTCGCTAATACCATTATTGACAATATCATTCGCACAAAAGTCATGGCAGAAGGCCTTAAAGTGCACCCCGCCCTCGTTTTATTAGGCGCGCTGATTGGCGTGCAGTTCTTTGGCGTCGTTGGCATTATTATCGCAGCACCTGTCATGGCAAGCATAAAGCTGATACTCACATACATCATCAAAAAATTAAGTGATCAGGATCCATGGGAAGAATTAGACACCCGTGAACCAGTTGAAAAAGCAAAATGGTTAAAATTTATTGAAGAAAGATGGTCAAAAATACAATCCTGGTTGGGAAGTTTATGGGAAAAGATAAAATCAAAGATTCTCAATATGTGGCGCAAATTAAGAAAACGCCAAGGAAATAAAAAAGAGGATGAGAGCGAGTCCTGAGTAAGTCCTTTTCTATAAATTCTTAATAGACTCAAACCTTAATTGTGATATAAATAAAGATGACAAAGTCATTGTCAAATCAATAAACAGAAGGAGTATTTCATGGACGAATCATACGAACCTGAAACCAGTACCATCGCTGAAACGGATACCTTTATGGCTTGGAAGGCAGAAGAGCCTGACGGGGAAACCACTTACCACCTGGAACTCAACAATGTAACATTGCACTTCTTCAAAGAAGAATGGCAGGAATTCCTTGATCTGGCGGACCTGATCCTGGAAGAAGAATTCTAATATAAAAGAGTTGCTTAATTACATTTCTATTACAACTGAATTCTTAGATGACATTGGCACGGGCGACCCACAGGTCGCCCCTACGATTTAATTAAATTGATTTTCTAATTGGTTATAAGTGTTACTCCCCTTGTTTTATTGTTTGACCCATCTTCCTATTCCCCATTTGCGATTCACAAATCAAACATCCCCATCATCTCAAATCACAGCGCATCCATATCAGCGTGCGGAAGAGATCGAAACCCAATCCACGAAAGACGCTATCGTGCCAGCCCTTAGGCACATCAATCGCAAGGGGATGTTGTCGCGAGACACGCCTTAGCACCAATTTCATGGCTTGCCGCAGCACCACTTCATCTACCTCTGTCGGAAAAGCCAACCACAGATTGTTGGCATAGGTCTTCGTCTTTTGCCAGGTAATAATCCCCCTAAGACGGCCTTCTATCTCGAAAGACCAATGACGCAGAAAAACGCCATTCAGCAAATTGAACACACCCGTGATTAAATCGGGTTGAAAACGTCGAAAATTCACAGGAAGATTCCACCGCATCAACGGCGGATAGCGTTCCCGTAACCATTGCGCTTGCATCTTCCAATCCTCCTTTTTACGTCCTCTCAGCCTGACCCGTAAATCTGAGGATAAGTGACGGGACTCTGATAGTATCGGTTTGATGCGCCAAGTGCTGCGTGTGACCTTTTCCTGAAATCCAACCGAACGATAAAGATGACAAGCCGCCGGATTGTCGTCCCGAACCTGGAGCCAGGCATAGGGCTCGCCTTTCCGCCGTAAATACTGCATGGCTCGCTCGGTCAAAGCCCGGGCAATACCCCGCTCTCGGAACTCAGGATGGACGGCAACATTGGCGATCATATGAAAACGAACGGTTGACTGTTTGAAGGGGATCAGGCTCAGATTGCCAATGATGCGCTCATCTTCTTCCCACACAAATCCGGAAGCTTTGATATTACCCACATCCGCCAACGCTGAAAGCCAACTGGCCATCCGCATCTCTCGGGCAGCCTGGCGCATTTCATGAATATACTGTTGTCCGTCCTTGTCAAGGTGGATGGGAAAGCACATCTCAATCAAATCCGCCACAGGGTCCAAATCCTGTGAGAGATTCATCTTCCGAATATGATCGGACTTTGCCGATAACGATGCCGCAATCATAGTGCCATTTTACCGTTAAATGGGCATGGAAATGAAAAAAATCCTGCCGCAGCAGGATTATGTTCATCAATAGGATAAAAATATCAAGAAGATTTCGGCGGTTTCGAATGGCGGCGATAACGGTAAACAATACGACCGCGGGTCAGGTCATAGGGTGAAATTTCCAATCGCACCCTGTCGCCCAATAGAATGCGGATATAATACCGCCGCATCTTGCCCGAAAGGTACGCCAATACTTCAGAGCCATTCTCCAACTCAACTTTGAACTGCGTCCCGGGCAGGGCTTCAACCACGGTACCTTCAACCGTTATTATATCGTCATCTTTCGCCATAAAACCTCCTGATCAATCAATCGAAACTAAACTACAAATTATTCCCGTCGATGGGAACGCCGAATGGCTTTCTTTTTTTCAATGCGCCGAAGTTCACTCTTTGAAATGAACCAGCGTTTTCGGCGGATGGTACTCAACACACCAGACTTGACAACCTGCTTGCGAAATCTGCGCAGCAGTTGCTCTTGTGATTCATTAGGTCGTAATTCCACATGAGCCAAAACCCTCACCTCCCTTCAAAGGTGATAAGCGGAACAAACACCGGTTGGGAGGTAAGAACCAACACCAACCTTGTCACGTTCCCAAGGCAGATGGATGCGTTCACATGCTTTGTCGCACCGGAAATATTATACTCGAAATTGTCATGTTCTGCAGGAAAAAGGGGGATTAAGATGACCGGTATACTGGGGGCATCTGCCTTAATAATAAAAAGTCCCTTGGCAATGACCTACTCTCCCAGGGGGTCACCCCCCAAGTACCATCAGCGCTGGTGAGCTTAACGACCGGGTTCGGGATGTTACCGGGTGTACCCTCACCGCTCCAATCACCAAGGGACAATTTATACAAAAGTAAAAAGTGCAATGAATAATAACGACAACGAATTGAGGCGAAAAAGCACCGAGTTCTCCACATCACGTGGTGAAGCCCTCGATCATTAGTACAGTTTAGCTAAACGTATTGCTACGCTTACACACACTGCCTATCAAGCAGGTGGTCTACCTGCGATCTTACTCCATTTACTGGAATACAGGGATCTAATCTTGGAGCGAGTTTCCCACTTAGATGCTTTCAGCGGTTATCTCTGCCAGACGTAGCTACCCAGCGATGCCGTTGGAACGACAACTGGCACACTAGAGGTC